>JAEEGL014716083.1_pt1 | contig 23213 bp, 12 predicted proteins | sample 9134231 | NCBI WGS metagenome assembly JAEEGL01 (sample SAMN16246548, study PRJNA631951) | gut metagenome | biome: gut microbiome; feature: rumen; material: fiber-attached | host: Bos | place: Iran: Karaj | collected 2018-10
CAACAGAGATCCAGCAGTCTCTGGGCAGACTTAAGAAGAAGGTGGAGAGTTATAACGCTCTTGTTGCGGAACGTGAAGATCTTCTGGCTCTCTGTGAGCTCGCTAATGAGGAGGAGGATCTTGATTCTCTGGAAGAGCTTAAGACTTCATCTGCCAAATTCAAGGAAGACTTCGAAAAGATGCGCCTTGAGACTCTTCTTACGGGCCCCTACGATGCCAATAATGCTACGATCACTCTCCATGCAGGTGCCGGCGGAACAGAGGCTATGGACTGGTGCTCGATGCTCTACAGAATGTATACCAGATGGGCTGAAAGCCACGGTTTTGGCGTTGAGGAACTTGACTATGTTGAAGGCGATACTGCCGGGATCCAGTCAGTTTCCTTCATGATAAAGGGCGATTACGCATATGGTTTCTTGAGATCTGAATTAGGCGTACACCGTCTTGTAAGAATATCTCCTTTTGATGCGGCAGGAAGAAGACATACTTCATTTGCTTCATGCGAAGTCATTCCCGAACTGGACCAGAAGACAGAAGATGATATCAAGATTGATATGTCCGATGTCCGTGTCGATACATACCGCGCGACGGGTAAGGGCGGTCAGCACATCAATAAGACAGATACGGCTGTCCGTATGACTCATAATCCTACAGGAATCGTTGTATCCTGCCAGGCTGAAAGATCACAGCTCCAGAATAAGGAAACGTGTCTTAGAATGCTCAAGGCCAAGCTTTTCGCGCTCGCAAGGGCATCTGAGATGGAGAAGATCGAAGACCTCAAGGGCAACCAGATGGAGATCGCTTGGGGTTCACAGATCAGATCATATGTATTCTGTCCTTACACACTCGTTAAAGACAACAGAACAGGCTACGAGGAAGTTGATGTTGATTCCGTTATGGACGGTAATCTTGACGGATTTATCAATGCTTATCTTTCCGGAATGAAGAACGAGAAGTAAACTTTAATCAGATTAAGACAGGCCCCTAAGCAAAATTCGGCAGGTCAGGTGTATGTATCTTACTAAGAGCGGAAAGAACAGCAATAATACTCTTAAGATCATCATTTTGATCGCACTATTTTCTGTTTTCTGTATTTGTGCGGTATTGTTCTCAGGCAGGGCATTTGAGTATAAGACTCAGATGAACGAGGCTTATGAGCTTTATAAGCTCAGTCCTTATGAGACTCTTACACAGCAGATCGAACCTGCGGGCGGCAGGATCGACGGTGTTTCTGTCGCGTTTTCCTCATACGGGAGAATAAATACCGGAAAGCTGAAAGTTGCTCTCTGTGAAGACGGCAATCCGGTCCGCAATGCTGAGATAGAAGCTTCATATCTGTCAGACAACGCGTATCAGGATCTCAGGTTTAACAGGTCTTTAAAGACTTCCGCAGGCCATTCGTACAGCATAGCCGTAACTTATGAAAGTGATGACCCTGAGAATACGCTGGCTGTATGGACATCTTACTCCGGCAACTCATTGTCAGCTTCAGGCTCGTCTGTCAGCGGACGGACTCTGTGTTATCAGATGATGCTCGTAAACGGCATTTTAAGACTGACCGCTGTTTGTATCCTTATATTGCTGGCTCTTGCCGGATTTATCTTTTTCATCAAAACCGGAGATATCAATAAGATAAGCATTCCGAAGGCTTTGGCCGCTACTGTCATTTCCGTATTGGCTCTTGAGATCGTGTCTGCCGATCTTATGTGCAAGACTGAACTCAATATCAATATGCCTGTCAGAACCGGCACTAATACGGTTGAAACTATAGAGCCCGGTATGTCTTTGGAATATCCTTTTGAAATATCTTATTCACCTGTAAACAGCCTCGGTTTTGCGATAGGTGACGGCGATTACGACAATATTGACATTAAACTGATCAACAACAATACTTCAGCGGTTTATGCCGAAAGACATGTTGAAGCAGATGAAATTGTACAGGATTATTCATCAGGCATGACGGCTGTGTCGCTCTCAGCCGGAAGATGCGGAACGGATAAGTTCCCCCTTGGACAATATACTGTAAAGATCACAAACACTTCGGCTGAAAAGGATCTTTCTGTCGTAACGGTCCTTTATGAAGACGGAACCACAGGGATCTTCAATACACAGACGCAGTTTACATGGATGACCAGGATAATTGCATTTGTTATTGTGACTGTCCTTGCTGTCTATCTTTTCCTTGTATTCCGTTTTTCGAACAATAATCCGATAAAGACGGAGAATCTGTTCCTGATGTCCGCGCTGCCTTTGGGCGCTGTTTACTTTGTTCTGTTCCAGCCGTGGAGCGCGCCTGACACGATGGCGCATTTCCAGGCTGTATACCGCATTTCAAATACTGTTCTGGGCCATAATGCAAATAACGGATGGATGATAAGCACATCAGACAGCTCTTTCTATGAGAATGTCTGGAGGATGGCTTCGAGTTATCCCGATTCAGGGTCAATGGCCGGATTATTCAATAATCTCGGCGCCGGCAGCAGTAAAGACATGATCGTCTTTAAAGATCCGATGGATCAGATGGAGTATTACACCATCATCAGTTATCTTCCGATGGTATTGGGATTTGTTATAGCAAGGCTCCTTAATCTCAGTACGGCAGCAGTGCTCACTATAGGACGCCTGCTGATGCTTGTTTTCTATATCGCTGTCTGCTACAGGTCCGTTAAGGTTACTCCGGCCGGAAAGTCTGTTATTGCAGCGGTATGCCTGCTTCCTATGTCTCTTATGATGAGCAGTTCTCTTTCATATGATGCAATGGTAATAGTTACGACAGTGGCATTTACCGCCAATGTTCTGAGACTTCGCGAAAGATCTGATCTTAAATGTCTTATCGAGACCTGTGTATGGTCATTCTTCATAGGAGGCGTCAAGGGCGGAGGATATCTTTATCTTATCGTTCTTTTGATAGTCCTGTGGAAGAAGAATAAAAGGGAGACATCTCTTAAGAAGATAATCGCCGTTGCCGTATCAGGCATTTTCGCGGCCGTATTCTTCAATATGCTCGTTCCAAAGATAAAGCTTTACCAGTTCGGTTCTGAAGGCAACGCAAAACTTACGACGATGTGGGGTGTCACTCATCCTGTTGAATATATAAATATGTGTGCCGCCGCATTCCTTGATTATGCCGATAATCTTCTTATCAATATCGGCGGAACGGTCCTTGCCTGGGATGAATTCTCAATTCAGAATGTTGCTATAGCGGTTCTTATGGTTACTGCTTTTGTTGCTTCTGTTTTCGAAAAAGATGATGTATTGCTTAACCGTAAAGACAAGGCGGCTTTTATCTTAGGCTGCCTTATAGCGTTCTGTTGTACTCCGCTGATGCTGTTGTCCTGGACCGACGCGAACAGTGTCCGTGTCGAAGGTCTGCAGGGAAGATACTTCCTGCCCATATTGCCGCTTATCCTGATGATATTCAGCAAATACAGCCTCAAAAAAGCTGCCGGAGAACCGGCCGGAAAAGCAGGCAATACGGTTTTGATCAAATGCCAGAGAACCTTTGCCGCCGTGTCGGTTATCTGTGTTTACTATCTTTTGAGATTATATCTGACACGCTGATCAGAGCGGCTCCGTGTAAGGCTTGTGATCCTTGAAATAAACGGATTCCTTAAATCCCAGGGATTTAAGATATTCTACGGCTTCGTTAAAGCATACAGCGAATGTTCCGGGGAAGTGTGAATCCGATCCCAAAGTGATCATCTTTCCTCCCATATCCCTGTATCTGTTAAGGATTACGGGGTCGGGAAGGGTCATGGCAAATCCTCTTTCCTTGTGTTTTTGGATGGATTTGGTATTGATCTCAAGAGCTTTTTCCTTAGAGATAAGTGCCTCGAAGAACCTGTCGAATTCCTCCGGGCAGTCTTCGTAGAGAACAAAATTATTAAGGTTATCCGTATAGCGGTTGATGTAATCGTAGTGTGCAGCAATATCGTAATTGCTGCATTTCTCGCACATCTCGGCCATCGTGCCGATATATTCCCTGTGAAGATCCTTTTTCGGAATCTTATAACATTCTCTGTCTACATAAAAGTCCTTGCCCCTGAAAAGGTGAACGCTTAAGAGCACTTCATCAAAAGGAATGAGGGTCGCAAGCCTGTCGATCTCTTCCGCGACATGTGACTGATAGCCGAATTCTATGCCCATAAGAAGTTCAAGATCAGGACCGGCCTTTGTTTTCCAGCCCTTGAAAGCCTCATTATACGCGTTCAGGTCAAATGTCCAGTCCAGACCGTCGTCAGGATAATCGACCTCGTAGTGTTCTGTTATTCCTATACGGGTGAATCCGCCTTCTTTTGCCTGGGCGATCAGTTCGTCTATTGTCTGACCGGCGTCAACTGAGAAATGCTTGGTGTGATTATGACTGTCAGTTACCATTTTTGTCCTCAAATCTAAACTATTATTTTTGTTTAATGGTATCATAAAGTTCGTTTGAAAAGACGATCCTTTGATATCGGGTGACTGTAATGAAAGTACTTAAAACGGCAAAGAACATTTTTCTGAAAATATTCGGCAAAGCATGGTGGTTCGTCATACCGTTATGTTTATTGTCCGTTTATTTATTTATAACGTTGGGGTTTTCGGGGTTTTTGCCTGTGCTGACCGGCATTCTTGATGAAGATGACCGCTTTTACCGTGAAATAGAGATCTTTAATAATGAATGTTTTTCCTTAAACAGTAACGGCACTATGGTGCTTACCGGTGATGAGACTTCAAACGGAGTCGCAGCCATAATGGATATTGAAACAGGGGAGAAGATCTATTCAAATATCAATCAGGTCACCATTGATGTCTGGAGTGATTATTTTGATCCGTATAACTTTGTCATTACTGATGACAATGTAATTTATGCAGTCAGAGGTAACTATAACGACGGGGACAACAGTTCGCTTATAAGATCAGAATCCATAGTCAGATTAAATGACCATTATGAATATCTCGGAACTGTCTGTGAGATTCAGTATGATGATTTAAGCAGACAGAGAAGTTCCAAGATCAGCCGGCTGAATTATCATGACGGAGCCGTTACATATGCAACCGTAGAGCTGTCCGGAGTATATCTTTATTCGATCGATGTAAAGAGCCAGGTCCTTACCCAAAGTGATTTTTATCCTACAGATCCGGACGGAACATTCACTACGAAGGTTATTCCCGTAGACGGTTCATTCATTTTCTTCAGAAGTGACGGTAATGTATATGAAACCGGCTTTAATGAACCTTTGGGAGAAGTTATATATCATTACGATATCAATGCTGACGCGATAAGCGATCAACCTGTATTTGACCTTGCCGCAAAGGTAAACGGAACACTATATGTTGCTGACAGCAATTTCCCTGACTATGTCTATAAACTTGATAACGGAGAGCTGCTTACTGCCGTTGATCTGGGTGATGATTATGCATACATTACTGCTTTGGATTCTTACCGGTTTGAAGGTGATGATGACGATTCACTCATAATATGTCTTGATAATTCCATTTTGTCTTATTACGACGGTGAATTATTCGATAATACTCCGGTTATAAGATTTGATCCCACATTTGCAATGTATTTGACTGATGCTGCCGGAATATTATTTGTTATTCTCATTATTGCTCTCGGCATCAATCTGATAATACGTAAGAAGACTCTTATGTATAAGCAGCTTATCATCTTTCTTCCGATCATATCCGTATTATCGATATTCATTGCCGTCAAGGTCTTCGATTATTCAGATAAAAACAATGCCGAGAGAATATATAATGATCTCACGGTTATCTGTGATCTCGGTAAGTCTGAATTTGACGGTTTTGATTTTACTGATCTTATGTCGGCAAACGAAAGGACCGGAAGTGCTTATCTGGCTTTAAATGAAAAGTTTGAAAAACTAGGTGTTTCTCACGGCCATGACTGGAGTCATTCATATGTTTTCTCGGTCGTTTACAGGACCGACGACGGTGACATGGCTATCATAGCCGGAGATGATGAGATCTATACACCTCTTTATTATCACTATTATCAGAGCTTTTCCGATATTAATGTGGATAATTCGGATGCTTTTGCTGATAAAAGTGTAATGTCATTCATGGATGATGATGACGCTAACAGTACTATATCCGTATTCGGCAAGATCTCTGACAAGGATAATACCGGCAGATATTATCTGATGGTAAGTGCTGATAACAGTTCATTGTATCTGCAGAGATATGATCTGTTCGGAACAGTGATCGTATATTGTTCACTGGTAATTATTGTCCTGGCGCTGATCATAATAATCACATGCCTTGTCACCATGAGGATCATTAAGAAAGCCTCCAAAGCAGTTAAAGAGATATCCAACGGTAATCTTTCCGCTAGGATCAATTACAAATCCAAAGACGAACTCGGACAGATCTGTTCAGATGTCGATGAAATGGGCAGGAGTCTTGAGACTCTGTTTGAAGAAAAGGATAAGACGGAACAGTTTTACTATAAATTCGTTCCTGAGAAATTCAGGGAATTACTCGGCAAAGAAAACTTTACCGATTTGGAATTGGGTGACGCAAAGAGCTGTGAGCTTACCGTTCTGTTCTGCGATATCCGCGGATTCTCCATTAATTCCGAGATGATGACGGCTAAAGAGAATTTCGCTTTCGCGAACATAATCTACGGAAAGATGGGTCCTATCGTCCGTAACAATAACGGATTTGTCGATAAATATATCGGTGATGCCGTTATGGGACTTTTCGAAAATGCCGATGACGCCGTCAGATGCGGTATCGAGCTCTACAAGTCCATAGTTCTCGATCCTAAGACCGCGCAGGAACTTAATGTGAGCGATATCAATATCGGTATCGGTGTTCACACCGGAATGGCGATGGTAGGAATAGTAGGTGAGAGCGAGCGTCTTTCCGGTACGGTTATCTCAGAGACTGTAAACATGAGTTCAAGACTTGAATCTCTCACGAAGCAGTATAAGACCGCCATGCTTGTCTCTAAAGCGACCATAGACAGGCTTTCAGATCCTGATTCGCTTGATCTGCGCTATCTGGGTATCGTCCAGGTGGCAGGCGTAAACGAGGTTGAAGCCGTTTACGAGGTGCTTGACTGTCTTTCTGATGATATGAAGGCTCAGCGTTCCTCTAACAGCAGGGAACTCAGGGAATCAATAAGGCTTTTCTCTCTGGGCAGACGAAGCGAAGCAGCTGATTCACTGCAGAAACTTGCTGATTCGGGCAGGAATGACTACGTTACTGATCTTTACCTGAACTATATCCGCAACATGTCTGATGATGATAAGGGCAATGTGTTCAGGTTTGTAAGAAAATAAGTCTTCCCGGGTTTTTATTCCGTCTCAGTTTATCTTATTTAAATATTTTAAATAAGAGTGGTATCATTATGTCCATAGAAAGAGGTGATACTATGCCTAAAAAGAAAGAAGACAAGAAGATCAAGACCGGAGAGCTTTTCGCTGAATTCCCGAATCTGTATGAGACAGCGTCAGAAGACGACCTTACAGCAACGTTTGAATTTGCCGAGGAATATAAAGCTTTTCTGGACAATTCAAAGACAGAGCGCGAGTTTGCCGCCAATGCCATTCAGGCTGCGGAGGAACTCGGATATGTGGATATTGCTTCCGTTGATACGCTTAAGCCCGGTGACAAGGTATACCAGAGCATCAAAGGCAAAGGCTTCGCGGCTGCAGTCATCGGTAAGAAGAGTCCTTCAGAGGGCTTCAATATCCTTGGCGCACATATCGATTCACCCAGACTCGATCTTAAGCCCAATCCTATCTATGAAGACAACGATACCGTATATTTCAAGACTCACTATTACGGCGGTATCAAGAAGTACCAGTGGACTACTATACCTTTGAGTGTCCACGGCGTCGTTTTCACCAATGACGGCAAAGCCCATCAGATCGTTGTAGGCGAGAAGGAAGACGATCCGGTATTCTACATCACCGATCTTCTCCCGCATCTCGGAAATGAACAGATGACCAAGAAAGCATCTGATTTTATACCTGCCGAGGATCTGAATGTCATTATCGGCGGAATTCCCTGCACGGATGACAAGAAGGTTACGGATATATTCAAAGCAGGTGTTCTTAAGATCCTTTACGAGCAGTACGGGATCAAAGAGAAGGATTTCGTATCCGCGGAGATCGAGATCGTTCCTGCCACTCACGCAAGAGACGTTGGCTTTGACAGGGCTTATATTGCCGCTTACGGTCATGATGACAAGGTCTGCGCGTACCCTGCGCTGAGGGCTCTTCTTGCACAGGAGAAGCCGAAGAAGACATGCGTATGTCTCCTTACCGATAAGGAGGAGATCGGATCTTATTCGAATTCCGGAGCCACTTCCAATCTCTATGAGAATTTCCTCATGGAAGTATTCGCGAAAGCAGAGGGCGGAATCGACAAGTTCAACGGCCTGAAGTTCCGCAAGGCTCTTGCGGCTACAAAGATGCTTTCCACGGATGTAACAACAGCTTACGATCCCAAGTATTCGAGTGTTTTCGAGAAGAACAACACAGCATTTATGTCACATGGTCTTAAGATCGAGAAATATACAGGCGCAAGAGGAAAGTCCGGCTGTTCTGAAGCAACGGGTGATTTCATTGCCGAGATCACTGATATCTTCGAGAAGAATTCGATCCCGTGGCAGACCGGCGAGCTTGGACGCATCGACGCCGGCGGCGGCGGAACCATTGCGGCCATTATGGCTGAACTCGGTATGGACGTAGTGGACATGGGTGTCCCGGTATGGTCCATGCACGCACCTGTTGAAGTAATCTCCAAGATAGATCTTTATTATCTGTATCTTGGATATAAGGCATTTATCGAGAATATCGGATAATGGCATCGAAAAGAACGGTAGAGCGTAAAACTGCTATAAAGAACAGTATCGGAAGGATCATTGTATTCGGTCTGTTTGTTTTAGCGCAGATAATAGGTTTTATCGTTCTTTTTATTGTTCTCGGAAACAGGTTTCCGGCAATAGATTTTGCCGTGCGTGCCATGGCACTGATCGTTGCGCTGGGAATCAATTCCAGAGACCACAGCGGCGCGTTCAAACTTATCTGGGTAATCGTTATCCTTGTGCTTCCGGTTCCGGGACTGTTATTTTATACGCTCAACAACTTCAGCAGTTCAAAGCATAAGATCATGAAAAGGCTCGAAAAGGTTGATGTCATGGTGTTCAGCCATCTGAACTACAATGACGATATTTTCGATGAGTTCAAAAAAGAAGACCCGGCCAGAGCGTCTAATGCCAGATATCTGAGACGGTATGATTTTCCGATCTATGAAGGGACTGACATCAAGTACTATCCTGTGGCTTATGACTGCTACAAGGACCAGATAGAGGCTATCAAAAAGGCGAAGAAGTTTGTATATCTTGAATACCATGCCATAGAGACCAAAGAGGCTTTTGAACCTCTTCATGAAGCGCTGAAGGAGAGAGCTGCCGCGGGAGTTGACTGCAGGGTCTTATATGATGATGTGGGATCATTCACTTTCATCAGCAGGGCTTTTGTTAAGCTTCTCGAATCTGAAGGTATCAGATGTAATGCGTTTAATCCAGCATATCCTGTTCTTTCGCTTTTTATGAATAACCGTGATCACAGAAAGATAATGGTCGTTGACGGTCTGGTAGGTTATACCGGCGGTTACAATATTGCAGATGAATACTTCAATATGGTCAGTCCCTACGGGCATTGGAAAGATAACGGTATAAAGCTCACCGGTCCTGCCGTACAGAGCCTGACTGCAATGTTTGTAGAGATGTGGAATTTTGCCGATCTCAAGCGTAAAGATGATGACATGCTTAAGTTTGAGGCAATGGAGATACCGCATGTTGAGACTGCTTCAGGTTATTGTGTGCCTTACTGCGACAGCCCTCTTGATAACGAACCGGTCGGCGAGAATGTCTATCTCAATATGATCAATAATGCCCAGAATTACTGCTGGTTCATGTCGCCGTATCTGGTTCTTTCAGATGAGCTCGCAAGAGCTCTGCAGATCGCGTCCAAGAGGGGCGTCGATGTCAGGATAATCACGCCCGGTGTTCCGGATAAGAAATTCACTTATCATGTGACTAGATCTTATTACAACATGCTCGTAACGAGTGGCATTAAGATCTATGAATACACTCCCGGATTCAATCATGCGAAAACCTGTATTTGTGACGACAAGTGCGCTGTGGTCGGAACGATAAACCTTGATTTCAGAAGCCTGTATCACCATTTCGAGAATGCGGTCTATATGTACAGGACTGACTGCATTCCCGCGATCAAGCAGGACTTCCTTGACACTTATGAACAGAGCCGTGACGTTACGGCTGAATACAGCGTAAAACCCAATGTCTTCGTATGGTTCTTCAAGTCCATATTAAGACTCTGGGCTCCGTTATTATGATCTTCAGAAAGGAATGAATAATGTCTGTACGTTTCTACAATTGCAGGATACTGACAATGAAAGATGACAGTATCACCGAAGGCGAGCTTTGGACCGATAATGACCGTATTAGTTATATAGGACCTTCGGTTGAAAAGACTGATAAGACTTTTGACAGGGAGATAGACTGCAAAGGCAATCTCCTTATGCCCGGTCTTAAGAATGCCCATACACATTCCTCGATGACATTTTCGAGATCGCTGGCTGATGAGTACTGTCTTGACGACTGGCTTCATAAAGCGATCTTCCCCAGGGAAGCAAAGCTTAATGCCGAGAGTATTTACTGGTTTGCCAAGCTGGCATATGCCGACTATCTTGCCGGCGGTATTACTTCATGCTTTGACATGTATTTTGAGAAGGAAGCTAATGCGAAGGCTGCCGTCGAGACCGGATTCAGACATGTGTTCTGCGGCGCGGCCAATGACTTCGGCGGTATGAAAGAGCTTGAAGGTTACTATGAATCTCTGAATAATTACGACCCGCTCGTATCTTTCATATATGGTTTTCACGCTGAATATACGACCTGCGAGGAGAATCTGAAGAAGATCTCAGAACTTGCTCACAAATATGAGGCACCGGTATTTACACATATCTCCGAGACAAAAGCGGAAGTGGACGGCTGCATCAAAAGATACGGATGCACGCCGGCGGTTCTTTTCGACAGACTCGGAATATTCGACTTCGGCGGCGGCGGATTCCACTGCGTATGGTTTACGGATGAAGACCGCGATATCTTTAAGAAGAGAGGCTTATGGTCCGTATTTAATGCCTGCTCCAATCTGAAGCTCGCAAGCGGCATCACACCTGTTTACAAGTTTATCGAAAAGGATATGAATATTGCCATCGGTACTGACGGCGCGGGATCGAATAATGCTCTTTCAATGTTCCGTGAGATGTATCTTGATACCGTTCTTTCCAATGTTGAGACTCATAATGCCGCAGCGGTTGATCCGTTCACTATCCTCAAAGCGGGAACGACAGGCGGCGCTCTCTGCATGGGACTTAAGGATTGTGATGTTCTTGCTGAAGGAAAGAAGGCAGATATTATCATGATCGACATGAAAAAGCCTTCCATGCAGCCTGAGAACAATATCGTCAGAAATATCATCTACAGTGCTGACAATTCAGTTGTGAAGATGACCATGATCGACGGAAAGATCCTCTATGAGGGCGGCAGATATTCAACACTTGATATGGATGAGATCATACGTGAATGCGGAAGATTACAGAAGGACCTTGTCTGAATTATAAATGAGACTGATTTTTGATCACATCGGAAAATATAAAGCAGCTTCGATCTTAAGCCCTGTGTTTAAGCTTCTTGAAGCCTGCTTTGAATTAACGGTCCCTCTTATCGTTGCAGGTGTGATCGACAACGGAATAAACAAGGGAGACATGAATTATGTCTGGACACATGTTCCAATATTGGCTCTCTTTGCGGTCGTCGGCTTTATCAGCGCGATCACCGCGCAGTATTTCGCTGCGTATTCCGCATGCGGGATCTCATCGGGGATCAGGAAGAGCCTTCACGACAAGCTTCAGACTTTATCGATATCCGATTACGAGAAGATCGGATCTTCAAGCATGGTTACGCTTCTGACATCAGATGTTAACCAGATCCAGACAGGTATCAATCTGTTCTTAAGACTCCTTTTGAGATCGCCTTTTATCGTTATCGGCGCATGCATCATGGCAGCAGTAGTCAAGCCTTCAATGGCATTGATCTTTGTTGTATGCACTGCTTTGATGGCTGTTGTTATCGGACTTAACATGAAGCTCTCTATCCAGAGACACAAGGAGGCCCGTGAAGGACTGGACAGCCTTGTAAAGAAGACATCAAATGGTATTGCAGGCGAGCGTGTAATCAGAGGCTTTAACAAGACAGCTGAGGATTATAAAAAGTTCGAATCAAAGAGCAATATCCTGAAGACCGCCCAGATCAAGGCATCTGATTTTGCCTCATGGCTTAATCCTCTTACATATGCGGTCGTCAATCTCGGAATCTGTCTTCTTATCTACAGAGGCGCAGTGCATTTTAATGCCGGCGATCTGACTGACGGCCAGGTGGTAGCTCTATATAATTACATGTCTCAGATCCTTATAGAACTTGTAAAACTGGCAAATCTTATTGTTTCCGTATCAAGAGCTTATGCGTGTCTTAAGAGAGCAGAAAGCCTTACGGATGTTGTAAGCACCGCAGGCAAGGGGACAAAGATACTTGATCCGTCAAAGCCTGTTGCGGTTACGCTTAAAAATGTATCTTTCACATATCAGGGCAATAACGAGGAATCCGTAAAGGATTTCTCGGTCGATATCAAGCCCGGTGAGACAATCGGAATAATCGGCAGCACCGGCTGCGGCAAGTCTACTGCCGCTTCACTTATTGCAGGAATCTATGAGCCGGGTGAAGGAGAGGTCATCCTTGACGGTATCAACATAAAGGATCTCTCTCTTGCAAGCCTTGCCTCTTCAGTCGGTATGAGCCTTCAGAAAACAAGGCTTTTCAAGGGCTCACTGAAAGACAATATCACAGTCGGAAGAGAGAATCTGTCTGATTCCGATATTGATGAAGCGTGCAGATTATCCTGCAGTGATGATGTTGTCGCTTCGAAGCCCGAAGGCCTCTCTTATGAGATATCCGACGGCGGCGCAGGCCTGTCCGGAGGACAGAGACAGCGTATAGGCATAGCAAGAGCACTGGCAGGCAGGCCCGGTCTTATAATCCTTGATGACTCGACATCAGCACTTGACTGGGGAACAGAGAAGAGACTTCTTAACAACATCAGCGGTCTTGATGATAAGCCTACTGTGATACTCATTTCACAGAAGGTAAGGACGTGCATGAACTGTGACCGCATTATCCTTATGGATGATGGAAAGATCGAAGCGGTTGCTCCCCATGAAGAGCTTCTGAAGATATCGGAGAACTACAGGTATATGAATTCCCTGCAGATAAAGGGAGGCGCCGTATGAATTTAAAGACATTAAAGCGCCTGTTCTCTTTCTTAAAGGGTTCTTCTTCGATAGCTGTTCTGTCGGTAATCACCGGTATCTTCTACGGCGCGGCAACCGTTGCCATTCCTTTTTTCGCAGGCAAGGCGATAGATAATCTGGGAGACATGGATACACTCACCAGATATATCGTGATCATAATCGCGCTCATCGCCGCGGCTGCTCTGCTCCAGTTTGCGCTTATAAAGATGAATAACCGCGTGGCATATTCGATAGGCCTTAACTTAAGGAATGCCACATATTCGAAAATGCACAGGGTAAAGATGTCTTATATCGACAGGACATCCGCAGGCAAGCTCCAGAGCTTCATAATCAGCGATGTTGAGACTGTATCAGACGGTATGCTGATGTTCCTTAACCAGTTTGCATCAGGAATCGCGACGCTGCTCATTACGCTCACGGTAATGTTCTGCATCAACTGGAAGATCTCACTAATAGTGGTCGTATTTACGCCCGTATCAATAGCTGTATCATATCTGATCGCCAAGGGAGCGTATAAATCATTCTCCGCTCAGGCAAGTATCAGATCTAAGCAGACTGCTTTTGTCGGAGAATCGGTAAAGAACTTCAGGGAGTGCAGGATATATAACGTTACTGATGCAAGAATAAAAGGATTCGATAAGCTTAACAGCGAATACCGCAAGACATCAACGAAAGCTACGTTCTTATCTTCGATCAGTAATCCCTCATCAAGATTTGTTAACGCTCTTATCTACGCAGGCGTAGTTTTATCAGGCTGCTATGCGGGTATCGCCGGAACTGTCACGGTCGGCGAACTTATGGCTCTCCTTGCTTATGCCAACCAGTTCATGAAGCCTATCAATGACCTTACCGCGGTATATACTGAACTCACAGACAGCTTTGCTTGCCTTGCAAGAATATTCAGTTATCTGGACAGTGAAGAGATACCTGAAGAGAAAGCAAATGATGAGCTTCCTGACAAGAACAGGCAGTTCGGTATCGAGTTCAGAAACGTGTCTTTCTCATATGTTGAGGGTAAGCCGGTCCTTAAGAATATCTCGTTTACGGTTGGAAAAGGCGAATCATTTGCAATTGCCGGTCCCACGGGCTGCGGCAAGACGACTCTTATCAATCTTCTCATGCGTTATTATGAACCCGACTCGGGAGATATTTTCATAAACGGCAGGTCAATAAAGGAGATTCCGAGATCCGAGCTCCGGCACTATATCGGTTTTGTTACCCAGGACACCTGGCTTGCTGATGACACGATAATGGAGAACATAAGGTTTTCGGGACCTCATATCACTGATGAACAGGTATATGAGGCAGGTAAGAAGTCAGGTTCTGATTCTTTTATCAGAAAACTGCCGAAGCGGTATAATGAAACGATCGACAATGACAGGGATGATATCTCTGAAGGTCAGAAGCAGCTCCTGACCATTGCCAGGGCAATGGCTTCAGATCCTTCGATAATGATCCTTGATGAGGCTACGTCTTCTGTGGACGTTGTTACGGAAGACCGTATCCAGAAGGCGGTAAAAGAACTTCTGAACGGCCGTACCGGAATAATAATCGCGCACAGACTGTCAACGATCACGAACTGCGACAAGATCGTTGTAATTGATAAAGGCGAGGTCTCGGAGATCGGATCACACGATGAACTGATTGCTAACGGCGGATTTTACAGCAAGCTCTATGCTTCGTACATATCCGGATAGAGGAGGAAATATGAGCAACGAAAGATTTGACGATTTTAAGGAGTATATAAACGGCAAAAAGGCAGCCGTTATCGGTGTCGGAATATCCAATACACCATTGATCAGATGGCTCGTATCTTTAGGATGCAAGGTAACTGCATGCGATAAGATGACGGCAGATGATCCGGTCCTTAAGAAGAATATCGAGGCTCTGGCAGATTGTGCTGAGAGCATTGAATGGTCGCTTGGCGGGAATTATCTGTCTCAGCTTGAAGATGATTTCTATGACATCGTTTTCAAGACTCCGAAGATGAGATTTGAGACACCTGAACTTCAGGCGCTCAAGGCAAAGGGCTCTGTCCTTACGACAGAAATGGAACTCTTTTTGAACCTTTGTCCGGCGCAGATCTTTGCAATTACGGGATCTGACGGCAAGACGACAACAACGACACTTACGGCTGAGATATTGAAGAATTCCGGCTATACGGTCTGGGTCGGCGGCAATATCGGAACCCCGCTTCTTGATAAGGTCGACCAGATGTGGTCTGATGACATGGTCGTTCTTGAGTTGTCCTCGTTCCAGCTCCTCGGCATGAAGACTCCTGCAGATGTTGCGGTCATTACCAATATCACGCCGAATCACCTCGATTTTCACAAGGATTACGATGAATACATTCAGGCTAAGGTCAATATCTTCAGGAATCAGGGCCCGTTCGGCAAAGTCGTTCTTAATGCCGGATGCGATCTGACATACGATATGAAGGATACGGCAAGATCAAGAGTAGAGCTTTTCTCTTACAAAAAGGAAAACGTTATGAGAACTGATTCACCGCTATACCGCAGGGCTTATGTCGAGAACGGCAGGCTCATTTATGATGACAAGGGCTCGAAAACCGATATCTGCGGTGTTGATGAGATCTTTATTCCCGGTGAGCACAATGTTGAGAACTTCCTTGCGGCAACATGCGCTGTAATCGACTATGTCGAGCCTGAGGATATCGCTGCTGTTGCGAAAAACTTCAAGGGCGTTCCCCACAGGATAGAATTCATCAGGGAAATTGACGGTGTAAGGTGGTACAACTCTTCGATCGATACATCTCCGAACCGTTCGCTCAATACAATGAAGGCTCTTGCAGCACGCAATGAAAAGGGCGTTCTTATCTGCGGCGGCGCTGACAAGAAGTGCATCTATACCGGATTAGGCGATGCCATCCTTAATGTCTGCGACAGGATCATAATGTACGGATCAAATGCGGATCTTGTTACAGATATCATCGAAAAGGAAGCAAACGGACGCCAGTACGAGATCTTCCGTATTCCTGATAAGGAAGGCGACGTTTATGAGTTCCCGGAAACACGCGATGCCGTTGTAAATGCTTATAAGGAAGCTATCACCAAGGCAAGAGAGTGGGCAAAACCCGGAGAGATTGTTATTATGTCATCTATCGGTACATCCTATGATCATTTCAGACACTTTGAGCATAGGGGAGATATGTTCAGAGACCTTGTAAATGAAATAGAATAAGCATGGAAGCTTCAGGGTGGAGGAAATATTATGGCTGACATGAATTACCGCAGATATAAGGCTCATCCGACAGTTGACCTGCCGGACCGCAAGTGGCCGGGAAATAAGATCACAAAAGCGCCTGTATGGTGTTCTGTTGATCTGAGAGACGGTAATCAGGCTTTGGAAGTTCCCATGACGCTTGAGCAGAAGGTCGAATTCTTTGAATATCTCTGTTCAGTCGGATTTAAGCAGATCGAGATCGGTTTCCCTGCCGCATCCGAGACGGATTACAATTTCTGCAGGTATCTTATTGAGAACAACCTTATTCCGGAAGACGTTGCGATCCAGGTCCTGACTCAGTCCAGAGAGCACATTATCGATAAGACAATGGAGGCCGTTAAAGGCGCCCCGAATGTCATTATCCATCTTTACAATGCGACCAGTACTCTTCACCGTGACGTAGTATTTAATTTCTCGTGTGATGAATGTATCGCCCTTGCAGTTGAAGGCGCGAAAATGATCGTCGACCGCATAAATGAGGATAAGAGCGGTACGAATTTCATTCTTGAATATTCGCCTGAGGCATTTTCCGATACGGAACTTGATTTCGCGGTTAAGATCTGTGACAGCGTTCTCGACTGTTGGAAGCCTACACCTGATAAAAAGGTGATAATTAATCTTCCTGAGACTGTTGAGTATCAGACCGCTAACGTTTATGCGGATCAGATAGAGTATTTCTGCAGAAAGACAAAGTGGAGAGATTCTATAATCATTTCATTGCACACGCATAACGACAGAGGCACTGCTGTTGCGACTTCCGAGTTCGGTCTTATGGCCGGAGGAGACAGGGTTGAAGGCACTCTTTTCGGAAACGGTGAGAGGACCGGAAACGTTGATATCATTACTCTTGCGATAAATATGATGATGCTCGGCATCAATCCGGGGCTTGATTTCTCGGATATGAACAAGACCATTGATATTTATGAGGAACTCACCGGAATGAAGGTCGAGCCGAGGCATCCGTGGGCCGGAAAGCTCGTGTTTACCGCATTCTCCGGTTCTCATCAGGATGCGATCAATAAAGGCCGCAAAAAGATGGAGGAAAGAGGCGATACCATTTGGGCGGTCCCTTATCTTCCTATCGACCCGAAGGATGTCGGCAGGGAATATGAGCCTATCATCAGGATCAACTCCCAGTCCGGCAGGGGCGGCATCGCATATGTTATGGAGACTTATTTCGGTGTCCAGCTTCCCAAGAGATTCCAGCGTGACTTTCTGCCTGTTGTTAAGGCTGCCACAGAAGAGAACGGTACCGAGAATGAACTTTTACCGCAGCAGATCTTCGATCTTTTCGATGATAAGTTCATCAATGTGCTGGAGCCTTACGGATTAAAGAATTTCTCGGAGCAGCAGGACAGCGATCAGGTATCCACTGTTGAAGCTTTGATTACGGATCACGGAAAGGAAGTTACGATCAGGGGTCAGGGAAACGGTCTTCTCGATGCGTTTGTCAGCGCTTTCAGTAAATATACAGGTGTCGACTTTTCGATCTCGAACTATTCCGAGCACGCCATGAAGTCAGGTTCGGATTCAGCGGCTATCACATATATCGAGATAACCAATAAAGCCAATAAACAGACATATATCGGAGCCGGTGTATCGAGCTCAGTCACTAAATCATCCGTTCGTGCCGTTGTTTGCGCATTTAACAGGATGATAAGTGTGTTATGATTCTAGGGATAATCTAAGGAGCAGAAAAACAAATTATGATTTGGGATTATATTATTGCAGTTATTTTCGGCGTTGTTGAAGGTATTACCGAGTGGCTTCCCATTAGTTCCACCGGACACATGATAATCTTAAACGAGTTTTTGAAGCTTAATGTCTCACCGGAATTCTACGATCTTTATCTTGTTGTTATCCAGTTAGGCGCGATCATGGCGGTTATCGTCATATTCTGGAAAGACATCTGGCCGTTCGGAAAGAAAAATAATCAGCAGCCTTTTGCCAAAGAAGGTATCGGCAGCTACATCATGAAGGATAAGATCATCATGTGGCTTAAGATAGCCCTGGCCTGTGTTCCTGCAGCGATCGTAGGCATTCTTTTCGATGACTGGCTTGATGAGCATCTCTATAATTACATTGTTGTGGCGATTTCCCTTATCGCGTTCGGTATAGCCTTTATCGTTGTCGAGAAATTCAACGAGAACAGAAAGCCCATCATAAATACGGTCAACCAGTTCAACTGGGGACACGCATTTGCGGTTGGTATTTTCCAGCTCCTGGCTGCGGTTTTCCCGGGCGCATCCAGATCAGGTTCGACCATTGTCGGATCCATTGCGATCGGCATAAAGAGGGAAGCGGCAGCCAAGTTTACATTCTTCCTTGCGATCCCCGTAATGTTCGGCGCAAGCCTTTTAAAGATCCTTAAGTATGACGGCGAAGTCAAGACCAGCGAGATCGGTCTTCTTGTTGTCGGTATGGTAACAGCTTTCTTTGTGAGCCTTCTCATAATAAAGAAGCTCATGGCATTTATTAAGAAGCATTCATTCACATGCTTTGGCTGGTACCGTATCATTCTCGGTGTTCTGGTTCTTATCCTCGGCGCTGTAGGCGTTATCGGCGGTAACGGGGCAGTTGTTGCGGCTCCCTGACAGTTTTACGTGAGTATTGCCTAAAACCTCTTATATTTTTAATAAGCATATTAGAATCTTTATGCTATAATTCATCATGAATTATTATGCGGTAAGGAGATTCTTTTGCGCAAATATATATACAACATCCGGGATGTGGCGGCTTACTTCAAATATTTCTCGGTTCCGAACTATCTTGAAGTATCTTATATGCAATATGTTTTCAACCTCGGGAAAAATGTTCTCGCCGAGCCTTTGACCCGTGATTTTGAAGCTTTTAAGAAGGAAGTCTACAGGGAGCTTTATTTCCTGTGGGCAAACGGCTTTGAGAATGAGAAGGCCGATATCTCGAAAATGACCACGGAAGGCGAGTATACGCTTATATGTGACCAGGAATGCATATGCCTTGAGTCATATATGAAGCTTATCTGTCTTCATCTTATCTTTTCGGGCAATCTTCCTTATATCACACTGAATTTCACCGGACTTATGACACAGCTCGGCATTAAATGCGGAGTTGAGCTATACGAGGAGAACTGCAGGAAAGTCTGTGAATCGCTGCAGCTTGAGGTAAAAGATTCCTTCGGCAAGCCTTTTGATCTTTCTCTCGGTATTCCGGATGAACTGTTAAGGGTATCTTTGAATGCCGAGTTTAAACAGAGCCTTGATACGAGAAACTTCAAGGAGACATTGAGAACTGAACAGATGAACTGGCTAAAGGACCTTAAGGACAAGTCCTTTAAGCTTTTCGGTTCTATACCCGCACGCAAAAAGACAACAAAGGGCCGGTCATCAGGCTCTTCTAACAAGAACTACAGAAATTCGGGTAATAATGTGGTTCGCAATACGGCACAGCCCAAGGGCACGCCTAAAACAAACAGATAAACCAACCTGGAGGTTAAGTGATGGACAAGGTATACAAGCTTGGTCTTGATATCGGATCTACAACGATTAAAGTGGTTCTTCTCGACGGCGAGAAGATCATTCACAGTGATTACCAGAGGCATCATTCGGATGTATCGGGACTTCTGAATGACCTTTTTGAAGATCTTAACAACAAGTTCCCCGGCATCAACGTTGATGTTGTTATTACAGGTTCAGGCGGACTTTCCGTAGCCAACTGGCTCGGGTTTAAGTTTACGCAGGAAGTTATGGCCGAGACACAGGCTATCAAGACATATCATCCTGAGACAGACGTAATAATCGAGCTTGGCGGCGAGGATGCCAAGATCACTTATATGCATCCTGTTCTTGAGCAGCGTATGAACGGAACCTGCGCCGGCGGTACGGGTTCTTTCATAGACCAGATGGCATCGCTCCTTCAGACAGACGCTGACGGACTTAATAATTTCGCAAAGGATTACAGATCGCTTTATACGATCGCAAGCCGCTGCGGCGTTTTCGCAAAGTCAGACCTTCAGCCGCTCATCAACGAGGGTGCTGCCAAGGAAGACCTTGCTGCTTCGATCTATCAGTCAGTAGTTAACCAGACAATATCAGGTCTTGCTTGCGGCAGACCTATTAAAGGCAACGTTACTTTCTTAGGCGGCCCGCTGTTCTTTAATTCCGAGCTCAGGAATGCTTTCGAGCGCACATTGAAGGATAAGGTTGATTCGTTCTGGATGCCTGAGGAAGCCCAGATCTATGTCGCTCTTGGTGCCGCTTTATCTGCTGACGGAAAAAATCCTGTCAATCTGTCGGACCTTCTCGTAAAACTTAAGAACAGGGAAGGCTTTGTGCCTGATATCATCAGGATCGATCCTATCTTCAAGAACAAAGAGGATAAGGCTGCTTTTGACGAGCGCCATAAGAAAGATCAGATCCCCGTTCTCGATATCAAGGATCAGCACGGCGAGCTTTATTTAGGCGTTGATGCCGGTTCAACGACCACGAAGGCTGTTGTAATCAATAAGAATGGCGATCTGGTCTATACCTACTATGCAAGCAATAAGGGCAACCCTGTCATGAGTGCCGTCACGATCATGAAGGATATCTATTCCAAGATGCCTGATGACTGTTATCTGGCTCATTCATGCGTAACCGGTTACGGTGAGAACATCATCAAAGCAGCCCTTAACATTGATATCGGCGAGATAGAGACTATGGCTCATTTCCAGTCCGCCAAGTTCTTCTGTCCTGATGTTGATTTCATTATCGATATCGGCGGCCAGGATATGAAGTGCATGAAGATCAGGAACGGCGTTATCGATTCCATCATGCTCAATGAGGCATGCTCATCAGGGTGCGGCTCTTTTATCCAGACATTTGCCCAGACTCTGGGACTTACAACTCCTGAATTCGCAGAAGCTGCTTTATCTTCGACAAAGCCTGTCGACCTCGGTACACGCTGCACGGTATTCATGAATTCTAAGGTCAAGCAGGCACAGAAAGAAGGCGCGTCTGTAGGTGATATCTCGGCAGGCCTTTCATATTCCGTAGTAAGAAATGCGCTTTATAAAGTAATCAAGATCCGTGATACCGAGCAGCTCGGCAAGAATATTGTCGTTCAGGGCGGTACGTTCCTTAATGACGCTATCTTAAGATGCTTTGAGCTCGTATCCGGAAGAGATGTAATAAGACCAAATGTCGCAGGCCTCATGGGTGCTTTCGGCGCGGCTCTGATCGCGCAGAGAAGATGCAAGGAAGGCTCAAGATCTGCAGTTCTCGGAAAGGATGAACTCGATTCATTTTCGATGGATACCGAGAATACACAGTGCCAGGGCTGTACGAATCACTGCAGACTTACTATCGCTACATTCTCCAACGGCACTAAGTTCGTATCGGGCAACCGCTGCGAGAGAGGCGAGGATCTGGCATTGGACAGAGAGCCCGTCAATGACAAAAAGAAGCTGCCGAATCTTTTCGACTACAAGTATTCAAGGACATTCAGCTACTATAAGCCTTTGAAGCTTGAAGATGCCCCGAGAGGAGAGATCGGTATCCCCCGTGTTCTCAACCAGTATGAGAACTATCCTTTCTGGTTTACAGTTCTTACAAAGCTCGGATTCAGAGTCCTCGTATCCGCAAGATCCTCACACAAGATATATGAGGGCGGCATGGAGACGATCCCTTCTGAATCAGTCTGTTATCCCGCCAAGCTCGCCCACGGTCATATCGAGAACCTGATTGACCGCGGTATTACGACGATCTTCTATCCTGATGTTCCTTACGAGAATATCGAAAATGACAATTCCAACAATCACTATAACTGCCCGATAGTCTGTTCCTATCCTGAAGTTATACGCAACAATGTTGAGAATCTGCTCGAAAAGAACATCAGATATTTAAATCCCTTCATGCCTCTGGACAACCTTGATAATGTCGCGCTGCATCTTACTGAATGCTTCGATTATCTCGGCGTTTCCGCGGAAGAGGCAAAACAGGCTGTACAGGCCGGTGCCGAGGAATACTTCAAATATAAAGAGGACATCAGGAATAAAGGCGTTGAGATACTTAAGGAGATGGAAGAAAAGGGCCTCAAGGGAATTGTTCTTGCGGGCAGACCTTATCACTGCGATCCTGAGATCAACCACGGTATTCCTCAAATGATCAATTCGCTCGGACTTGCTGTTCTCACTGAAGATGCTGTAGCAAAGCCCGGTGTCCTGAAGCGACCTATAAGAGTTATCGATCAGTGGATGTATCACACAAGACTTTATGAGGCAGCAGCTTTCGTTATCACAAGGCCTGATCTGGAACTCGTCCAGCTTACGAGCTTTGGCTGCGGACTTGACGCGGTCACATCCGATCAGGTCCAGGAGATACTTGAATCTTCAGGAAAGCTCTATACTTTATTGAAGATAGACGAGGTAAGCAACCTCGGCGCAGCAAGGATCAGAATGAGATCCCTTGTCGTTGCCATGAATGAGAGAACAGAGCTTGAACAGAACGGTCAGGCTGCTGCAAATACTTCTGATGATGCACCTTACGTCGTTAAGAGAGTTGAGTTTACAAAAGAGCATAAGAAGAATCATACGATCCTTGCTC
>JAEEGL012542022.1_pt1 | contig 23212 bp, 9 predicted proteins | sample 9134231 | NCBI WGS metagenome assembly JAEEGL01 (sample SAMN16246548, study PRJNA631951) | gut metagenome | biome: gut microbiome; feature: rumen; material: fiber-attached | host: Bos | place: Iran: Karaj | collected 2018-10
ATATAAAAGGTAGTAAAAGTTCAACAAGTAATGATGACGATCAAGGTGAAAATAGTGAAGATATACTTTCTAAAACTATACCTTTTGCTATAGATAAAGGAGCATCTTCTTCTGAATCATTTAGTAACAGCTACCAGCAACATCCATTAGTTGAGCAGTATAATCAGCAATATGAAAATGCTAATCAAGCTAACTTGGTTGGAACTGGAGGAGACATATTTGCACAGACTAATGCTTCTATAAATGAAGGGCTTAGTGGCGATATAATTAGTGGTGGGCTTGGAGCCGTAAAAGATTCGATAAGTGGTGCGATAAGTGGTGCGATAAGTGGTGCAATGAGCGGGTTAGCCGGTAACGCTCTTAATTATGCTAAAAACAAAATTTTTGAAAATGTTATAAAAGAAGCGGCTTCAAAAGGATTAACTGGTGAAGCTGGTATGGTTACAGCTGGAGCTGGCCGTTTTGTTCTACCTGAAGTGTGGTCAGATTCATCATTTGACAAATCTTACTCCATGAGTATGAAACTCAGATGTCCTTATGGTCATAGGCTTTTTATATATGAAAATCAGCTTATACCATTGGCATTCCTTTTAGGTATGACAGCTCCACGTGCAGTTGGAGTTCAAATGTACACTAATCCTTTTTATATAAAGATGTATTGTAAAGGATTATTCTCAGTTCCTCTTGGAGCTATCACCTCTCTTACTATAAGTCACGGTGATGGAGAAAACGATAGAACTGCTGATGGTTTCTTTAGAACGATGTCTATAAGTATATCTGTTAAAGATATGCTTCCTAACTTAGCAGTTGGTCTTAATGCTGGATATACTGGTATAATGAAAGCTGCTAATCCTGGAATGAGTAATTATTTACTTACACTAGCTAATATTGACTTTGTCGATAAAGCTATGTGGGAACAAGAATATCAAGACGTTAGGTTTAACTACATGGGATATGATACGATGGAAGATAGTAATATTGATCCTAAAGAAATATTATCACTTTCCCAAAATAACGGTAGCGTTAAGATAATGACAGCTGCTTTGGATAATTTTGCTAAGTCTAATTCTGCTGGTCCTTATGTAAAACAAAACCCCGAAGCTTACTAATACAAAATAAGATTGTATATTACATAAGCATAGAACTTTATATAAAGGGGTATTTTATGGCAAAGACAACAAAAACTTCTAAGGTCGTTTCTGAGAATGCGAGTTTTGAGAACGCAGATTCTGAGACCGAAGTCCTTAAAAAGGCTGAAAACGGTGAGGATGTGGTAAATACCGATACCACAGTAGACGATGCGCTTAATGCGTGGGATGACTATGGTAGATCCGACTGCGACATCGGTTTCATTGATAATCTTATAAACAATAAGATTATCATGGCTGAGAATATCTTAAAGAATAGCATTAGCATTCTTTCTATAGCACTCAAAACTGAGCTTGAAAAGTATAATGAGGTTCGTAATACTCATAACAACTTTGAGTGCAAGAAGCATATACTTATGACCAATATCATAGACCATACCGTAAATCGGTAACATTAAACCGGGTGGAATTATCCACCCGGTTATTTTTTCTATGAAGTTGAATTAAATATAACTATGACGTATATATTATATTAGTGATAAGAGTGTGGACTAATACAAATTAAATCCAAACCACACTCAGGAGAATAATATGGAAAAGAAATTGTTTCGTTTTGACCGCTATGGAAATGGTGGCAGGATGATTTTCGTAGATGGAGGCGAAATCGCTGCTGCCGAACTGTCGAAGTTTCTCAGTGAGAAGGGATTCGACGTGAAGCCTAGATGGTTTTGTTCTGATAAGGAAATTCCACAATTGTCTAGGATGTATGATAATTTCATTGGCATCCTAGGCAATGGGGTTGTCGTTGTCACTGGACCAATGACAATCAGTTACCGTGATAGTCTTGAGGACTTCACGGTGGAATGGACGGATATGAACGCATAAGTAAGCAACTAGAAAACTGCTAGGAAGGTTCGTTGGAAACCTGGAAAGTTTTCTACCGGAGGGAGATAAAAAAGTCCGGTTCTTTTTTTTTCACATTTTACTAGCTTGACATTCAAATGACCTTTTAGGGGGAAAATGCGATGCCTGTTAACATGAAACCATCGAATAATGCGAATAAGCAGTTTTACCCTATAAAGCTTCCTAATCTTGAAGCTGTCACGAAGGGAATTAAAACTGAAAAAGAAAAACTGAAGTCGTCCAAAGTCGCATCTTTCACTCACAATATCATAAAGAGTGTCGCCGGATTGGCATATGATTTTACAGAAGATTATGCACCTGAGTTAAAGGGCACTTTTAAGACGATGAAAGAAGTTTTAGCTGAATCCAAAAAAGAAGCTAAAAACTTCAGAGATAGATTGCAAACACAATTTGAAAGTAAGAGAAATAAGTCTTTAAGCGTAGATCAAATAACTGATTATGTAGCAGAACAAACTGCTGAAATTACAAAGAGACTTAAGAAAGGTGAGTTATATAAGACTCGCGATGAGAGAATCGAAGAAGCTATTAAGAAGGAGTTTCCTGACTTAGCTGAACTTGAAAATGAGTTAGACGAGCTGGGTGATGAACCCGGCTCTGATTCTTATGCTTCAATTTCTGATGCTGATACTTTGTCTCCTGAGCCTTTTGGTGGAGTTAAGAAAGGTAGAACTCGTAAAGTAAATGTTTCAGCTAGACAAAGAGCCCAAAGATCTAAGAGTCCCACCAAAAGGAGTGGATCTAGTTCTAGGAAAGGCTCTACTAATGCTGTTGTAAGCCAGTTAACTTCTTCTTTAACTAATGCTCCAACTGATACAGGACTTAGTGGACAGATAGCCAGTACTGCTACAACTAGTGTTGGACAAGCTTTACTTGCACAAAATGAAACTGTTTCTGCTAAAGCTGGTGCATTAAGTGAGCATCATTTCAATAAGCTTTATACTTATCAAAATGGTATTCTTCGTGGTGTTAACTCTATAGTAGAGTTCAATAATAACGTAACCAGTAAGCAAATAGCATCACAGCTTGAGTTCCAAGGAAAGAGTTTAGCCTTGACTCAAGATATGTTTAACTCTATTAAAGAGCTCAAGGATGCTATCATAACATTCAATGGTTATGGTGATACTTTAAAGAAAGATGACAATCTTGCTGCTACAGCAGAAGCTGTCGGAAATGGTCCAATAGATAATAAAATATTAAGTAAAGATGGAAAATTCAACGTGAAAAATTTTGTTAAGAATATGAAACAGAATATTTCACGTGAGATTGGAGCTTCATCTTTAGGCTCTCTTTTCCTTCAGACTAGCATGGCTGATAATCTTCTTGGTGATGATAATATTGCTAAGAGTTCCATGTCTATCATGGATACTATAACCAACGCTTTAGCAAGAAGTTTTATATCACGTCGTACTACTAATAGGCTTCGTGATATGTCTGAGTCGTTTGAAGGATTCTTACCTATGCTTATGGGTAAGATGCGAGCGACTGGATTGTACGGTAAAACCCCTATAAAAAGGATGCTTGGTCGTATTTTATCAGACAACACAGCCTCATTAGATATTTTCCAAGGAATGGGTCTTGGTGAAAAGGTTGATGATTCTTATAGGTGGACTCGTAAAAGTGATCGTACGTTAAATGAAGTTATTCCTACGCTTCTTGCTAAGCAGCTTTCAGCAATGACTGGAAACGATGAGCTTTACTACGATTATAAAACAGGTAGGTTTAGTAATACTAAGCTTCTTGAGAATAAGTTTAGGACTCAACTCAATCAGACTGTTATTGGAAAGCGAAATTTGACTATATCTGGAGCTATGGCTGATACAGTTAGTAATATAGTTAACACTACTGATACGTCAGCAATGAATAATAAAGATAAGTATGTGCATAATGCTTTGGCTGGTCTTAAGCCTCATGATATAATTAAGCACATGAATACCATAGTTGCGAATATCACAAAATCTAAAACGCCATTCGAATATGGATTGGCTATGGGTGGATTGGATGATAGAACTGGAGAAATGTCTCCATATGCAAATACTCTTACAGCTGGTATTCCTAAAGAGCTTAAAATTCCGATGCTTAGAGCATTCGCTTTTCAGTTCGAGAATATGAATGCTACAGAACAAAGAGCTTTCAATACCAGTGCCGCTACTCAAGCTTTACAGATGCAGGGAACAATTAATGAAGTAGTTAAAAATATAGGTTTGACTACTTCTGCATTAAGCTCGATTTATGAAGCGACCCCTGCAGACAATATGATTTTACAGTTACAGGATATCAATAATAATCCTTATTATAGGATAAATAAAAACGCTAGTTTGAATAGTAGATCTAACTTAGCTGCTTTAGAGGGTAGAACCAAAGCTATCCAAAAACTAGCTGAAGAGTATGGAGCATTTGTTGAAGAATATAAGGTCAATCCTAATGATCCTAATTCTGAAACTAAGTTTAGATTTACGAATAACGTTTCCGCTTATGGTGTTAGTGCTAATGGTGAAAAGCTTAAGAATGGTGATGTAGCATTCTCCACAGAAGGAAATGTTCAAAATATATACAAGTTACTTGTTAATGGTATTGTCGTTTATCCTCAAAGTGATGGTATACCTAAAGAACTCCAAGATCTTAGAAAAAGAATTTGGAATAAGACTGATATTAGAGAAAATCTTGATAAGTACAATGCTGATAGACTTATTAAGAATGCTCAATTTTATAAGGCATCTCGTGAGCGAGAACTTATAGATTCTGAAATTAGAGGTAATGTTTTTGCTAATATTCTAGGAATTGGAAGAACTAATGATATTAAGAAAAATGCCAATATTCTTAATATAGGTATAAACAAAGTAGCAGATTTTGTTGACTGGATTAGTAGTATAGCTGGAAGCGGTATTAAAGGTGGCCGCGGTATGATTTCTGGCAACAATATGTTTAACGACCAGCTCACAGCAGAACAAATATCTAGTCAGGTTATGCTTGCAAATTCTCTTGAAAATACTGCTGACGCTATTCAAAGTGGTTTAAGGCACATTCCTATTATTGGTGGTTTATTAGGATTACCATTAAGTGGAATCAAAAAAATTGCACATAATAGACAGGAAAGTGGAAGACGTCAAGCTCAGCAAGCTAGAGAAACTTTAGGTATGGATAATGATGAAGTTATCGCATACGTAAAGAGTAAATATGGTAAATATCCTGAAAAGGAAGCTAAGATACTTGAAAAGCTTAGAAAGAAAGGATGGCTTGAAACTAAATTAACAGGTATAGTTAAGAAGTTTATAGATCAGGAAGATACCAATAAGTATGATATTAGAGACGATAATGAAATATTAAATGCATCTGCTAATTCTGCTACAGAACAAGTACAGAATGGCGAACAAGCAGTTAAAACACAAAACACTCAATTATCTAAGACACTTGCACCTGCTACTCAACAAACTCAGGTTCCTGAAGTTAAGAGTGTTAGTAGAGATCGTCGTGAGATAAAACCAGATTTCACCACATCTTCTGTTGGAATGAAGTCTATCTATGATCTTCTTGCTAATGGTATCGTTACTTATAATCTTAAGACTATTCCTAAAAATTTAGCAAAACTTAGGAAGAATCTTTTTAGATATGATGATGCTAAAACTCAAGCTGCTGAAGAGAAAGAGAATGATAGTAAGCGAGTAAATGCTTCAGGAGAAGTTGAATTAAGCGAAGACAATAAAAAGAAAAATGATATTTTAGGAACGTATAATAATATCATTAATGGCACGTATACAAATAAATATACGAACTACGGTAGGCAAACAAAATCTATATTAGTCCGCAATGCTCTTACTTTTGGTATGTATAGAAAAGCTAAAGGATTTGAAGAATTACGAGACACTATGTTCTCTATGGGATTCATCGATGCTCAAAAGTGGAGTAAGGAACTTCTGTATGCTAATATATTGGGCCTTGATGTTGAAAAGTTAAACGTAATTCGTGAGACTGATGAATTTAAAGACCTTGAAAAAGCCGTAAAGAAGCACAAAGGTGTTGTAACTAAAGTTGTAGATTTCTTCAAAGATACTAAAGCTGGAGCCAATAAACTTGGTAAAGGTCTTAAGAAAATAGGTGCTGCTGGTCGTATGCTCACTAAAGATACTGTACACTTTAGGAAGATTATGAAAATCCTTTATAATAGGCAGCATTTGATTGATCCTGATGATGACTTTGATATTTACAAGCTTAGAAAGCCTGAACTTCTGGCATATATCAATGCTCTTCCTACTAAGACGCCAGATGACAAAATGTTTAAGCAATCTATTATGGCCACTGATGAATATAAAGATCTTGTTATGGGCTATAGTAGTTTCAATCCTAAAAACTTGTTAAAGAATTTGATTGTTAAACCTCTTAAAGCTGCTAAAGAGTTCTGGATGACTAAGTTCGCTAATCCTTTCCGTATGGTACTTAGAAAGACCTTACCGTTTAGGAATCTCTTAGAGCTCATGAAGCTTTATATGCAGTCAAATAATCCTGGAATTAATCCAAACGACGTTTATAAATGGTCACCCTATCAGCTCTATGCTAACATCTTAGCTATACCTGATGACAATTTCGAAGCAGCAAAATTCAAGAAAGCTATTATGCTTGATGATGTGTTTGCTAAACTTGAGAAGTTCATACAGGATGGTGGTAATAATATACTAAAGAGAGCTGTAATAAAAGTTAAGAAAATAAAGAGTGCTCTGAAATTTGGTGTTAATTCTATACCATTCTTTGGAAAGATTAGACGATATAAGAACATCGTTTGGTTCTTGAGCCATCAGAAAGGATATGAACACGCAATAGATATAACAGATCCTGGAATAATTATAGCGTTACTTGATGCTTGGGTTAATGATGAAAGTGAAACTAATGGAACTAAAGCATCTAGGCAATTGATATATAAATCACTTACTAGTACGAAAGAGTATATGGAGCTTGAAGCTGCAGCAGAAGCAGCTGCTGAGCCTCGTGGTGGAAGAACTCTGAAACAAATTCGTGCCGAAAAGAGAGCGACTAGAAAGAAGCGAGAGAAACTTATTTCTAAATATAAGGTACTCACTACTACTCTTTCAATTCAAGGCTACGACTTTAAAGATCTTAAAGACCCAGTTATGCTTAAGAATACCATCGATACGATGGAAGATGAGAAAACGAAAGCATACCTTCAGTCTACAAGAGATTATAAAAGACTTGCTACCGAAGTCGATAAATCTAATTTTGGTGGTAGCATAAATAACCTCACTAACTCTCTTAAGCGTACCACTACAAATAAACCATTTGTTGATACTAGTAAAATAAAGAATGCTGAACTCAAATATAGATTTGAAAATAAATTAAAAACCCTTGAATCTGAGGGAGAAGAGTCGGTAATCAAATCTGTTAAAGCTCTTACTGAAATAAAGAAAAAGTATGTAGAAGAAATGAAACGTGCTGGTCTTCCGTATGATGAGACGAGTTTTAAATCTTTCCTAAATATGTGGGGAGGAGCTGGTTTTTGGGGTATTAGCGGTAAAGGCACACAATTAAACGACGAATTCTACACTACTGACGAATACGTAGATGCAAAAGGTGTAGTGCATAAAAACCAAACTAAAGATAGATTAAGGAAGATAAATGATGTTGAACAAAAAATAAAAACTCAAATTCGTGCTTCTATTATAAGAAGTGACGATCATCATTTAACTGGTGAAGCTCTTGAAAAAGCTGTAAATGATGAATATAATAGAGTTAAGGGTCGTAAATTTGAAGAGCAACTTGGAATAAGTAATATAATTAATGCTCACGGTCAAGAAATGGAAAGTGACATAAAAAGTCAGACTCATAGAAAGAAGCGTTCACAAAAGCAGCTTAGAGGTTCTGAAAGAGCAGTTGCTAACACTAGATCTACTGAAGAAGTACTTGGGCAGATTTATAATCGCGGTACTCTTATTAGGTCTTCTTGTGAAGGTGTTGCTGAATTCTTGGCTGATCTTAAGGCTCATCCTCTTGACGATGAAAAATTAAATAGACTTGATGATGTGAAAAAAGATATCAAGTATTGCAGAGATCAAATTAAAGATTTTATCGAGTCTTATGAGACTCTTATTAAAACTGATAAGTACGTTAAACGCTATAAAGTATATAAGCAGTGTGAAGAACTCAAGTCTTATTTTATTAAGTTTAATAAGAATTGGAAAGAATATAACGATGAGTTCATGGATGCTAAAAAGAAGGCAACAAAAGCGCGCGAAGCTAAGATTAGAAGCAAAGAATTTGATGCTAGAGTTAGAAAGGTTGCAGTTAATAATGCTAAACGTAAAGTATTGGATGGTGTCGATTCTGTTGTAGGTACAGCTGAAAGAATAGCCGATACTGTAGAACCTGGAATTAAGAAGGCTGGACAAGCTATAGCTTGGGAAGCTGATAACGCATACACTAACTTTAGGGTAGGCGTTAATATGGCACATGATGCTATTACAGGCTCGAAAGCTTATGCAGATGCCAGAGATTTAGCAGGTCGTGTTGGAAATAAAGTTAAATTTGAATCTAAACTTGGTGGAGCTATTATAGCAGATGGTGTAGAACAACTTATTGGTAAATTACCAAAATTACCAAATAATGTTGTAGAGTTCAAGCCATCTAATGAAGAAGAAACTTGGCAAAACGCTGCTAATAATAAAGGAAGTGGAACTAGTAAGTTTAAGGCAATGTTAGGATCTATTGGAAAATTCCTTAGAATTCCTAAGATACGACGTGCCAACAGAGAAGGTGATGATACTAATGAAATGAATGACGCCTATTCAAGAACGATTAGAAGTACGAAGAATCCTGTACTTGCGTCTCTTGCATCTTTGTGCGCTGGAATAAATAGGCAAAACACTACTATGCGCACAATAAGCCAAGTTATGGGTGTAAATGAAAAAGGCGAAATAGATGAAAAGAATAAAGAAGCTTATCCTTCATTGTTCCTAAAGATGATAAATGGAATAAAGAAATTAGGAAGCGATAAAGATAAAAAACCTGGTAAAGTCAAGAAGGTAATAGATGCTATAAAGAATTGGGGCGGGGCAGGTTTAGGCGGTGTAGCTACAGGTATAGGAGCTTTAGCTACCGGTGCAGGTACAGTTTGGGGAATTAAACGATTAATTGAACGTACCAAAAACGAAGGCCTCATGAGCGCATTACTTAGGACTAATGCTAGCCAAGATTTTGATGATCAGGGTAATGAGAAAACTAAGACAGCTAAAGTGTTAGATAAACTCTCAGATCCTACGGCTATTGCAAAAAATGCAGTCAATACTAAGAATGCATTTAGTCTCACTAAAAATCTTGTTGTAAAGAAAATACTAAAGAAAGGAGCAACTGCTGGAGCTGAAAACGCAGCTAGTACTGTTGCTAAGAATGCTACTAAGTTCTCAACTCTTGGTGAATTAGTGTCTAAAGTGTGGGGCAAATTAGCTAAGATACTTACAAAAATTCCAGGAATGGGATCTGTTACTAAATTTGCCGGTAAGATATCTAAATTCATAACAGAGCAAGTAGTCAAAGTTGCAACTAAATGTGGAGTAAAAGGTGTAACCGAAGCTGCTGCTAAATGTGGTGGTAAGGCTGTACCTTTAGCTAACGTATTTTTATCAGCATGGGATATACTAAGCTCTGCTACTAGAGGATGGTCAAACGCACCAAAGTATTTTGGAATATCTGAAAAAGATTGTACAGTTTGGATGAAATTCTCTTCAGCTATAGTTGAAGTGATTCCAGCTGTTATTTCTGGTGTTCTGAGTATGCTAAGTACTGCCTTAACGGCTACTGGTATAGGTGCTGTTGCTGGAGTTGCGATAGCAGCTGGTGCTGTTGGAATCGATGTAGCTCGTGCATTTATCGATTTCCCGTCTTTAGCTGTGGGATTGTGGAAACTATTCCAAAGCGAGGAAAGCAAAGCAGCATATGAAGAAAAGAAAGCTAAGTTTGCCGAGGAAGCAGATAAATACGGTACGACTACTGAAAGATTAGCTCAATATGAACAAAATCACCGTGGCTTAAAGAATGCTATAGTTAATGCATTCACTATCAATGAAAAGATAGCCCAAAGAGATGCTCAAGTATTGTTCGGAGATGATCCGAATGCAATGGAGAAGTATCTGCGACTTAAAGAAGAAAGAAATAAAGAAAAAGAAGATGAGAAGAGTCAAAAAGGCGTTGCTTATAAGAAAGGTAGTACGCTTGTTTCTGAAATAGGCACATTCACTAAGCGTCTTATTAATAAGACTAAAGACTGGTATGGAATATACAGTCAATGGTGTGCTAATGGAACTCTTGGAAAACTTGTTGAAGCTAAAATAAAGAATGCTGTAATAAAGCAACTTAAAAGAGCTAAGCTTGATAAAGTTTATGATGGTTCTAGCTATGAAGTTAAAAAGTCAATAGCTAAATTCAATGACCAAATGCTAACAGACTTCTTATCATCTAGAGAATGTGCTGCAGCTATTGCTGATGCATATATCGAAGATGATGGATTAGTTCCTGGATCTGTTAAACCTAAGAAAGGCTTGTTTGCTTGGTGGTCTAAAAAGAAAGTCGACGATTCTGATGAAGGAATTCTCAAACGTAATATAGCAAATAAAGTATCAAAGCTCATAGCTGCATTTATAGAATATTTCTTTAAGATAACTGAGCTTAAAGAGATTGGATCTGCTACTGAGTTTGGTATTTCTCAAAACACGTTCTCAGCTGAAGTCATCAAATGTATTAACGACACGATGTCTAATGAAAAGAAGGCTGCTAAACAGGAAAAGAAGTTTGAGGATAAAGCTAAACAGAATAAGATAAATGATGGTCCAAAACAATATAGTCAAGAGATTCCTAGTGGGGATAATCTTTCCGATAAAGGATTTGATTCCACTACTAGTAACGTTAAATCTTCTAAAGATTCTAATAGTGACGGTTATAATGGACCTAACACATTCAATTATTCTAAAGAATTTAATAGAGCTTATGAGACTAAGGACGATGCTGCTAAAGCTGCTAAAGCTAAAGAAGAAGAGCTTAATTCTTCTCCTGCTATGATGGAAGATATTAAATCTAGGTATCCTTTCCTTAGTCAGATTAAAGATTATAAAGATGCTAACGCTGTATTCCACGATAATGCGCATTATAACGAAGTATCTCGTGAAGTGAAATCTCTTCTTAATTCTGGTGATAACGCTCTTATAGCGTATTTTGCTGAGAAGATTGGAAGTGGATGGAGTCACGGTGGCGGTCAGGTAACTGACGTTAATGCTTTGAGTCCTGGATTCAGAAAGAAAATTGAAGCTATGCTCTCTAGTAAATATAATGAAAACGGAGAGATAGATGAAAAGAATGGTAAGAAATTATCTGAATATGGTATAAACGTTCGTGAATCGGTTCGTTCTCCTCTCCTTCAGTTGGCTTATTTCTCAAAGTCACGTACCGCTAAAGGTGTTACCGACATGCTGTTAAAACTTGCTGGTATATCTGGTGGATGGATGTGGGGCGATAATAATAGTGCAGTTACTCAGACATTGGCATCTGCCCATGCATATGGAACTGCTGCTGATTTCACGGTGAATAAAGATGAACAAATTAAGATGCTTGGAAAAGCTGCTAATCAACATAACCTAGATTGGGGTGGAGATTGGTCTAAGTTCAAAGATTATCCACACGTCCAATCTAATGGAGATGATGTTGGAGATCAGCCGCGCAACAATGTTGATCTGTCTAAATATAGTGGTATACCTAGTAGTCAAACAGCTGCCATGAGTGGATACCGTAATGATGATGCTAATCAGCGTAGGATGCCTATGATTGGTGGAATGCCTTCTAATATTGCCCAACAGCATTTTGCTAAGGGTGGTATTGTTATAGGTGCTCCTGAAGGTGATAAGGTTCCGATTAAAGCTAATGGTGGTGAGATGGTCTTGACTCGTCCTCAGCAAACAGTTCTGTTCGGATTCCTCAAAGACGTTGCTAATAAGTACGTAAATGGAGAACCCGTGGCTAAGCTTAAAAAGAATCCGTTTGCTATTAGTGATGAAAAGACTGTTGATATGATTAATGAAGCATTAGAGATACAGAGGAAGATATATGCAGAGCAAGTTCGTCATGATGGTGTAACTGAAAAACTCTTGTCTGCTATAGTTTCATTTATGGAAGCCTTTGGTGGTGTTATGTGTAGTGGACTAGTTCCAGGACGCTTTAGCAGTGGCAAAGGCAGAATACGTGAAAATATTCAGGATATATCTTCCACATTAACTAGTGGTGCACTAGCTAACGCTTCTGGAATATAAAAAACGACTACCCTCCGTTTTGGAGGGTAGTTTTATATATTTTACTGCCACCACAGTACAGCTACCAGCACATGATAAACAACCTCCAGTACACCCTACACAACTGGTGCATGTTCCGTTACAGGAGCCACCACCGCAACCGAGCTCGCATCCTCCACTACAACTACTACATCCAAAAGCCATTTAGTTACCTCCATTACAATCTAGTATAAATTAACGTATATATTAAATATTATGGTAAATGGACGTGACCGGGAGTCGCCTCTCCCGGTCACTAACACAAAATAAGATGGAGGTTAGAGTATGTCAGAAATACTCCAAATCGTCTTATTAATAGCTAGCATCATTAACAACGTTTTTGGGATAATCCAAAAACTAAAAATGACTAGCAATAAAAAGACATCCAATCATAGAGATGTCTATAAGAAAAATAAAAAGAAAACAAAACACTAATTCTAATTAGTGTCCATTATAAACTCGCTATATAAAATATATTAAGTTTAAAAGATACTCTTAAGAGAGTAGCGAAATCTTAAAGGATGTATCTTTTTTTAATTGTTCTGGCTGCTGCCAGAACAAGAACCAGCGCATGACGTACAAATACCAAAACATCCACCAGTACAATTAGTTCCACAGTCACTACCTGAACAACTATGCATACAGTTACTACCACATCCAGCTCCTATACAAGTACCATTACAGTCAGACATTTAGTTACCTCATAATATTTAAGTCTTGGGCCATTCGACCCAAGACTTAATTTACATTTTAATCGTTTGAACTTTGTACATTTGACCTTGTGGTAAAGCTTCACCGAAGTCTTTACCTTCTTTATTCTTGAATAGAGTGACATCAAATGTACTTGTAGAATAAGGAGCTGTAAGCTTTTCAAAGAACTCTTCTGAATAAGTCTCATCATTATCAGGATAAATGTCGAGATTTCCACTTACATATCCTGTCATATTTATCAAAGCTTGTATAGTTCTTGCAAAACCTTTCTTACTAGCACTAGCTCCAAGAACTACATTAGGATTATCTTTTCCATAAAAATAGTTCTGGATGTTTATTATATTGAATGCGCTCTCACTTACAGCTATATGAGGTCTTAATGACAAGACGTCTATAGTCATAGGAGGTGAATAAAAGAAAGGTCTTTTTATATTCTGATACAAATGAATTATGTTAAATCTTCTTAATCCTAGCCTTTCATTCTGGTGAAAGTTTCTAAATTGTATAGAGGTTTTATCGGTAGAAACGAATCCGATTCCTTCTCTATCAATTTCGCTTATAAGTATATCGTTTACTCTAGGATTTTTTATTCCATTCATCTCAAGGAATCTAGAAAAGCTTAATACTATTCTATAATTCTTGAGCATATCATTATTTACATCCATTTGTAGGCGATTAGCTAGATACTCTACTTTATAAGCATCTTCTTTTTTTATTGTGGGATACTTATACTTTATTTTGCTTGTGTCATCATCTTGTGAGAAAGTTTTTACGTATCCTTTGTTTATAGTGGATTTTAAATATTCATCCACTGTAACGTCATGGATACCCATACGATGAAGTATATCAGTAGACATAATCCCATTAGCAGAGCACAGTTTACAATCATAAACTATACACTGCTTGTTATTATATTCTTTTACTCCAACGTAAAAGTGGGCACTATCTTGGTGAACTGAATCTCCACAAATAGGACATCTACATTTAAAGAGTTCACTAGACGTGCTCACTTGTTTGGCATTAGGCAATAGTAAACCTAGTTGCCTCAGTCGTTCAATTTCTTGTTTGTATTCCATATTGCATTTAGATTACTCATATTCATCGGGAGTATCAGGATCGAAATTAACAGGATCTACATCATCCTTTTTCTCTTCGACATCTTCCTCTTTCTTTTCCTCAGCCTCTTCTTCTTTGGCTTTCTCTTCTTTATTAGCAAGCTTTTCGTCTTCAGCCATAGCAGTGGCAATAAGTTCTTGGATATATTCTACATCCTCGGCTATCTTCATTTGCGTGTGGATTACTGCTTGTCTCAAGAACGGAAAATGTGGAGTAGATAATATATCAAAGAAATCTGCATGCTTTTCTGCAAGCAGCATAAACGTTGTGTTTTCGGCATGATCAAAAACCCATTCCAGTCCACAATCATTCGGCCGTCTTAGATTATCATTATTATGAGAAGACCAAGTCTTTATGTTAAATCTCTCAGTAACAATCTCATCTATGTCATCTTGCGTTTTATCAGAAGATTCATAGATATAAGGGTTACATTCACTGTGACCAAGCTTAACGCAACTTGAACAGACTCTGCATGTGTCGTCTGCCCATTCTGTGCAGTGGCTGCTAATCGAATACAGCTTTTGGTTAAATACGCTTTTTGCAGAATCGATAGATTTCAAAAGCAAATCAGAAGCTTTTTTGATATCAATACGCTCATTGATATCTTCGTCACTCATACCATTAAGCTCGCCTTTGTTTATAGAGATCCAATTGCTTAAGTGTACGTCGAATACTGCATCCCCTTTTTTAGGTCCAAGAATCTTATGAGAATAATCGAGGACTGTATTCATTATAGGAACTGAAACGTTTACAGATATAGGATTGACGAACATTATGACACGACTAACCATATCATTTTCATCTGACGGTTTATTAGCAAATAACGTCTTTGAATAATTAATATTAAAAAATATCGTCATCTTTTCATCGTCAAACGATACATTTCCGATATCTATTCTATCTTTTTCTGTGACATCTATACCAGCTTCTTTGAGCTTCTTCTCAATAAACTCAGTATTTGTTCCTGAAAGATTGTTGAGATCAAAACCGTCAAGATAAGATTCTATAATCATCAAAGCTTTTCCGAAAGCACCTCCAAGTACTGACGGAGCATCGATGGCTATAAACTTATAATCGTGAGTATTTACTAAGGCAGATTCTTTGACCTTTTTATCATCCCCATAAATTTCCCAAAGGCTTCTGTCATTGAATAAAGCCTTATAAAGATTGTCAAGCTTCACTTTATCAGCTTGGTTTTCACACCTTGCGATTTGTTTTTGAAGCCTAATTGCTAAAACGTCGGCTCCACTAATCTTAATCAGCTCTCCAAAAGATAATGTGCGAGTTTGCATAGGGAAAGCGGTCGTTATGATGCCTTTATAATCCTGATTTAAAAAATGATTGTAAGCCAGTTTAGCCACATCGCTATCGTTATTAAACGTCATAAAACTACCTCACTAATGAGAAATTTCTTTATTGGAATGTTTTTATGCACTTTAAAAAAGATTGACATCCTAATGACGAATTGCTTAAAAACTGGAGAAAAATATGCCGACAATGTGCTATTTAACCATTCCAGCAACAGAAATAAAAACAGCAACAGACTCTATTTTATGGGCTGTTACTAAGTATGTAACTGGAAGGTTTCCACCTAGAGTTATAAAACAGACTTTCGTCGACGTTCAAGACAAAATGCGAGACTTTTATAAGAATGCTCTTACGTATTATGGTGGTAATAAAAATGTATTTAATGGAGAAGAGATAATCAAAACTCCGAAGCCACACCTTTTTGTCGGTTATACGTTCGACTCATCTTTTGAATCTACAGATACTGGTCTTGGAGAAACTCAACCATATATGCTTCCAAGCGCATTTTTCTTACAAGAAAGAATGCAATCAGTTCATCCAGTTATTGTAGATAATGATAGACATATCATAATTGGAACTCAAAATATACGCATTAGAGTTACAGCAGAATTTGTTATAACTTGTATTAACAGAGATGATCAATTTCAGATATACAACTATTGTTTGAACTATCTTAAAATGTATTATCTTATGGCTCTCCAAGGCATAAAAGCATCGTTTATTATGCCTGACTATCTTATGACTCTTTTAAAGGATATGTTATATGGGCCTGAAGTTGAATATGACAAAGTTTTTGATGATTTCGCAAAATACGTCAAAGACCACTCTGATAACGGAGTTTATCCGGTATATAGGAATAATAATAAAGATGATAAATATTTTGAGATGAAATATATCTATAATCAAGTAGATTTCCGTCTCAGTGGAAAACCTCAAATGGATGAAGGTAGTCCAAAAGATAGTGCTTCTGATACATACACTGTTAGGTTCCCTGCTGAGATTCAGTTTTATATTCCATCTAATTTTATTATTAAGTGTCCTGAGATGATACCAAATGGGGTTGGACACACGTTCGTTATGCCTGATGTACTTAAACTTGATAGCATTTCGGATAACGAATTGCAATATCACGTTAAGAACGTTATTAAACGAGTTGAAGATGATTTTGTTATGAAAGAACCTAATCTTTGGGAGAAAGGATTTGATAAGTATTTAAGATACGAGTTTACACTCGTTGACAAAGAAGACTCGTTTAATCTTAAAGATGTATGTGATAAAAACATGAAAACAATTCTAGATTTTATTATAGATCGAAAACTTTTCAAATTTGTCAAAGTGTTTTTGTATGAGGAAAATAGAATCTTAGACGGAGACTATTTTGAAATGGATGAAAAGATGAATTGTTTTATACACAACGGTAATGTTTTAAAAGTTCATATCCTTGAAGTCTATATAAAGACTAAAGAAATAGAAAAACTTCTAACTAAAATAAAGAAAGGAGATGTTGTATGAAAACTTCTAACAACGTCAATACATATGCTCAATTCCCTAATTTAGACCAGTTAACTAAAGGTGAAAGGGGGATGTTCCTTAAAGAGCATGAATTCCAAGCTAAGCTTGATATCATACTCGCAGAACTTACTTCTTTAACTGATAAGTCAGCTGGAAGTGCAAATGAAATAGAAACTAAAAAGCAGTTAGTTATTGAAAAGCTTAATGCTTTAACTTCCCTTATTGAAAATGATCTTCACGATTTAGTCAAAACTTATGTGGCTGAAATGGCTGAAGATGAAAGGGAAGTTGCTGCTGCTGAGGAAAGACTTGATGCTAAACTTAGGTCTATAATCCAAGTGCTTAACATCAACCTTCAGAATAGGACTATAAACTACGATGTGGTCATTAGTTATCTTACTAGGGTTGTTAAAGCAGCTCATGATATATTTGGAATAAAAAATCCTTATTCTAATGGAGAGAATAAAAAAGAAGGAGAGATTTATAGTGTAAAACGTGATGCTCTCATTCAGCTCCGTGATGTAAATGAGAATGAGGAATTCCAAACTGTTCCCATTGATATAGATCCTGCTATCGATTTGAAGAAAGACTCTATAAAGATCTGTTCATTTACTCCTATTCCAACTGGTGTTGAAGGTGAACTTCCATCTTTCTTAGCTGAGATTATCATAAGTGGAGATCTTTATGCTTTCAAAGGTTTCTTAAGTTCAGCTTCTAAGAGTAAAGCTAATGGAGACCGTTCTGCTATATTTGAGGCAGATTATTTTATCAATCAAGACTTACCGTTTGCTATAAAAGCTTTGTATGATAAGACTAATAACAAAATAGTCTTAGCAGTTACTTTTGATGCTAGGGATGACGCGTTTATTTCGATAGTAAAATTTGATTTTAGTATTAATCTTTTGGTTGGAGAAAATCTACACTTCTCACCGAATTGTACTAAGATTAATAAGATAGCTCAAAGTACCCACTCTGTGAGGTTTAATCTTATCAATCTTACAAGTGATGGTAATCGTGAAGTTCATAGGCAGATTCGTGATGGAGAAAATGTAAGCATTGTTCTTGACGATCCTATAAATAACGATGAAAACGACTATACGTACGAGCTTCCAGATTTAGATGAGAATCCTGAATGTATTGCAATTTACACCGATGGAGTGCGTACATACAATTATGAATGGATTCGGACTTCTAAACTTCTTATTATAAAGGGTATTAGTGGTCCTACATCGGTGACATTTAGAGCTTTAAAAGTTGAAAGATTGCGAGGATAAACATGGGTGAGTATATAGACGAGTCTTTAGAAGACGAATATTTTCACGATACGAATCAATATGAGGAAATTGGTGAGCTTCATGCCCCAACTAACAAAGCCTACGTTGGTAGAGTAGATTCTCGTTATTCTAAGAATAGAAAAGTGAGCATGCTCTCACCAGATTCAGATAGACTTATTTTTACATACTTCTCAGATTCATCTGTATCAGATTGGGATATAAGGGAGAGGACTGAAGAATATGACGTTAAAGAGCGCCATTGCTTCGTAGGTCATAATTTCTTTACGGTTTACGATAGTGAGTCTGGTAACTTTTTAAATCTTAATCCAAGAGATGCATTCAAAGCTTTACTTGTACCTTGGACACAAGGTGGACTTGGAGCTTTAGAAGTTACGAATCCTGAAAGAGCTGATTATAATCTGAGTTCTGTTGAATATAGTGATTTGATTTCCAATCTGAAGTATGTAGTATACGCAGATGGAGCTTTCTATATTTTCTCTAAAATAAATGATAAGAATGTAATTTTTACTCTTGACCCTGATACTCTTGCTGTAGAATCATATCTTCCTAGGTCAGTTTACGACACTATTGGTGATATAGAAATTACCAGTAGGCCTATCTTTAAAAACGGTAAGCTTTTCATTCAGGGACGTGACAAGAATGGTCATGGAGTAATATACAATGTAGATCCTTTGATAGATAGCGAATTTAAAACGCTTGATATGTCAAATCTCATTGGAGATTCGATTAGGTCATCTGGATTTATCGAAATGCTTTATAGACCTGATAATGGTCTTATTTATTACATTTGCTCTGAGGGAACTAATAAATTTTCTGTTGATTCCCACAAAGTGTCTGACCAGATTTTAATCTATGATCCTAGTAAAGAAGCATTTACTGATAAAATCCATCAAACAAACAACGGTGACGTTAAACGTACTACTAAAGCTAAGGTAATTCAGTCGTATTACAACGATGATGCTGCTAAAGCTCATGCTCTTTATTCTCCGTTATTTGTTCTTTTGTACAATAACGGAACTGTGATGACAGTTTTCGTTGGTGGAGAATGGGCTCTTGATGAGAATGGAATAGGATCTACTGACGTTCGCTATCTTTTGTTTGAAGGAAATATGAAGCCCACTTCGTTCAAAGTTAACTATCGTGACGGAGAGAAGTGGATAACCTTTGTTGGCTATGATGAAAATGGAACCCAAAAATATGCATCTATTCCTTTGCTTAGTCTTAGCAAAGATGAAGATATGCATATGAAAGATAAGGATTTCACTGACGATCCTGGAGATTTTTCACAGTATCCTGATGGATTTACCATTAATGGAACTAGAGTTTCTCCCAATGGAAATTATGAGATGATGTATGGTAGCTATAACGATAGTGGAATCGTTAAGCCTTTGATTAAAACAGTTAGTGATAATCCTCTGTTAGGTAATAACTTCTTCCACGGGCTTGAGCCTGATTCAGGAATAAGTAAAGTTCAAGGATTTGGATTTGGCGATACTAAAATGATCCAAGTCCAACTTAAGCCTAACCTTTCTGAAGATAACGATGAAAAGCTTTTCATGCGTGAGAGCACTAACAACATCGACGATAAAGAATATACTAAAGGAGATTTCCTTTGGAAAGCTTTCCATGATACTGGAATGCCTTATAACACTCACGTTAGAACGATTGGTCGTATCATTATCGATGGTAAAGACGTACCTATCGAGTTTGCGATGATTACTCCTCCTGATAGTTCTGATAAAGTCGGTAGTGTTCTTTTATCATTCGACAAATTATTTGATATTTCTTCTTTGGATTCAAAGTTTGCTAAATTTGGTAATTCTTTGTATCCTGGAATTTTGTTTAAGAACAACTCTGGTTTCTTAAAGGACGCTATTATCTCTAACGTTTATAGCGTAGATGGTAGTTTCTGCTACGATCACACAAGTAAAGGTGAGATTTTCGGTTCTCTTGATAATAATTCCGATTCGTCTAAGTCCTTAAGTCTTAACATCACAGCTTCTTGTATTTATCATAATCCTAAGAGTGAGGATGAATATTTAATCCTTGCTTCTAAATATGGATATATAGCATCTTTCAATATCAAGACTGGTGGTTATACTACTTGTTTTGGTAGTTCTGTTGGAGAAAATTCTCCTAAATTCTATAGATGCCCAGATAGAAAAGTTTGGCTTGATGAAGGTGATATAGTTTTACTTACAGTCTACAAGAATAAGATTTATTACGTTACCGCTAACGGATCTCTTTATGAGCTTACGGAACGCAACGTTAATGAGGATGAAGTTAATATCATTAAGAGTGATATAACCGATTGTGGACGTCGTAACACTAAGACACAAGTAACACAGCACGATAATATAATTGCTTTAGCCATAAACGAAGTCTATAATAATCACATTTATCTTTACTCTATAGATTTGGATACTGGTAAGCTTTATACTGATAAAACTAAGTTCAAGAATCCACCAAAAGCTGTTTCGAATGTAGTGGCTGTTGGTAAGGATTTGTATTATACAGATGCAAATCATGATTTTATAAAGTATAATACTATAAGTAAAGACTATAGTACCATTCATAATTTTGGAGATGCTGCTGTCTTAGCTTACGATTATGGAGATAGAGTATACATTGCTGCATCAGGAAGTCTTTATAAGTATAGCATAAGTGAAAAAACTATTGAAATCGTTGGAGACCTGGTTAAACCAATTGCCATGGTCTGCTATGCTAAATATATTTGGATTATCGATAGTAAAACTAAAAGACTTAAGAAACTGTCTATAGAAAACGCTACAGTTTTGGAAAATACTTTTGCTTATGCAGATAACGATGGTGATTTTGTCTTTAGTCCTGAAAAAGGAATTATAACTATTTTCGGAGACTTTACGTGTGACGAAATTAATCTTAACACCAAGCGCGCTTCTAAGATAACCACTGCCGTTTCGCTTGGACTTAAAGCATTTGATATAGAAAAGAAATTCACTAAAGCGGATATGTATCTTGATACTAGAACAACTAGAGTGGATGAATTCACTATTGATGGATACGATTTGAATTTAACTCCGCTTTATTGGGACGTTGTCAGAATGGCTGGAGATCCGTATGCTGATGTATACGAATCTAGTTTAGTAGCTTACGTATTGCCTGGCAACTCTACCACAACTAAAGAATATAATATAAATGGTGTTACATATCACGAACTTACTGAAGACGAGAAATCTCAAACTTTAACTACTCCAAGTGTAACAGCTTATACTGTATATGAATCCTACGATAGGAAGAAAGTTACTTGGCAGAGTATTATCGACACCCTTACTCCTCCTGACCTTGAAGATACGTTTGTATTTAGGTATTTTGCTATTCCTGGACTTGATCATAAGCCTACTGATGCAGATCTTGCAACAATGACTGAGATTGAAGAGTCCATGATTATACCTGCAATGGCTGAAGAGTATGAATTCCATACAAGAAAAAATATGTGCGTAGCCAATGATGGTGGTGCTATAATCTATGAGGATAATGACGGAAATATCAAAGTAGCATCTTCCATAAAAGACATGAATATTCCTTTAAAGAATACTGATAGACTTGCTGTTCTTGATAAGTTTGCCTATCTTATGAAGGATGATTCATTTACTCTTACTTGGCTTAGACCTTCTAATAAAGAAACCTTTGAAGCTAAACCTTTTGCTAAAAAGTTTGACTATGATTCAGCTTATATTTCAGCTATAGGATTTATTCCTTCCGGTCAAACACTTGTTATAGCTTGGTCTGATGGTGGACTTTCAAGTATATTCACTCCGACGATGAAATATTATCCGCCGGATTGGGGACAAAAGTATATAAGAACTATTGAGGACGTCATTTTTGTTGAGCACGAGGAAGGTAAAACTCTTGGTGAGATTCTTGCCTCTCGTGATACAAGCAAGAATGGTTATCAGTTTGTGTACTATGCACAACACGGTACTGAAATTCCTTTAACTGATAGTGAACTTAATACAAAGGATTTTGATACTATAAAAGTAAGTGCTATTTACAAAGATAACGATGAGCTTTATCTTAATAGAAGTTTACTCAGGATATTTGCAAAGCCTGGGGAAGTTCTTGATGAGGGAGCTACGAGTATTGAGATTGTTGGAGAGGATATGTACCTTGAGACTCCAACTAAGAGTGTTCGTTGGGCACATGAGATAGGTTGTTTCTTCAACGGAAATGATCAGCTCATAACAGGTCAAACTGTTGGCTCTACAAATAAAGACCTCAATAATACTCCTATTATAAAACTTGGACTTGTAGATTCTGGTAAGGTAAGTATTGGTAAGTACGTTTTGTATATTGGTGGATATGATCCGTCTAATGTAGTTCCGTCTACTACAATTCATACTGGAATCGTTGTTTATGATACTGAAGCTAACGAGTATGCAGTTATGTATACTGGAGAAGACAATCTTCATGGACTTCTTAAAGCTCGTATCAAACCGTTTGTTTATGCTCATAATAATTACATTTATGTATTTGGTGGTCTTGAGAGAGTTGATGAAAGGGTTGGTGAAACTCAGTATTCTACTGCAAGACGTACTAATACAATAGAGCGTATAGACCTTGAGACTGGAGAGATTACTACTCTTAAAACTACTTATGGACTTCCAAACCCTGTAGTCGAGTTGGTTGATAATGGTGATGGAACTCAGAATAAAAAGTATGCTGATTGTGGAAAGAGTGAAATTCGTCTTCTTATTCCGTCTGATGATGGTAATACTCTCACAGGATATATCAATCTTGGTTCTGATTCTGATAATAGACCTACTATTTCAAAAGAGGCAGGTCATGAGGGAACTGATTTAGGTCAGCTTAATGGCGATTATACATTCGATTTGGTCACTAATGCTGCAACTTTCAAAGCTGCTAGTAAGAAACCTGAATCTGATTTCGACTGCATCGTTTCTTA
>JAEEGL012345563.1_pt1 | contig 23211 bp, 16 predicted proteins | sample 9134231 | NCBI WGS metagenome assembly JAEEGL01 (sample SAMN16246548, study PRJNA631951) | gut metagenome | biome: gut microbiome; feature: rumen; material: fiber-attached | host: Bos | place: Iran: Karaj | collected 2018-10
CTATCGCAGATACAGAGATATCTCTATTGTGGCGACAGTGCTCGTATATGCTCTCTCGCTGATAGATGCATATGTGGATGCGCAGTTGTATGACTTTGATATATCTCCCGACCTGTCGCTAAATATTGAACCTGCGGTGAACAAAGATCCGCTTAACAACAGAAATGCCGAGATAAAACTGGCATTCACAATCAAGTAGACTATGCTCAGTGTGTAATACCATTCTGCCCGTCATGAAAGAAAAAATATACATATTGTCACTGCTTCTGTTGCCGGTATTTGCCATCAATGCACAAGAGACAGTCAATGCTGACTCGGTGTCATTCGTGGAGGATACCACTATAGTTGCTCAGCAAAGCGTATTGCCTCAATATACCCAGGATGAACTTGACATGCGTCTGCTTGAGTACTCGCTTTCATGGCTTGATACCACCGATTGTGTGACTCAGATAGATACCACCCGTTTGCCGGATTCGGTTTATATCTCCCGCTTGAGTTCTTTGCCATACATAATAGAGATGCCTTACAACACTGTTGTCCGCAGTTTCATAGATATGTATGTTTATCGCCGTCCTCGTCAGGTGGCAAGACTGAGAACTCTTGCAGGATTCTATTTCCCTCTGTTCGAAGACAAACTGCATCAATACGGTTTGCCGGATGAACTGAAGTATCTTCCCATCATCGAGTCAGGTCTGAATCCTGTGGCGTATTCTCCTGTTGGAGCTGCTGGTTTGTGGCAGTTTATGCCTCGTACTGCAAAAAACTGCGGACTGGAAGTCAACTCATTGGTGGATGAACGTCTGGATCCTATAAAAGCAACAGATGCTGCATGCCGATTCCTTCGCTCACTGTATAATATTTATGGCGACTGGAATCTTGTAATAGCAGCATACAATTGCGGACCAGGCAATATCAACAAAGCCATTCGCCGTGCAGACGGGAAACGCGACTTCTGGGATATATGGCCTTATCTGCCACAGGAGACACGCTCCTACCTGCCGATATTTATTGCTGCCAACTATGCATTGAACTTTGCAGACGAGCACAATATCTGCATGGCAAAACTGCCTCTTACTCTTGCGTCAGACACCATTCTCACAGACCGCCGCTTGCATCTATTGCAGGTTAGTGAGATAACGGGAATACCTATGACTGAGCTTCGCAGGTTGAATCCTCAATACAGAATGGATGTGCTTCCGGGAGGAAAACCATATGCATTGTGTCTGCCTCTCGACATGACAGGAGCATTTATTATGCATGAAGATACCATCTACAAGCATCGTGCAGATACACTCATTCACAGCAGACGCGAAGTGATAGACCTTGCGCAGAAGATGGATGCCCAAGGTTTTCCTGCCACGGGTTCTTACACTTATGTTGTGAAAAAAGGTGATACGCTCGGCGGTATTGCGAAGAAGCACAAGACAACAGTGGCAAAGATAAAGAAGTGGAACAATCTGAAGTCGGATATGATAAGTATCGGTCAGAAACTCAAGATGTTCAGATAAGATTATGAGATATGGAAAAAGTCTATTACAAGATCAGCGAAGTGAGCGAGATGCTGGATGTGCCTCTCAGCAAACTCAGATATTGGGAGAAAGTGATTCCGCAACTTGCCCCTCATAAGAAAGAGGGCAAGACCCGCCGTTTTTACACACCTGAGAATATAGAACTGCTGAAACGGATAAAATTTCTGAGGGAAGAACAGAATCTGCCCATAGAAGTGGTGGTATCCACTTTGAATGCCGATTCCGCCAATCTGGATACCCGCATGCAAGCAATATCTCTTCTGGAACAACTTAAAGCAGAACTATCAGAAATACGAAACAGAATATGAATACTTTCAATTGGAAAACCCTTATCCCGTACTTGGTTGCGGTAGTTGCCTTTGTGGTGATAGCCCTTGCTTATTGCTCGCCAATGCTCTCAGGCAAAGTGCTTCGTGCGGGAGATGTTAACAACTGGAAAGGCGTTGCCAATGAGGCTATTGAATACAGGACTCAGACAGGCGAGACCACCTGGTGGACCAACTCCATGTTCGGAGGTATGCCTACTTATCAGATAACAGGTTCGATGCCGTCAGGCAAACTGCGTAAGCAGTTGGAAAACATCATTCATTTCGGAATGGATAATGCTATAGGAATGATTATCGCCTATATGTGCGGATTCTTCCTTATGTTGCTGTGTTTCGGGGTCAGTCCATGGCTTGCCATAGCAGGAGCAATAGCACTTGCCTTCTCCTCGTATTTCTTCATAATACTGCCTGCGGGTCATATCACCAAGGCCGATGCTATAGGTTGTCTGGCGCCTTTCATTGGCGGATTCTATGCCATCTTCAGAAAGAAATACTGGCTAGGTGCTCCACTGGTGATGCTTTATGGAATAATAGGTTTCAACCTGCATCCGCAGATGACTTATTATGTGGGTCTGCTTATAGGTTTGATGGTTATTGCCGAGTTGTGGATCCATATCTCTGAGAAGCGATTCAAAGACCTTGGTATAAGCACGGCAGTGATGGCATTGGCATTGCTTGTAGTGTTGGGTACGAAGTTCAGTTGGATGCAAATGAACAACTCGTATCTTGCAGAGACAATGCGCGGAGGACATTCCGAACTTACCAAGGAGGGTGATGATGAGAATAAAACAAAAGGACTGGATCTGGATTATGCCACGGCATGGAGTTATGATATCGATGAGACTCTGACCTTGCTGGTACCCAACGTGAAAGGTGGTGCTTCGGGTTATGCTTTGAGTGAGAAAAGCGAGACATACAATGCTTTGGTAAACAACGGTTATCCCAAGCGTCAGGCAGCGCAAGTATGCAAGCAGTTGCCAATGTATTGGGGTACACAACCGTTCACTTCAGGACCGGTGTATGTGGGTGCAATCATATGTTTGCTTTTCCTGATCGGACTCATCATCGTGAAAGGTCCTTACAAGTGGGCATTGCTTGCCGCCACGTTGTTCTCCATCATGCTTGCGTGGGGCAAGAACTTCATGCCTCTGACCGAGTTTTTCTTCAACTACTTCCCCATGTATAACAAGTTCCGCGCTGTAAGTTCGGTGCTTATAGTTGCCGAGATGACCATGCCTCTGCTCGGATTTATGGCACTTCAGCAGATAGTGAAACAGCGCGAGGAAGGAACAATAGAGAAAAAGACGATGCTGGCACTTTATATATCGGCAGGAATAACTGCGGGTATATGCTTGATACTGGCATTGTTCGGCGGTATGATTTGGGATTTCAAAGGCTCGAATGATCCTCAGTGGTTGCAAGATGCTTTTGCTGCCGACCGCCGTCATCTGCTTGTGGTAGATGCATGGAGAAGTTTCGCTTTCATTGCTGCAACAACCGTTTTGCTCTTCTTCTATATGAGAGGCAAAATGAAAAACGTATGGTTGTATTCTGCCATGGCAGCGCTTGTTTTGCTTGATATGATTCCTGTAGACCGTCGTTATTTCGGGAGTCAGGATTTCGTATCCAAGAAAGAAAGCGATAGTTATTTTGCCATGCAACCTTGGGAGAAGCAGATTCTTCAGGACAAGAGCCTGGATTACAGAGTGCTCAATCTGACTACCAACACTTTCAATGATGCACGAACCAGTTACCGTCTGAAATCGATAGGTGGTTATTCTGCTGTCAAGTTGCGCAGATATCAGGATCTGATAGATGCTCATATAAGCAAAAATAACATGGCAGTGCTTAATATGCTCAACACCAAGTATTTCGTTACTCAGCAGGGAGTACGTCAGAATCCTTATGCGCTGGGTAATGCCTGGTTTGTGGATGAAGTACATTTTGTAGATACACCTGACGAAGAGAGCGAAGCATTGTGGAAGATCGATATGGGGAAAGAGGCTGTTGCAGACAGTAAATTTGCAGATTTGCTTGTTTCTTCTACGGGAGAAGGCAGTGCGGAATTGATAGACTATAAACCGAATTGCCTTACATATGAGACATCTTCTACGGAGAAAAAGACATTGGTGTTCTCGGAGATTTATTACCCTAACGACTGGCATCTGTATGTGGATGAAGAGGAGCAACCGATAGGAAGAGTGAATTATCTGCTTCGCGCAGCTGTAATCCCTGCAGGCAAGCATACAGTGGTTATGAAATTTGTGCCTGCGGCTCTTAAGACTGACATTTGGAGTCTGATATTGATATGCTTCAGTATCATTCTTTCTCTTGCTTGCTTGGGTTATCCTTTGTGCAAACCATTATTCAATAAAGCCAAATGAAACCTTCTGTAGCGTTTCTGCTTTCTGTGTATTCAAATATAGAGCAGGCAAATATGTTCATACGTCAGGTATTGCAGTATGAACGCGCTGAAGTGTTCGTGCATCTTGATTGTAAACTATCTCCAGCTGCTAAGAACTTGATACTCAGCAATAATCGGGTCCATATTCTTCCTGAGTCGTATGATGTCCAATGGGGAGAATACATGCAAATAAAGGTATATAATGAGTTGTTCAAGTATGCTATAAAAGGTGATTTCGATTATTATTCTTTGAATAGTGGTGTAGATTTGCTGACTCGGCCAATCGATGACTTTATAGAATGGTTGGAACAGACTGCTTATTATGCATGTTATAATTGTGCTCCGATGCCCAAAGACTATTGGCAGTTTAGAGGTGGTTTCGGCAGAATAGAGTTATATTGGCCAAAGTTTTTCCTAAAGCGTTTGTCCGATCATCATCCATTAAGATATTTGCGCACTATATACGGAATGTTGTATGATAAACATATAATATCAGGAAGAAAAGCTCCTGACAAGTATAAATATTACGGAGGTAATGATTGGTTTACTTTGAGTAGGGAATGTGTATATGATATGCTTTGTTTTATTGACTCACATCCTGATTTCGATCAATTGTTTCATCATTCATATATTGGTACGGAAATATACTATGTATCAATTTTCGAAATGATTCGAGAAAATAAGAAAGTGTTGTCAAACAACAATTTGCGTTATGTGGATTGGGTAGACCGAGGTCAGCGGAAAAATGCAGGCAGTCCGAATACCATCACAATGGCATGCTATGATACCATGATGGATATGGCATATAAAGATAACCGTTTCTTTGCACGGAAATTCAACTATATGTTTGATAAAGAGGTGGTAGACTTGATTCTAAAGCAAACCCTTGGTGACATTCAGGCGAAATAAGACAAGGATATTGCCTTTTTGAGGTTTAAGCATACACAAATATGCCAACCAAATAACCAAGGTTCCTCCCCATTTTATTATCTCTGAAAATATGCGTTTTGCATATGCTTTGTTGCCGAGTCTTCGGGTCCTCAGTTTCTCACTTACTCCCACTCCGTATCCCAATCGGCTGATGAATTCTTTTGTTGTTCTGTGAGGAGGTATGCAATGTTGAACCGGTATATCCGGGAAATACCATATTTGAAGTCCTGCTTCACGAATTCTTCCGAACAGGTCTTTCTCTTCGCCTCCCAATAGAAGTGCACTACCGTTTCTTCCAAGTTCGGTGTTGAAATCTCCGCATTGGTCGATGGCATCTCTCGAGATACCCATGTTGGCGCCAATAGGATAACTGTTTCCTTCAAACAAAACAGCATCTTTGCCTTTGTCGATAGCCGATACAAACCCCATGCTCCACTTTCCTATCCACGCAGGAGTCTCTCCTTCAAACAATGGCACAATCTTTCCTCCGAATGCTTTTGCATCATGGTGAGCGAGAAGTTGATGATGGAGTCTGTCTATGTAATCATCACCCACAAAAGCATCATCATCCAGGAAGATGAGCCAATCGCCTTTTGCTTCTTTTATTCCGCGGTTGCGGGCAAAACTCAATCCTTGATTGGTCTCGAGAAAGTATCTGTAGTTGTCTGGCGCAAAATCATGCTCAAAACGTTTGCATTCCTGAGCAGTGCTATCGGTAGAGTTGTTATCCACCAGCACTATCTCCCATTCGCATTCTGCCCGGTTTCGTGCCAATCGGGAAAGACACTGGTAGATGTATTTCTCTCTGTTATATGTGCAAATGATGAATGAAAGCATAAGTTGTTATTGTTTCGGGAATACTCTGTAACTGCGTTCAGCGGTATGAACTATACGTGTCTTATAATCTTTGGCATTCCAATTCTTCACGGGAGTCATATATGAGTCGGAATATATAGCTCTTAACCAACCGTCGGTATCTACTGGCATGTATATCTGCAATCCGAGAAATTCCCTGCGTTCAAAATCGCATGCAGGCACATAAGATCTGTCGCATGGAAAACCATCGGTTTGATTGGCTTCTTTCCAGTCTTTAGTCTCATGTTTCCGCTGAATCACACTATAAAAATCTGTTCCTTCCTCAAAGTAGTAGAATACATCAAGAAACAACTTCTTATATTCATAGGTCTCTTCAGTCACGACTCCTGTATTTGCCATAATCAGTTGTCTGCATAACTTAAATCCTGCATCTTTCATCTTTTGATGAATATTCTCGGGTACTTCTTTTTCAAGTATTCCCAAGTCGATATCCGGATCGTATGAGATGAACCCATGTTCACGGTAAGCGCCGAGCAATGCACCATAGGTAAGAAATGCACGAACGCCCATGCTGCTGAATGCTTCATCTGCATGGCGAAGCATCTCAAGTCCGTTTTTCTTCATGCGTCTTGCTTGAATCTCAAACTTGAGTTTGTTGATCCAGTCCACTATCCATTTGTAGATGCCGAGTTTGACTAATATTTTAACAATCAAGTCTCTCATATGAATTGTTTCCCCCATGCCAATACTTTATCAATAGTGGGAGTAGGGATCTGATTTTTTTCTGCCAGGTTTTTTATTATTTGCAATCCGTAGGGAAAGTCCTCGGTGAAATATCTGCTTTTCGTATCTGGCTTCCATCCATTATAAGTCTTGTTCATTGGCGCTTCTATTGTTTGAAATGCCTGTATAGAACGTATTTTTCGGGTTAATTCTTTTGCATTATTGCATTCGTAATATTCCAGAACAGGTGTAACCTTTACATTCAGTTTCCGTGTAAGAGACTGTAGTTCCTTGTCACATTCGAGATATATTTCAGAAGATAAATCATCCCAATCTGCATAAAAACGAATGTTTGTGGGATATTCTGATTCCCCATCCCAATTATGCCATAATGCGTATAATCTTGATGGATGCAAAATAGGATTACTATTGGATAATGATGCATCCAGATATGAAGGCAACTGTTCTATAGGTGTATTCAAGAATACTGACCATTGTTTTATAAACTCGTCAGAAAGGTTCTCTGTGGCCATGTATAGTTTGCTCTTGTAACCTAACAAACGGGCAGATTTGCCATATTCTTCAACTCTTGCAATATACGGAACTCGTTGAAAGCCAAATAGTCTGGTATCTTTGTCGAATATGTCATGAGCAAAGAAAAAGAATCCGGTACTTGAAACGATTGAGCCTATTGCTTGATTGGTGATGTAAGGCAGAATCTTCCTTAAGGTTCCTTCTATCATAAAGCCGGGCAGGCACAAGAGTATTATATCAGACTCTGTAATAATCTTTTCCGGTTGGTCTGATACTGCATTTATTTTTCCGTAGTAACTCCTTCCGTCGCTATCAGTAGCTGTGACAACATCATTCCACATATAAGGTTTGGAAGTGAGGATGTTAATCAGGCAATCCTCCCTTTCTCCTAGAACACCGGCAACTACATGACCTAGTGCTCCACCACCGCATATGCAGATTCTTGTCATAGTTTGTTCAAAGTTTCAATGAGTCGGTTGTTGTCGATAGTATCTCTTACTGCCAGGCGTATGTATTTCCCTGAGCACTTCTTGGAGCAGTCTTTTATAAGAATATTTTCTTCATTAAGCAATTTTTCAGCCAAGGTGTGTGGCTCTAGTTCTCCTGAGATTTCACATAACACATAATTGGCTTCAGAAGGCAATACTCTCAGCCACTTTATCTTCTTTAGTTCTGCTATATATCTGTTTCTTTCCTTGCGGAAATCTTCCATCGCATATTGGTATGCTTTGTCGTATTTGCCGATAATCTGCATGAAGAATTCTGCGAAGGAATTGATGTTCCATATCGGCATGTCTATGCGAAGTTTGGTCATGAGCATATGATTGGCGGTCGCCAAAATGCCCAAACGCAATCCTGGTACACCATAAGATTTGCTGATGCTTTTCACTACTACCAGATTGGTGTATTCTTCCAATATTTTATTGTTGATAAGAGTGCGATGCTCTGTAGAAAAATCTACAAAACTCTCATCTACAATAAATATTATGTCTTTCTCTTTGCACCATGCCGATAGGCGGAGAATGTCATTATAGGGCAGATAGTTGCCAGTTGGATTGTCGGGATTTACCACTATCAAACTCCAGATGTTTTTGTCTTCGAAATATCGGATAAGGTCATCAGCACCATATTTGAAGTCTGGAGCTTTTGTCTGGAAGGCTACCACTCTCTCGGGAATCAGTCTGTTGGGATATTCCTCGAATGTCGGTTTGATAACTCCCACTTTTCCCAACATCTGGGAGGTCAGCAGATTGATAAGTTCTGCAGCGCCATTGCCAACTGTTATATATTCTTGCTTTACTTCAAAATTCTTTGCTGCCAGCAAGTCGTTAACCCGTTGTCCTGAAGGATATTCGGTAAGCAACCTGTCGAAGTTGGCTGCAAGTTCGTCTCTTAATCGCTGATTCGGGAAATACGGATTTACCAGATAGCAGAAGTCCAGCATCTTCGGATAACGCCAGTATCCACCGTATCTTGAACAAATCTGATCATATTGTTTCTCGCAAAATATCGACTCGGCGATGTCCAAATCTTGAATATCATCTATCTCATACCATCTCTCGCCATTCAAAGGCAATGCCCGCATGCCGGAATTGTCAAGAGTGGTAATGATGCGTAACACTTGCTCGTAGTATTCGTTGTTACCCATTGCTTGACAATATGCTTCAAGGAATGGCAAATACATATGTGAAGAGAAGCCCTTTGAGAATTTGTAGATGTTGACAGTCTTGTAATAGGACGGAATCTCTTCGTATCGGAATTGAGTGTTTGGAATGAAGCGTTGTATTCTATTGCTTTTGTCGATGGTTACAACTGTGCCATCCATCCAACTCTCAAACTTGTCAACCAATGCCAAGTCGGGATACTCGTTATTGATCAGTTTGCTTATAACTGCATCCTCTACTATAATGTCAGATTCAAAAAGCAGTGTGTCGTCAGTCTTGAGATAATCCTTTGCCAGATAAAGTGAGTATATGTTGTTGGTTTTGTCAAATACAGGGTTTTCTACAAATAGTATCTGTGTGTCGATGGATAATGTGCGAACAAAACTCTGCAAGTTTTCCCCCTTATAACCCGTCACTATCACGATTCTATCCAATCCGAATTTGTCAAGTTGTGACAACAAGCGCTCAATGAGAGTTTTTTCTCCCACTTTTATCATACACTTGGTGTTATGATGGGTCAGTTCTCCCAATCGTTTACCCATTCCGGCAGCTAATATAATTGCTTGCATAGTATGTTGTCTTTTTTTTATGGTCTATATGATATTTGCTCCGCAAAATTATGCAAAATTTTGAATTCGGACAATAGTTTGTTTCTTTTATTTATAGTTTGCTTGTGCAGTTTTATGAACAGGTTTGCCGGTAAGAATCAAGTTCACATGTGGCATATATCTGTTCAGGAAATAATATAACAATACTCCCAACCCGCCGATTATCAATGGAATCATGAAATACGACAATAAATATATGATGTCATGATGCGGAAGTTTCTGGTCTACCAACGCGCATAACATTGCTGTAGGGATGGCATGGTAGAGAAATATGAAATACGAACTTTCCGACAATATCAGGTGTTGCTTTCTCTCCGAGTTCTCAAGATATTTGCTGGTTGCTGCAATAATAAGCATCACAATGGCAGGAATGTATAATCTTCTTGTCGGTCTGTATACCGGCAGGTCAAATCGGTAAAACCAAACTTCAATAGCAATGCATACAATGGCAACAACTGCTGCTATTGCAGCAAATCTCTTGCAATATGCAGCAAAATCTACGTCATTTTGTCTGCAACACATTCCTGCACCAAAAAAGAATATTCCTGTGTTGGTCAGGTGCGGCAGATGGTATGGAAGCAGATAGATCAGGAAGAATATGAGTATACCGAATTGTTTGGTATAACGAACAATATAATAAAATATGGGTGACAATATGCTGAGGAAAATCAGATCGCGAAGATACCAGAAAGGCATGCAAGCGGGTGAACCTGATGCTCCTTCAAATGAAAACTGTTGGGTCACATCCAGATATGCCCAAATATAGTCTGTCACTGAATAGTCAGTCATGCATCCAACACGTTGATTGCAAATCCCGGTCAGTATATTCTGAAGATACAAACATATTATGACGAATGTATTCCATATCAAATATGGCATGAGCAGTGTCCTCGCACGTTTCAACAGATTGTTGCCATACAAAGATAAACGGAATTCATCGGTTTTCCCGTAAAACAGATAACCCGAAAACAAAAAGAACAAAGGCACACATGCTCCGCATAACACTTCCGACAATCCGTATTTCAGCCAGTTTCCGCCTCCTGCAAGGAAAATACTGTCCTCCGGTAATGATGAGAAATTGGTGTGAATAAACACCACACCAACAATCAGCGGGAAACGCAGAAATCGTATGAGTTTTGAGATATGCTCGGGCATTACATTCTTCTTATTTCATCAGTCAGTTCTCTTACAGCGCCGTGCCCACCGGTTTTCTTCATTATATGAATCCCTTCCAGTGCCAGCACTTCATCGCATGCATCTGCAGGACAAGCGGCGTATCCTACGGCTTTCAGAAGATCGATATCATTCACGTCATCTCCTATGAAAGCCACTTCTTCCATACCGATTTCCATCTCTTTGCAAATCCTCTCCACTGCTTCCAACTTCCCGTTGAAGCGCACTCCCATACACAGATAGTCAACTCCCAGTTTCTTTGCGCGTGCCTCCACTATCGGAGTCGTTTCTGAAGTGATAATGCCTGTTTTCACTCCTGTCTCTTGCAAGAGTTTCATACCCATACCATCGCGCACGTAGAAGCGTTTCATTACGTCGCCTTCTTTTGTGTAATACATTCCTCCGTCAGTCAGAGTCCCGTCTACATCTGCAAGAAAAAGTTTTATCGGTTTCATATCGTATGAAGTGTTCAAATGTTCAAGAATTTCTTCGTCAGTTTGTCCCAGGTGTATTTGTCTTTCTCTTTAACAAGATATTCTGTGAATGCCTGTTCGCGCTGGTTGTCGTAGTAGTCTGCCAATGCTTCTGCTATCTCTTGCGGATCGGGTGGGGTGGCATAACCCATCTTCTGATGATGAACTATCTCGCCAAGTCCGCCTACATTGGTTACCAGCATCGGTTTGCAGAAGTGGAATGCCACTTGCGTAACGCCGCTTTGTGTGGCAGTTTTGTAGGGTTGAACAATCAGACTTGCTGCTGAGAACCAGTATTGCAATTCATCGTCTGCAATAAACTCATTGTGAACCAACACTCTGTCTTGCAGACCGTTATCAGCTATCTGCTTGCGGTATTTCTCCTCGTCTTCGTAAAACTCACCTGCTATAAGCAACTGCAAATCAGGCAAATGGTTTTGTATGATTGCGAAAGCATCAAGCAGCAGGTCCAGACCCTTGTAAGCGCGCACCAATCCGAAGAAGAGCATATAATCTTTTTGCGGATCCAATCCGAGATGTTTGCATGCCTCTTCCTTTGTGTGAATCTTGCCATAATGGTCGTAGATGGGGTGAGGAGAGAAGGTCTTGGGTTTGTTGTGTTTGTCCAACTTCTCAATGTCTCTTACCACTGCCTCAGAGAGTGCCACAAATCCGTCGGTCTTCTTCACAAAAAGAGGAGCAAACCACTTGTCGATCACCGATGGCTCATGAGGCAACATGTTGTGAACCAATGCAATGCAGCGGGTCTTGCCGTTTTTGCGCACAATGCTCTCAACGGTAGAGAAGGCAGGCGACATGAATGAAGTCCAATAGCAACATATCAGAATGTCGGGATTCTCACGGCGAATCTTTTTCCCCGTTTTTGTCCAGCTAAGCGGATTGCATGAGTTCAGTATCCTTGTGATCTTCAGGTCTTTAGGGGGTTGCTCGGTGGAATATTGAGTCTTCCCGGGAAACAGAAACGAAGGATATTGCAGAGTGAAGGTGTAAATCTCCACTTCGTGACCTTCCTGCATAAATTGTCTTGCCAACCTCTCGTTGAAGGTTGCCAGACCACCTCTGTAAGGATATGCTGTGCCAAGAATAGCTATCTTCATAATCTTCAAATCTTTAAATAGAAATCGCAGATTTCGCTTAAAAGGCCTGCCATCCTTGTGCTTTCAATGCTATCTCTTCGCCGTTTCTTCCTATGAGATTCATCCCGTATTCCGGTTTGGTGATGTGACCTATAAGATACACGTCCTCAAGCGGAATCAGTTTCTCATAGTCCGACAGACTGACAGTGAAGAGAAGTTCGTAGTCTTCTCCTCCGTTCAAAGCACAAGTCACTATATTCAGATTCATTTCTTCTGCAAGCACTGCTGCCTGATAATCGATTGGAATCTTGTCTTCGTAAATGGCGCATCCGCAGTTGGATTGTGAGCATATATGCATCAGTTCGCTGCTCAATCCGTCGCTTATGTCCATCATCGCGGTAGGATGAATGCCTGCTTCGCGAAGTTTTCTTATTATGTCCAGTCTTGCTTCCGGTTTGAGTTGGCGTTGCAAGAGATACTCTTTTCCTTCGAATGCAGGCGTGCCTTCCGGATTGGCTTGCATCACAATGCGCTCTCTTTCAAGAAGTTGCAGTCCGAGATATGCACTTCCAAGATTGCCTGTGCAGCAAATCAAGTCGTTCTCTTTGGCACCATTCCTGTATACTATCTCGTCTTTCTTGGCTTCACCGATGCAGGTTATACTGATGGTGAGTCCGGTCATCGAAGCACATGTGTCACCACCAACCAGATCCACTCCGTAGCGCTCGCATGCAAGACGGATGCCGCTGTACAACTCCTCTATGTTTTCCACCGAAAAACGCTTGGAAATACCGAGTGCAACCACTATCTGCGTTGGAGTGCCATTCATGGCGCATATGTCGGAGAAATTCACTACTGCTGCCTTGTATCCGAGATGCTTTAGAGGCACATATTCCAGATTGAAATGTATGCCTTCCAGCAGCAAATCGGTGGTTACTAGTGTGCGCTTGTTGTGAAAATTCAGCACTGCTGCATCATCTCCCACTCCTTTTTCTGTGGATTTCTGTTGTATTTTAACCTTTTCTGTCAGTCGGCGGATCAAACCGAACTCTCCTAATTCTTTTATCTCACTCATATTTCGATAGTGTCCTTTTAAGGCATTTTAATAAGATTTGCAAAGATACAACTTTTTTGCATAATATGCAAATAATCTTTTTTAATTCAAAAATAATGTTTATCTTTGCAAACTATAATTTTAAAATGTATAAATAATCCCTCATATTATGTATAAACATCTTTTGGGAGTGTTGATAATAGGTTTGTTGTTAGTCGGGTGTGGTGAAGATCCTGAGGTAGAGCGCACTAAGCGCGTCTCCGAGACTGAAGAAGTGGCTAAACAGATGAATGATAACATTCTTTCTATCATTGCTATACTCCAAGCGGCAGAAAATCAATGGGTTATCAATGGCGTTAAACCCATTGTTCAAGATGGCGTGGTTGTTGGATATACTTTTACTATCGATGGTCAGGATCCTATCAATGTCTTTCTTGAATTGTACATGGCAGACAAAAATAGTTATACATATCTAATTCCTATATTTGGAATAGAGTTTCATGATAATGCCTGGTGTTGGACTATCAATGGCGATTTGCTGACTGACGGAAATGGTGACCCTATACCCGTTATTCCTGACAACCCGGAGAATCCGATCATTCCGCAGATAATGATAATCGACGACTACTGGTGCATGTCCATAGATGGAGGCGTTACGTGGCAACAACTCTTCTCTATCACCGAAAAAAACGATAACCCTATTGTCGATAGTGGGAAACTCCATGATGACATATTCCAAAATATAGAATTCGATGGAGATAGTTTTTATATCACGATCGTTGATGGACAAGTATTGGTTATTCCTCATGATTGTTCAATCGACGATTTGCCTTTTCCAGGAACAAAAATTATTCCTGACAAAGAAGATGAAGAGAATCCGCTCATCGTGGAGGATGGAGCTATAAAAGCTGAATTCTCTGTTTCTGCTAATAAAAAGGTATACTTCTCAAAAGGTAACCTCCAATATATGCCAAGTGAAAACAAATGGCGTTTTGCCGAGCACCAATATGACATTATTGGCGAGGATAACTATAAGGCCTCCAAAACGTATGATGGCTGGCTTGACCTCTTCGGATGGGGGACAGGAGATAATCCTACATATTTTTCATATACCGATGGAAATTACTATAGTACGTTTAAGGATTGGGGAGCAAATGCCATCTCAAACGGAGGGAAAAAAACAAATTTATGGCGTACATTATCACATGCGGAATTAACCTATCTGGTTCGTCAAAGAACTAATCATGGTGATCTTTGTGGTGTGGCATTCGTTAATAACATGTTTGGGTGTGTGTTGTTGCCAGATTCGTGGCCTCTCCCTTCTGGTCTAAATTCCACCATTAATGGTATATCTGATTTAGGTGCGGCACATATAAGTGAGGTAGTTACCTATTCGCTCAGTAGTTGGGAGGAAATGGAGAAAAAGGGTGCAATATTTCTACCTGCAGCAGGTAAAGTCCATTGGTTAGAAGGTAATGACGGATGTTGGGGCAGATATGGTATTTATTGGACTTCAACGACTATAAATGAGGATCATGGGGATGTCGATTATGCATATTGTTGGGATGTTAACCTGTTAGATGAGATTGCGTATGCCTTTACTTCTCTGGGATTTGGTAAATTTGGTAAAAACTCAGTCCGACTGGTGAGAGATGCTAAATAATAGGCAATTTTACTGCAGATATCACGTTTTGTTTATTTGCTCATTTGGAAAATTTGCATTACTTTTACAATATTTAATACATTAATAAGGAATATATGAAAAGAAGTATTTTAGTTTTACTGAGCTTATTTTTTGCAATAAGTTTTTTTGCCACAGAAGGTGCATTATCAGGCTTGTTTATTGTGAATGAAGCCGGAAAGATTGTCCGTTTCTCCAAAGGAAACCTTCAGTATAAAGCGAGTTCAAAAACTTGGAGATTCGCTGAGGAACAATATGATTGTATAGGTAGTGGAAATAATAATCGCAGTTCCACCTATTCTGGTTGGATTGATTTGTTTTCGTGGGGTACCAGTGGATGGAACTCTGGGGCTGTGATATACCAACCTTGGGAAGATAGTCATGATGATAATAATCATTTGATAGGGGGTGATAAAAATAATAATCTAACAGGTATATATGCTAATGCCGATTGGGGAGTATATAATGCTATTTCTAATGGAGGTAATGAAAAAGGCTTGTGGCGCACACCTCATTATTTAGAATGGAGATATATCATTTATGACAGAAAAGATGCATCTAATCTACGTGGTCAGGCTACTGTAAATAATATTCATGGCTATGTTCTACTTCCTGATAATTGGGTTCTGCCGCAAGGATTGAACTTTTCTCCGATGCCTAATAACTGGACAACAAATGTATATACTTCGTCACAATGGAATAAGATGGAGTCTAATGGCGCTGTTTTCTTTCCCGCTGCAGGTTTGGAAAATCCTGTGCAAGATCTTGGAATAAGAGGTTTATATACTTCATCTGCAAACTGCTGCTCTTATACGACAACTGCTAGTGGAGTGCCCTCCCTCTGTTTTGAAGAGAATAGAGCTAACGTTTCAACTTCTGTAGTTTACCAACGTTGTGGGGAGGCTTCAGTTCGTCTTATTCAAGATGCTCTTGTTCTCAATTGTAATGAAAAAGAAGGTGATATTGTTGTTAATCAGACCGATAATATTAATGTGTTAGTTGTTAGTGTTGTTCCTAAAGAGGGTTATGAATTTGTTGAATGGAGTGATGGTAATACTGACAATCCTCGCATTATTAATCTGTCAAATGGTGAAAGTATAGATATCACTGCTCTTTTCCGAAAAATACCTTTGCCTGAAAAATTTACTATTACTGTGGCCTCTTTAAATCCTGAAATGGGTACTACAACTGGCTCTGGAAAATATGAAAAAGATTCCATAGCAACCATCGCTGCTATACCTAAAGAAGGTTACAAATTCAAACAATGGCTTGATGGTAATACTGAGAACCCCCGAAACATTCTTGTTACTGCAGATGCAACATTTGTCGCAATGTTTGAAGAATCTATATTGTCTGATTTGAATAATGTCAATTGCAAGTTTAATATAAATGATATTATAAATGATCCCGAAGTAAGAATTTATAATCTGAATGGAGTGGAGATTACAAACTATAAAACAAATCTGTTAGATGGCATTTTTATATTCCGTTTAAGAGATGAGGTGTGGAAATCCCATTTAAAATAAATTAATTATAACGTAATATGAAAAGAATCCCTATAGTTTTCTTTGCAGTTGCCTCCATCCTCTCCGCATGTCACGATTGGCCGGAGGAAAACCGCAACCGCACTGCAAAGGCAGAGCAGATCTGTACTGAGATCAACCACAATATGTTCTCCTTTCAGGTTTTCCTGATTGCATTTGAGCAGAGTTGGGTCATTGACGAAGTGTCTCCAATAGTTGTGAATGATAAGGATGTAGGCTATTCTGTCACTTTCGATCGTTTTGGGCCCGTCTATTTCTATCGTGAGTTGGGAAGTAATCATGACCCCAATCTCAAAATTAATATTCCTGATATTGGTTTCCGTCTCAGTAACGATGGGTTATATTATTGGACTCTCGATGATAAATGGATGATTGACGATGATAACGAGAAAGTGCCAGTTATAAACGAAAAAAATGAAGGAGGTGGTGGAGACGGTGATGATGTCGATTTTAATCCCGAAGACTATATTGTTCCCAAACTTGACATAGATGATAACGATGACAATGATGGTAATAATGATATATGGGAATATACTCCTGATGACGAAACTTGGATTCCACTTTATCCTGTCTTAGATAATGATAATGATGATAACGGTAAAGATAAGGATAAAGGCAGAGTAGAAAACTTGACCCCAGAACCTGATAGTTTTATCGATTCTATCGTGATAGACGACGATTCTGTTATCGTAACATTCGATGATAGCATTATTTATGTCTATAAGTATAAAGTTTATGATCTGGTATATAAAAAATTCTCTGTGGCCTCAGGAAAACAGGTCTATTTCTCTCCTGGAAACCTTCAATATAATGCGAAAAACAATGTATGGCGCTTCGCAGAACACCAGTGGGAGTCGTTGATATCACAAAACGATAATATATCTTCCACTTATGATGGTTGGATAGATCTCTTTGGATGGGGTACTGGTAATAATCCGACTTTGGCGGAAGAGGAAGATAATTATTACAACACATTCTCTGATTGGGGAAATAATTATATTTCGGGAGGTGCTAAAGTCTCTAAATGGCGCACTCCTACCCGAGAAGAATGGGATTATCTTTGTGAATCACGGCCTAATGCCGAAAAATTGCGCGGTCTGGCAAATGTAAATGGAGTCAACGGTTATGTCTTTCTGCCTGACGATTGCGCCAATGTTGTGGGATTGAAGTTCATAAGAAACAGCAACGAGAGTAGTTCTAACCGATTCACCATAGAAGAATGGAAAGAGATGGAACATATTGGCGCAATTTTCCTCCCCATTACCGGGTCTCGTTATGGAACTCATACTTCCGTAACGGGGAGAGGTAGTTATTGGTCTGCAAATAAAGGATCAGAATTCTGGGACTGGGGATCGGAAGGAGGTTTCTACCTGCATTTTGGAAGTTCCGATCAGGCGCATATTGATAATACTCGCCGCCGCGACGGACTTGGAGTCCGCCTCATACAGAATGCCGGATTATAGAAGAGTTTTCCCAGAACTCTCATGGTCCCTTCCTCGAAAAGTGACGATTCTTAAGATTCACCTTAAAAATCGTCATTCTCGTATATAAGCCGAAACAAGCCGAGTGTTAGCCATCTCTTTGCCTACTCTTTAATTACCTCTCGTTAAGACTAATCTTAAGATTTGTCATATTTATGATTCTAACCTCCTTCCACCTCTTTTTATACGAAATGATCGTTCCCCGAAGGGATAAGCACCATCCCGAACAACACTGAACCATCCTGAACAACACTGAACAATCCTAAACCCTCCCTTCATTTTTATATAAAAATTTGCTCATTTGGAAAATTTGCTGTATTTTTGCAGTTTGAATGCTTATAAAATAATATTTCGTAAATATTATGATTGATTATATAAAGGGAGAATTGGCAGAGTTGACTCCGACTTATGCGGTGATTGAAACGGCAGGAGTAGGGTATGAGATTAACATCGCATTGCCTGTATACACTGCTTTGGTGGAGCAAAAGGAGGCAAAACTGTTTGTTGAGGAAATCATCCGCGAAGATTCTCACGACCTCTTCGGATTCATATCCAAGGGCGAGCGCGAACTCTTCAGAATGCTCACCAGCGTCAGTGGTATTGGCGCCAATACGGCAAGAATGATCATGTCGGGATATACTGCTGGGGAAGTCAGACAGATCATTGCAACAGGCAATGTGCATGCTTTGAGCGGAATAAAAGGTTTGGGCGCAAAAACAGCTCAACGTATCATTGTTGATTTGCGCGACAAAGTGCTCAAAGTGGATCTCGGATCTGGGCAAACGGCTGACGAAACAGGACAAACAACACTTATAACAGTAGATAACGAAATCAAACAAGAGGCGGTTAGCGCACTTACAATGCTCGGATTTGCCGCTGCTGCTAGCAGCAAAGTGGTGGATAAAATACTGAAAGAAGATCCTTCGCTCAGTGTGGAAAAAGTCATAAGAGCCGCCCTGAAGATGCTTTAGTAATGGATAATTGAAGATTGGGGTTCAGATCGGAATCCGTATGAAATAATTACTATCAACTTCCTTAAATTTTATTGCCTATAGATTGAATTTACCTTGTTACGTCGCTTAGTACATAACTAACAGGATGAAGAAAATAGTGGCACTTTTGCTGGTTCTTCTGCCATTAATGATGATGGCACAGAATACAGGAGTCACTCCGGATACCAATCGGGGTGATACTGCTTTTTCTGCTGGTTCTGATAGTGTGACAATGGCTCCGGTACAAGTGAAACAATTCGGGCAAAACGACTACGAACAACTCACTTCTCCCAAGTCTTCTCTCGACTTGAAAGATCCTGACAACATAAAGGAAGAGGTTGAGTATCAGCCGGAAACGGGTTATTATATTATGCACACGAAGATAGGAGATGTGGATATCGCCACTCCTTATCTGATGACTGAAAAAGAGTATCGTCAGTGGTCGGCAGACCAGGCAATGAAAGCATACTGGCAACAGAAAATTGGCGAAGTGGAGCATAATAATGAGAAGAAGTTCGACATCACCGATATGAAGTTCAATATCGGACCTGCCGATAAGGTGTTTGGACCCGGTGGTGTACAACTCAAGATGCAGGGATCTGCCGAACTCTTGTTCGGAGTCAAACATCAATATATTGATAACCCGGCACTTACACAGCTGAGTAGAAACAATAATATCTTCGATTTCGATGAAAAGATTCAGTTGAGTGTAAATGGTAAAGTGGGTGACAAACTCAACTTCAACATGAATTACAATACTGAATCGTCTTTCGATTTCGACCGTCAGAACATAAAACTCAACTACAAAGGAAAAGAGGACGACATCATTCAGTCTATAGAAGCGGGTAATGTCTCAATGAGTCTGAACAGCAGTCTCATTCGTGGCAGTCAGGCATTGTTCGGTATAAAAACCAACCTCAAGTTCGGTAAGTTCACCGTGCAGGCATTGCTCTCGCAGCAAAACTCTCAAAGCCAGTCGGTTTCTTCGCAAGGAGGAGCACAAATGACCAGGTTCGAGATTGAAACCGATGCTTATGATGAGAACCGTCACTTCTTCCTCTCTCATTGGTTCAGAGATAACTACGAGAAGTCAATGGCACAATTGCCATATGTGGCTTCAGGTATCACCATCAATCGTATCGAAGTATGGGTTACTAACAAGCGCGGTAGATATGATGAAGCACGCAACCTCATCGCTTTTGCAGACCTTGGTGAGGCGCAATCCAAACATATAAGCAACTCACACTGGCTCGAGCAAGGCTCGGTCATTCAGCCCTATAACAAGGCCAATACGCTTTACGAAGAAATCACTTCCATGCCTAATGTGCGTGATATTCAGCAGTCGAATGCCGTGTTGGCAACTCTTTCCGCATATGATATTATTGGTGGTGTGGATTACGAAAAGATAGAGTCTGCACGATTGCTTTCATCTTCTGAATATACGCTCAATTCCAACTTGGGTTATATATCACTTCGCACTGCGTTGAATCAGGACGAAGTGCTTTGTGTGGCATATGAGTATACCTATGGTGGTCAGGTCTACCAGGTGGGTGAGTTCTCTACTGATGCCAGCGGGAGTCTAAAAGCACCGAATGCACTTATCTTGAAGATGCTGAAGAGCACCACCAACTCGCCGATTGCGAAAGGTAAGGGTACTTGGGATCTGATGATGAAGAACATCTACTCGCTCGGCGCAATGCAGATTTCAAGCGACAAGTTCGAACTCTATATAACCTATAGAAACGACTCCGTGGGAACTGATTTGCAATATCTTCCTGAAGGAGATATAAAAGGAAAGCAGCTGCTTCGCGTGATGAATCTTGATAGATTGGATTCCAGAAACAACCTTTCGCCGGATGGAAGATTCGACTATGTGGAGGGTTATACTGCCATCTCTAGCAACGGACGAATAATATTCCCTGTCCTGGAGCCCTTCGGCAGTCACCTCAAGAAGGTGATCGGAAATGATGCCATTGCGGAAAAATATATTTTCCAGGAACTATACGATTCCACTATGGTGGTGGCTCAGGAACTCTCGGAAAAGAACAAATTCCGATTGACTGGTAAGTACAAGGGCACTTCTGGTAGTGAGATCCGACTCAATGCAATGAATATTCCGAGAGGATCGGTTTCCGTAACTGCAGGTGGAGCAAAACTGGTTGAGAACGTGGATTATACCGTGGATTATACCATGGGAACTGTAACCATTCTGAATCAGTCGATACTCGAATCGGGCACCAATGTGGATGTGCAACTGGAAAATCAAAGTATGTTCTCCATGAAGCGTAAGTCGCTGATGGGTACTCACTTGGAATATGCTTTCAATAAAGACTTCGTACTCGGAGGTACACTTATGTATATGTCCGAGCGACCGCTTACTACGAAGGTAAACACCGGAAATGAGCCTTTGAGCAACACCATCTGGGGTTTGAATGGAAGTTGGAAAAAAGACTTCATGTGGCTTAGCAATGCCTTGAATGCCATTCCGTGGATTAATGCCACACAACCGTCTAGCATTCAGGTGAATGCCGAATTTGCCCACCTTATCCCCGGTCACACTCGTGAAGTGGGAAAAGCGGGTACTGCTTATATCGACGACTTCGAGTCGACCAAAACCAACATTGATATCCACTATCCCAACTTCTGGCATCTGGCAAGTACTCCTAGCAGATACGATGAGTCGAAACTGAGCAATAGTATTGAGTATGGCAAGAACCGTGCTCACTTGAACTGGTATGTAGTAGACCAGATATTCGGCCATCCGTTTCCAAATACTCCGCAACATATTCGTGATGACTTGAATGCTCTCTCCGATCATCGTACACGTATCATCTACGAGCAGGAGGTTTATCCCAATCGCGAAGTGCTTGCCAACGAGGACCAACGTCTGGCGGTCATGAACTTGAGTTACTACCCCGATGAGCGTGGGGCTTACAATATCTCGGCAGACGAGATAGGTGTCGATGGCAAACTTACAAATCCAGAGAAACGATGGGGTGGTATTATGCGAAAACTGGATAATACCGACTTCGAAACTGCCAATATCGAATACATAGAATTCTGGATGCTTGATCCCGCGCTTACCAATCCTGATCCTGGATATGAAGGCGGTGACCTCTATATCGACTTGGGTGATGTATCTGAGGATATTCTGAAAGACGGCAAGAAATCGTTCGAGCACGGTTTGCCGGTCAATGAAGCAGAAAATGCCAATGTCGATTATACTGCATGGGGTCGGGTTCCGCGCACTACAAGCACTGTCACCGCATTCAGTAATGAGGCGGGTGCACGTGATAAACAGGATGTGGGCCTTAACGGTTTGAGCACCGATCAGGAGTTCCAGTTTGAATATGCAGGATCTCATCCGTATGCCGATTATGCCAATGCTCTGCGCTCGAAAGTGAGTGCTGACGTGCGTGCTCGTTGGGAAGAAGATCCTTTCTCCCCACTTAACGACCCTGCTGGAGACAACTACCACTACTATCGTGGCACTGATTACGACGCTCAGGAAAAGTCGGTTATCGACCGCTATAAACATTATAATGGTACGGAAGGCAACTCACCTGCTACAGAAACCAGTTCGGAAACCTATGGCACGGCTGCTACACTGACTCCTGATATTGAGGATATAAATGCTGATAACACTTTGTCGGAGTATGAGAAGTATTATGAATATCATATCTCGCTCAAACCGGCATTGCTGGATGTGGGTAAGCAGTATATCTCGCAGAAATATGTAACCCGCATCAAACTCAAAAACGGTGAATCGGCAGACGTGACTTGGTATCAGTTCAAGATACCTATCCGCGACCCGAATGCTTACACAAAAGTGGGTGGAGTAAGAAACTTCAAGTCGATCCGTTTCGCTCGTCTGTATCTTACAGGATTCAAACAGGAAACTCATCTTCGTCTTGCATCGCTTGACCTGGTACGAGGCGAATGGCGCACTTATTCGAAAGATCTCTATCCTGTCAATCAACCGCCTACCTCTGTCGGGCAACTTGATGTTCAGGCAGTCAACATCGAGGAGAACTCGTCGAAGACTCCGGTCAACTATGTTCTTCCTCCGGGAATATCACGTCAAACCGACCCGGGTCAGGCACAATTGATAGCTCAGAACGAGCAGGCAATGGTGCTTCGAGTACACGACCTGGCACCTGCTGATGCTCGTGCAGTTTACAA
>JAEEGL011700887.1_pt1 | contig 23210 bp, 12 predicted proteins | sample 9134231 | NCBI WGS metagenome assembly JAEEGL01 (sample SAMN16246548, study PRJNA631951) | gut metagenome | biome: gut microbiome; feature: rumen; material: fiber-attached | host: Bos | place: Iran: Karaj | collected 2018-10
AATACCCCCCCGAGCAGATTACGGCACTACTGACCTGCCTGCAGATGCGAGGCGCGACGGTTGAAGAGTTGCTCGGCTTCCGCGACGGCATCCTCGAAACGGGCGTCCCCGCCATCTTGGAGGCCGACCGATACATCGACGTTGTGGGCACTGGTGGCGACCGCAAGAACACCTTCAACATCTCAACCACCTCGTGCTTCGTCATTGCAGGCGCCGGCTACAAGGTGGCAAAGCATGGCAACTACGCCGCCACGAGCGTCAGCGGTGCCTCGAACGTCATCGCCCATCACGGCATTAAGTTTACCGACGACATCGACAAGCTGAACCGCTCGCTCAACGAAGCAGGCATCGTGTACCTGCACGCCCAGCTCTTTGCAAAGGCCATGAAGTTCGTAGGCTCCATCCGCAAGGCGCTCCCCTTCCCCACCATTTTCAACCTTCTGGGGCCCATCGTCAATCCCTCACGCCCCCAATGCCAGCTGCTCGGCGTCGCCAACCTCGACCAGATGCGCCTCTACAACAGCGTCTACCAGAAGCTGGGCATCGACTACGGCATCGTGAACAGCATCGATGGTTACGACGAGATATCGCTGACGGGCGACTTCAAGGTGACGACGAAAGACTATGAGCGCATCTTCGCACCGAAAGACCTGGGATTCGACATTGCCAAGCCGGAAGAACTGGTGGGTGGCGCCTCCGAGGAGGAAGCCGCCCAGATCTTTGACGCCGTGCTTGAGAACCGTGCGCTGCCCGCCCAAAAGAACATCGTGCTGGCCAATGCCGGCTTTGGCATTCAGGTGCTTGAGAAGGGACAGAAGAGCATCGAGGAGTGTATCGAGATTGCCCGCGAGAGCATCGACAGCGGCAGTGCCCTCAAGACATTCAGAAAGTTTGTAGAGTTGAATTCATAGTAAAAATAATGACAAACAATTCAAATCACGTCTCCCTTCGGGGAGCTGCTATTGGGGCAGACATCCTGAAGGAAATCATGGCCCATAAGCACGAAGAGATGGAACGGCTTTACGCCCCAAAGCCTTCACTGCGGCAGGCACTGCTACAAAGCGAGACGGGCATCATCGCGGAGTTTAAGCGGCGGTCACCCTCAAAAGGATGGATAAACGAGCAGGGGCGCGCCGACAGTATCCCACTCGCCTACCAGCACAATGGTGCCGCGGCTATCTCGATATTGACCGACGAGCACTACTTCGGCGGCTGCGACGACTTCATCCGCCAAGCTCGACAAAGTGGCGTCACGTTACCAATCCTCTACAAGAACTTCGTCGTCGACGAGGCACAGCTCTACGCGGCCGCACTTTGTGGTGCATCGGCCGTACTGCTCATCGCCGCATGTCTATCGAAAGCACAGTGTAAATCGCTGATTGAAAAGGCACACACACTCGGCCTTGAAGTACTACTTGAGATGCACTCCGAGTCAGAGTTGGCGTATGCCGAGCTCGAACCCGACCTCTGCGGTATCAACAATCGCAACCTCGGCTCGTTCGTCACCAACGTCGAAAACAGCTTCCGACTCGCTGAGCGGCTGCCCGAGCAAGCGGTGAAGGTCAGCGAAAGTGGCATCTCGAGCCCTGACGTCGTCTGTGCCCTCCGTGAAGCCGGCTTCCGTGGTTTCCTCATCGGCGAACATTTCATGAAGACACCCGACCCTGGGAAGGCGCTGAACGACTTCATCGCCAAGTGTACCACTCGATAGACACAACTGCTCAGCTACTCAACTCCACAACTCCACAACTCCACAAAAGAAACATGCACAACGAATTAAGCATCATAAAGGTTTGCGGCATGAGGGATGCAAACAACATCCGCGAGATTGAGCAATTGGGGAAAGAAATCTCAACTCTCAATTCTCAAATCTCAAATCTCTGGCTGGGTTTCATCTTCTGGCCAAAATCTAGCCGCTACGTTAGCAAGCGTCCAGAATATTTACCTACCGCATGCAAGCGCGTGGGCGTTTTCGTCGACGAGGATATCGAGCAGGTGAAGCGCATTGCCAATGAATTCAAGCTTGACTACATACAGCTACACGGTTCAGAATCAACCGATTACTGTGCATGTCTAAACCAGTACTCCATCATCAAGGCATTCTGCATTGCCACACCTGATGACCTCATGCAAACCAAGTCGTACGAAGGGCATGTCGACTATTTTCTATTTGACACGAAGGGCAAGTATGTGGGTGGTAATGGACAGAAGTTCGACTGGAGTGTGCTGAATGAGTATGCTGGCAAGACGCCCTTCCTACTCAGCGGAGGCATAGGACCTGACGATGCAGAGCGCGTCAGCGCCTTCCATCACCCCAGGTGTGTCGGCATCGACCTCAACTCGCGATTCGAACTGGCGCCAGGGGTCAAAGATGCAATCGCACTCCGTCAGTTTATCACAAAACTAACACACAAAAGTTATGAATAGAATTAACAAACTCTTTGCCAATAACAAGGATTCGAAACTCCTCTCGCTCTATTTTTGTGCTGGCTGCCCCACCCTCGATGGCACTGCCGACGTCATCCTCGCCATGCAGCGCAGAGGCATCGCCATGATCGAAGTGGGCATCCCCTTCAGCGACCCGCTGGCCGACGGCCCTGTCATCCAGGGAGCCGCCACAAAAGCCCTGAAGAACGGCATGACGCTCAGGAAGCTCTTCGCACAACTGGCGGCCATCAAGGACGAGGTGAAGATCCCGCTCGTGCTCATGGGCTACCTGAACCCCATCCTCCATTATGGCATCGAGGCCTTGCCCAAAGGGCGAGACCTCTCACGCTCACCAGCGCAAACAAGTTCGCTCTGGCCTCGCTCAATCGAGGCCTTTTGTCAGTCGTGCGTCGATGCTGGCGTCAGCGGAGCCATCATCCCCGACCTACCCTTCGACGACTACCTGAACATCGTCAAGCCGGTGGCCGACCGTTACGACCTGCGCATCATCATGCTCATCACGCCCGAAACCAGCGAGGAGCGCATCCGATTCATCGACGACAACACCGATGGCTTCATCTACATGGTCAGCTCGGCGGCAATCACTGGCACCCAGAAAAGTTTCGATGAGCAGAAGCAAACCTACTTCCGACGTATCAACGCCATGAACCTACGCAACCCGCGCATGATCGGCTTCGGCATCAGCAACGCACAAACGGTAAAAGCTGCCCTGGACAATGCCGCTGGTGCCATCATCGGCTCGAAGTTTGTCACACTGCTCAACGAGAGCAATGGCAACGCCGACGCTGCCCTCGACCAATTATTCGATGCCCTTCGTTCGTAGTGTGAAATTGATTTTGACACTCCAACATTCGATAATAATTTCTCACACAGAGACACAGAGAACACAGAGTTGTTCGCCCCCAGGTATGCGGAACCTCCGTGTCCTCCGTGACTCTGTGTGAGAATCAGAATTGCAGAGGGGCCAAAGTATTATCACACAGAGAACACAGAGTTGTTCATTTTGCAAGAGAAACTCAGTGTTTGTACACCGCGGTCATTTGGTCATTTAGTCATTTGTCAAAATCGACTTCACACTCCACTGTACTAATAATTTCGTGAACAGGTCGTTAGAAATGTACGAAATATATCAGCGGGTCTCTCTATCAGCAGGGACCCATATGGCAGGGACGGCGCAGCCAAATAGTCAAATTGTGAAATAGTCAAATCGTGAAATCGTGATATCGATCCACCAGCCTATTTAGATTTCTCAAAGTTCTTGTTCATAATGGTGAAGGCATCGTAGCCAGTAAGGTCGCCCCCGATGAAGAGCTTCTCATGTTCAGCGTTGCCCTTCAACTGCCAGTCGAGCCAGGCACGCACCATGCGGGCGTTGGCGCCACCGTTTGGCTGCTCGTAGGTGCCACCATGCCCACTCAGTGTATTGTCGGCCAGTACGACGGGCACCCGCTTGATGGCCTTGTAATCCATCTGGGCGTTCTGCCACGCCACGTCCGAGGTTCCGCCCACGAGGTAAAGGATAGGGGCATGCAGGTTCTTGAGCGACTTGGCACTGGCATCGGCCATCGTCATCTTGCCCATGCCAGCATTGAGGATGAGGTAGGTCTTCAGTCGCGCGTCGGCGGCATTGGCCAGCACCTGGGCACCGCCACACGAATGACCAGCGGCAGCAATGCAGTCGGCGTCTATCTTCTGATAATAAGGCGATGCGGGGTCGGCGGCTTGCTGAGTGATCCAGTCGAGTGCTTTCACGACCATCGTCGACGATGTGTGCTTGTCGTTCTCATGTTGCGCAAACATCTGCAACTCGCCGATAGCCACCACCACGTAGCCGTAGGAAGCGATGTCGGCAAGCATGTTCTCATAGCCGATACTGGTGTCCATGCACCCACCATTACAGAAGACGAGGACGGGCAGTTTCGCCTTCTTCACAGGGCCTGTTGCCCACATGGCAGGTCGTCCGACGGTCATGGCGGCATCCATGTTCACTGGACGATAGACAACGAAGTCGGTAAGTGACCGCTCGCGCACAGCCACAGCCTTGTAAGGGCCGCTGCCCCCGTAGTCGGGCACCTTCAGCTGTTCGAACGACACTGTTGGGTCGTCGAGCTTCAGGTGACGGGCATAGAAGGCGTCCATTGCCGGACGTGTGAACTCTAATTGCTGGTCGAAGGCCACGCCGTGGTTGCCGTGCACCTTCACGTAGTCGACCGACGAGCCGGCACGCTGCATCTTCACGACCCAATCCTCGGTCAGGTTGGGCTTTACCAGTGGGTCTTCTCCACCCTGCAGTACAAGGAACGGCGTCGTACACTTGCCGATATAGCCGATGGGCCACCACTCTTTGTGATCGTCCAACTCGCCGGCACGTCCAATCTCTGTGGGAGGTGCGCCGCCTGCCGCGCAAGCCACCTCAGCCGTCAAACCAGCCATCAGCGACAGGTGGCCGCCCGCCGAGTGGCCGTAGGTGCCGATACGCTGTGGGTCGATACCCAGCTCCTTGGCGTTACGCTTCATCCAGCGCACGGCGGCTTGCACATCCTCGATACAAGCGGGCATCGCTGCCTCCTGCACCAGCCGGTAGTTCATGTTACAGACGACGTAGCCCTTTAAGGCATAGTCGATCATCAGTGTACGATAAACCATGTCGTTCTTCGAGCCAGCGCTCCAACCGCCACCGTGAATGATGAGTATAGCGGGACGATTCTCTTGAGGCCCGAACAGCGGCTGTGCAAGGTCGAGCACCGTGTTAGGCCCCACATCGGTGCGGTAGGCAATATTCTCGGTCACCGTAATTTGTCGGTGATTCTGTGCAGCAACTGCCAGTGCCACACAGCAAGCAAGTAGTAATCCCAGTCGTTTCATTGGTGTTTAGCTTTAGTCGTTAGGCAATAGGAAAAAAACTGCCCCCCTAAAGGATTGAGGCCTTAGGGGGGAGTTCGTAGGGAGTGGGGTTAATCCTTCAGATCCCATTGGATGAAGTAACCATTCGTCTGGATGCTGCTGCGCACACGACCCTGAATGCCGGCGGGGTACTTGGGGGCGATGCGGGCAACAACGCTGTCGCAAGCGGCGGCGTGGTCACCACGGCCGCCATTGCTCCAGCGGTCGGCCATCTTGCAGAGGTAGCTGTAGGCCTTGCCCTCTGCGAGGTACTCCTTCAGGTATTCGTCGGCGATGGCCCAGTCGTAGAGTTGCTTGAGCTGCAACTCGCTGAGGGCGGTTTCGCCAGGCAGGGGCAACGCGTGGAGTGTGGCACGTGCAGCGCCTGCAATGCCGAGATTGCCGCTGCCACGCGGGTTGGTGGAAGGCGTCGACGACGAGGGCGTGTCGCCACCCAGCCACGAGCGGTAGTTGGGATACCAGTAGTCAGGATCGTCGGGCATCTGCTTGTCGGGGAAGCGCGTGACGAAGCCATCGTTGAGGATGGTACGCGCGACGTCGAAGTGCCCGAGGTGCGTCTCCGCCTCAGCCAGCAGGAAGTGGTAGTCATGGCCACGGAAGGTGGGTATGGTGGGCTCAATCTTGAAGATGTTCGAGCCGTCGCCGATGTAACCCCACGTGCCATTCTGGTAGCCACTGACGGCACCCTGCGTGTTGGTGTGGTAGCGCTTGTAGTAGTACTTCGACACACAATCCTGACCGCCGAGGTTGGTCATCACGATCTTCTGCTCGATGGAGCGGATGTCGTAGTCGTTATAGAGGTGTTTGCCGTAGTCGGAGGGGCGCAGGTAGAAGGCGTCGTCGCTGGGGTATTCAGGGCAGAGGTACTGTACAATGCGGTTACGCTGGTGCTGCTCGTAGTTGTACATGATGCCGCTGATAGCTTGCGTCTTAAGGCCGATGCCCTCGGTGGGGAACATATCGAGGTAGGGCATCCACTGCTGACGTATGCCTGCTGAGAGGTCGACAGTGAGCTGGTAGACGTTGGGCAGGAAGTAGCGGTAGTCGTCGATGCTGCGGCCATTCTCGCCGATGAGGTTGAATCCTGGCAGGGGGAAGTTAGGATAGTTGGTTTCCTCGCCACCGAAGGGGAACATGTGGAGGGCGTAGAGATAGTCGACGATGGTGTTGCGAATCTCTGTCCAGTAGGGGCGTGCAGCGTCCTCGGTGAGGTAGTTGCAGAGCCACGACATGAACTCCACCTTGAGAATCATGGCTGGCGGTGTGAGGTACTGCCACGTGATGTAGGGTGTGAGCTCCTGATTCTCAGGGTCGAGCCACCTGTACCAATACATGTCGAGGTCAGGGGCGACGTGCATGCCATCGACGTCGATGCCGTTGGTGAGCAGGAGGATGGCTTTCTCGGCCAGCGTCTTCATGTCGCAGCGGGTGAAGACGCTGGTGTCGGTGAGCGACTTCTTCTCGGTGAGCGGGTCGTCGAACCAGTAGGCGGTGCCGTAGATGCGGCCAAGCATGAGATAGGCCCACGCCTTGATGCGCAGGGTGCAGCTGAGCATGGGTACGATGTGACTCTCGGCTTCCTCGCTGATGTTGCCATGGCGCTCGCGGTGGAACTGCGCCATCTTCGCAATGTAGTCGTTGCAGGCGATGACAATGGCGTAGTAGCAGGTGGGATCGGCGTAGGGATTGCCGTCGGTTGGTTCGTAGTTGTAGATGCTCTTGAGGTCGTCGGGGGCGTTGTCGGTCGTCTCAAGGATGTTGGCACGTGTGTCGGTGAGCCAGATGGCGTGGTCGCCTGCCTCCTGCACCTTGCCGAGGATGCCAAGCATGCCCTTGTAGATTTCGTCCTCGCGGTCGATGTAATCTTCCTCGTTGATGATGTCGTTAGGGTTGGTGTCGAAGTAGTCGGTACAGGAGACAAGCCCAACAACTGAAAGCCCACCCCCTACCCCTCCCCAAGGGAGGGGGGCTAAGATAGCACATGCCCCAAGGAACCACGTCTGTATCTTTCTTTTCATCACTTTAGTATTCATATCTTGTTTTGTTTATTTCGTTTCTGCTTAATTCTACTGCAAGTCTAACCAATCTCCCCTCCCTTGGGGAGGGGCAGGGGGTGGGTTTAGAAGTTCAGGTTAAAACCGACCTTGAGGGTGACAGGGATGGCAACCTTGGCATAGTCGAAGCCACGGAGCTGCTCGTCGTAGGAGTAGGCAAACTCAGGGTCGCTGCCCAGATACTTCGTGAGGGTGAAGAGGTTCTCGGCGGAGACGTAGACATCACCCGAGCGAACGAACGAGAAGAAGAGCTTCTGGAAGCCGTAGCTGAGGCGCAGGGAGCGCAGCTTCAGATAGTCGCCACTCTCGATCCAGCGGTCAGAGAAGAGGTTGTTGCCAATGGCATCGCCGTAGTCGGCACGTGGCACAGTGGTTTGCTGGCCGTCCACCTGCCAGCGGTCGAGGGCAGCCGTCGTCTGGTTGTAGAATGTCTGCATCGACTCAGCATCGCGGCGTGTGGCATTATAGAGTTTGCCGCCAAGGGTGTAGCCGAAATTGGCGTCGAGTGTCAGCTGACGGTAGCGCAGCATGATGTTCAGGCCTCCGAACATGGTGGGCATGGTGCTGCCGAGCGCCACCTTGTCGAGGGCATTGACGATGCCGTCGCCGTTTTGGTCGACGAAGCGCACGTCACCTGCTTGGTAGTACTTGCCGCTGCTGTTAACCAGGTGTGCTGCCTCTGCCTCGGCCATGGTGGTGTAGATGCCCGCCGTCTTGTAGCCATAGAACTGATAGGGTTTTTCGTCGACAGCCATGAGCATCTGTGCGTCGTCGCCATTGTAGCCGGTGTACTTGATGAGGAGGTTGGACGTCTGATCGCCAAGCGACTTGACGGTGCTCTTCAGCGTGGTGAGGTTGGCAGCAACGACGAGGTCGAAGTCGCGCGTCTGAATGGGTGCCACACGGAGGCTCACCTCCAAGCCGTGGCCACCAATCTTGCCACGGTTCTCGTAGTAGTCGGTAGAGCCGTAGACGGCCGACACGCCACTGTTGAGCAGCAGGTCGTAGTGTTCGTTGAGATAGGCGCCCAACCCGATGTCGAGGCGTCCGCGGAAGAGCGAGGCGTCGAATCCGAGGTCGAGCTGGCGCTTCTTCTCCCACGTGAGCTTGGTGTTGGGCATGTTGGCACGGGTGATGGTGCCGATGCCATACTCTGAGAAGACACCGCTGACGTAGTAGTTCTTGCCGTAGTTGCTGGAGAAGCGGCTGTTACCAGAAAGGCTGGCTTCAACGCTGACATTCAGGCGATTGACTGACGATGGCAGCTTGCCCGTGTTGGCGAGCATGAAGGTGACGCCTGCGGAAGGGAAGAAGCCAAAGCGCGTGGCATCGTCGCCTGAGACACTGGTGCCGTCGATGGCCAAACCAAGCTGTCCGCGCACAAGGCGGTTCCACGTGTAGTCGGCATGGAGGTTGTAACCCATGTAGTTCCACTCAAGATTGTCGCCCGTCGAGGTCTTCTCGTCGTTGGTGACGTCGAGTGTCTTGTTGTAGTCGTTGGCGGTGTTGTAGCCAGTCGACCAGTCGTACTCGACGTTACGACGCATCAGGCGTGCAGTTGCCTGCGCGGTGACCTCGTGAATCTTGTTGAACGTGCGATTGTAGTTGGCTTGCAACTGGTAGGTGTTCAGCATCTGGCGGATGACGCCTGCCGACACCTGATTGCGACCCGTGCCGTAAATCTGAGGAATGATAGCTTGATTGCTGACGCCAGGTATGAACATGGTTTCCTCAGTGTAGTTGTAGTAGATGCCGACGAGGGCCGACAGCCGCAGGTAGTCGCTGGCCTTGTAGTGAAGGCCGAGCTGTGCGTTGGCGTCGTAGATCTTGTCAGTGCCCTCGGTCGTATTGACGAGTGCCAGCGGGTTGCTGACGTTGTTGTATGCCGTGTAGGGGATGGAGCTGACCTGCCAGGCATCATACTTGGCATAGGTCGACAGCACAGAGCCATCGGTTTGCTTGGCATAAGCGCCCACCTGAGGCATCGAGCGATAAGCCGCCAACAGGGGGTTAACCTCTGGGCGCATGCCCTGGTTGTGGAGGTCACTGTTGATGTAGGCAAGTCCGACGTTGGCGGTGATGTCGACCTTGCGGCTGACCATCACGTCGCTTGAGATGAGCGTATGATAGCGGTTGCTGTTGGTGTTGCGGAGCGTGCCCTGATTGCCAGTGTAGCCAAACGAGATGTTGTACTTGGCAATCTCGTCGCCTCCCTCCACACGGAAGATGTTCTCCGTGAGGAACCCTGTCCGCTGAATCTCCTTCATCCAGTCGGTGTCCTCGTTGAAGAGGTAGGAGTTCAGGTTCGGTGTGTTCTCAAGGAAGGGGTAGTCGGCGGTGAGAGCCGTCAGCGACGAATAAGCCGTCATGCCAATGGCCGAGAGGTAGCTGCGATACTGCGTGGCGTTCATCATGGGCAGCGACGTGTTCTTGAGGTTCATGCCGTACTGTCCGCTGAACGAGATACGCGTCTCAAGGTTGTCGCTGGTGGCTTGCTGCGTCTCGATCATGATCACACCGTTTGAACCTAACGAGCCGTACATGGCGGCATCGGCACCCTTAAGCACAGTGACCGAGCGAATGTCCTTGGGCGAGTAGCCGAAGAGCATGTCGCGCGAATAGGCATTGATGATGCCCGACACCTCGCGCTGACCCATGTAAGGAATGCCATTGATGACGATGAGGGGGGCATTGTCGGCCACAAAGGAGTGGATGCCGCGAATGTTCATGTAGGCGCCCTCGCCAGGCATGCCGCTCTTCTCGATGATCTGAAGGCCGGCAGCAGCGTCGCGTGTAGCAGCAGCAACGGAGAGCTTCTGGCTGAAATCCTTGTTCTCGACGCCTGAGATGAGGGCGGAACGGACGTCGCGCGACAGCGTGCCGTAGCTGGTTTCTGCCTTTCCGTCGTAGAGGGCTTCCTGTAGCGGGGTGAGCGTCACGTGGAACTGGTCGTTGCCATTCTTCCTTTGCAACAGCCGCAGGGGCAGGGTGCGCTCGTAGAAGCCCTCGGCCTTGATGCTGACGAGTGCCTCGGCGTCGTCGGTGGCAAGGGTAAAGCCTCCGCCCTCGTCGGTAAGCACTGAGTTTTTCTCGCCGACGATGGTGACGATGGCACCTGTGACGGGTTGTCCGTTAAGGCCCTTCACTTGCGACTTGATGGTGGTTTGCGCAGCTACGCTGCCAAATGCTAACTGACAAATGATAAATGATAAACCTATCAGCTGTCGTCTGTCTATCTTGCTAATCATAATTCTCAATCTCAAATCTCAATTCTCAAATCTCAATTCTCAACTCTCAATAGTTGTTCCGGGTGGGACGCAGACACCAGTGATACATCAGCATCTGACCGTAGTTGCTGGCATCGCCGACATCGGTGCGCTTGTAGCGGTAACCCATGTCGCGCGACTCCACGCGGATGCGGAAGGTGCCATTATGCTTCTGATTGACAAGGCCAATGGTATAGCCGTCAGTGTCGTAAGCAGCCACGTTCTCGTCGTACTCGCGCCAATCCTCTGGGTTGTAACCCTCGGGATAGCCAGGGGCCTGAATGCCGTAGACGGGAATATCGTTGGCAATACGGTCGGCATTGAGGTTGCCCGACTTGAGCGACTCCGTAACGAGGGAGTCGTTGAAGTAGATGTCGAGCAGGTAGATGGAGTTACGGTCGAAACCCATGCGCAGGTAGTATTCACCAGCAGGCAGACGGCACTCGAGTGCCTCGTTGGTGGCTTCGTCGTAGATGAGGCCCATATACTCGACACCACAGACGAGCGAGTCGCTGACGGCCTCCTCGGTGGGACATGCCGACAGCAGGTTGTAGTCGACAGCGGGCCACCCATACTGCTCCAATGCCGTGTAGGAGTTGAGGGTGCTGATGGACGTTGAGAAGCCGTCGAGGTTACGCCAGTCGAAGTATTGGCGCATGGTGGCCTCGTCGCGCATGTTGTTGGCATCCCATATCTGGTAGAAGCGCGTCTTCACGCGGTAGATGATGACGTGGTTGGGAATCTTCAGGTTGGTGCAGTAGTAGGCATAGCCATTGCTCAGGTTCACACGACGGTTCGTGTCGACGGTTTGCACGCTGGGACGCCAATAGGCGGCATCGGCTGCCTTGTAGGTGGTTTCGTCGGCACGCTCGTCGACAATCATGCGATAGCCTTCGACACTGCTCAGGTCGGGAGCCGAAGCACTGACCTGTGAGGGCTCCAGGCGCTTGTCGGAGAAGCAGGCACGAACGATCCACTCCTCAAACTTGGCACGGTCGGCATCGGTGGCAGGGCGGTTGAGCCAAACGGGGATGCTGTCAAGGGCACTGCGGAGGGCATCGTCAATCTGCTTGTTGTTAGGAATAAACATGGTGGTGACGAACTGCTCGTCGCGCATGTTCCAATAGTCGATGCCGGTGTCAGTATAGCGATCCATGAGCGTGTTGCGTGTCACCCAGATGGTGTCGTAGACGGTTTCACCTGCCTGGTTGATGCCCGTAACGGCACTGTGCTCACGGTCAAAGACGCGCTGCTCGTAGGCAGTGACAAGGTGCTTGAAGGTCGAATAGTCGTCGCCCAGAGATTGCAGGTATTCGTAAACCGACATGCGGACAGGCAGCACACCATTGATCACGTAGACATAGCCATTTTGGGTCTTGACAATCTTCTTGATGCCGAAATTGTCAATACTGACGCTATTGCCTGAGCCGTAGATCCAGATGGTCTTGCCTGCACGGTTGTTGATGCCGAAACCGACGACCAACTCCAGGGGTGTGACTGCCGCATCAGAGATGCAGTAGTTGGCAAAGAGCTTGCGGTCGGCAATCTCACTGCTGCCTTGCTGGAAGGTGCTGTTGTCACAGACGACGAAGGTGTACTGCTTATCACTTGTGGTGGAGCTGTAAGCACCTGCCTGTTCGAAGAGCTGCGAAATCTGCGACAGGTCGCTGACCGAGCGCATGTAAGACACGATGTCGCCCTGATAGACCTCAATGGCCTCCGTGGAGACACCTGCCTCGTCGTAATGGTCGTTCCAGTCGGAGCAGGAGACAAGGGCTTCCCCTACCCCAACCCAAAGCAGGGGGGCTAAAATAGCACAAGCCCGAAAGAGTCTCGTCTGTATCTTTCTTTTCATCACTTTACTGTTCATATCTTGTTTCTTTATTTTGTTTCTATTGCAAGTGTAACCAATCTACGCTCCCTTAGGTAAGGCTACTGGTAGGCACGCCTCGCAGAGGAATGGGAGCAGGGGAAGGGCTTAAATGGGCACAAACTCCAGATAGTCGAGTGACTGGTGGTAGTTGGAGTTATTCTTGGCCTCGACGTCCATCATGGTGATCTTGAACGTATGGCTGCCAGAGCCCTCGAAGTCGACGGCGCCAAACACGGTGGATTCACCAAGCTGATAGCGTGGCAGGCGCGTCATGCCCTTGTAGAGGTAGACCATCGAGGAGCGGTCGTCAAGGTCGAAGCGCGTCAGTGAGCCACCATTGATGAAGTTATTGTGGTTGATGTCCTTGCAGTAGTGAAGCACCACCTTGTAACGCCCTGCGATAATGGTGGGCGTGGTGAACTGTATCCAGCCGGCAAAACCGAGGTTAAGAATGAGGAAGTTGTCCATATAGGCGCCATACTGGGGGCCACTGCCCGTGGTGGCATCTTTCTTATAACCCACGCGGCGGTAGGTGTTGGTGCGGGCCTTCGACTCGTTGGCTTGATAGGTGAACGAGGTGATGGTGCCGTAGTTGCCATCAAAGTGGTCGTCGGAGAGATCAACGTCGCGCATGGTGGCATCGATGGGCGTCGAGAAGAGGTTACCCAGGTTGTTGGCTGCTCCGAAGCCATTGACAAAGGCAATGATGTCGGGCGAGTTCAGGAAGTCCCAGACGACACGCACAGGGGCGGGATGGAACACGGGCATGACGGCTCCCACACGGTGGATGATGCCATTGCGCGCCTTGATATTGCTGCGCACGAGGGGTATCTCGTTGTTGAGGAGGTCGCGCCCACCCTTCCGGCTGACGGTGATGGCTTGTCCAGAGAACTGCGTGTCATAGATGCGTGTCTCGGCATCGGCCTCAGGGTCGTCGCTCTCGTAAGCCAACAGCTCGTCCTTGGTGTAGGCACGAGGCAGGAAGTGGTACTTGATATAGTTTGACAAGTCGGCATCCTGACCCTCGCAATGGCTGCTGAGGTAGGAGCGCAGCGCTGCCACATCGTTGATGCCTGCTGCTTGATAGACGTTGTTGGGAACGGCCAGACACGTGAAGTTGTAGGTAGTGACGACGGTGCCACTGAGCGTGTAGTCAACGCGGCTGATGAGCGAGGCGATGCTGTCGTAGCCACACTCGCGCACGGCACTGGCGAAGATGGAGTAGACATCGGGCTCGGCATCGAGCTTGTCTATGATGCTTTCTACCAACGGGTGGATGACGTCATCGAGGGTAAAGAGCACGGCGTTGGCACAGGTGACAGCGGTGAACTTGCCCAACCGAGCTTGGTTGTTGATGAAGATGGAATCGGCTCCATAAACCACGTCATCGTGGCGGTTGGCATCGTCGACGTCGGTCTTGATGTAGCCATAGCGCACAGTGAGGTTGGTGCCCAGCAGCGTCGTGTCGGGCAGCTCGAAGCCACGCTCCACATACTTGCGACCTTGCTCGGCATAGTTGTCGAGCTGGGTGTCGGAGTACTCCTGATTATTAATAATATGTACGCGCGCTACGTTCTTGGCATACGCCTCGGGCAGGTCGGTCACCTGTGTCACCCCATGCTGCTGCAGGAATCGCTGCATGGCGGCATTGTCGGGACAGAAGACGGTGGCGCGGGCAGAGCCGTCCTTCAGGGCGTTGTAGTAGTTGGCGTATTTCAGCAGCTCTATCCAAAGCGAGAACTGGTCGGCATCGCGCTCGAGGATGTCAACGGCAGCCATCTCCGCCTCCTCTGTGGTGGGCGTGAGGAAGAGGCTTCCCTCGTTGGGGTCAGAGCAGGAAGTCAGAGCCCACCCAAGCCCTCCCAAGGGGAGGAATGTTGATAGAGCACAAGCCTGGAGGAGCCACGTCTGTATCTTTCGTTTCATTAATTTAGTGTTCATATCTATATGTTATTTCGTTTCTGCTTAATTCTGCTGCAAGTCTAACCAATCTCCCCTCCCTTGGAGAGGGGCAGGGGGTGGGTGTTACAGGTAGTACGGGTTCTGCTCCAACAGCTCGTTGGCACTGATCTCACTGGCATTGACAGGCAGGTACCAGGCGTTCTCGTTGCTGAGCACTGAGCGTATCCACGACTCGTTGGCAGCCTTGTTGTAGGTGGTGACGTTCTGGATGAACAGTTCCTTGAAGTTCGTCTCGCCCGACGGGTCGGTATAGCGAGCCATGCGAAGCATGTCGTACCAAGCCTTGCCCTCACCGGCCAGCTCCATGAGGCGCTCGTGGAGGATGCCCTTCTGCATAAGCTCGGTAAGGCTCGAGTGGCTGTTCACGTCGATGGTCTCATCGAGGTTGGTACGACGGCGTATCTGGTTGATGATGTCGATAGCCTCCTGATTGTCGGCCTCGCTCTTGCCTGCCTGCCGCATGACGAGGGCCTCGGCCTTTATCAGCATGACGTCGGCCACACGGTACAGGATGTAGTTGCAGTCGTAGTCCTGAATCGACAGGCGCTTGGTGTTGTAGCTCGTGCCGCCGTAGTATTTCCAGACGAAGGCCTGCGAGGCGTTCTCGTAGTTCTCGGCATTGGCCTGCTCAGTGACAAAGCTGCCATACATGGTGCGTCCGGCAAGCTCATAGTCGAACTGCGAGCCGATATACTTCTCACGCAGCGAACGGTATTCGTCGCGCATGTCGTCGAGCATCTGCGTCGAGTACAGATACTTGTAACCCGTCAGCGAGGGGTCGAAATAGTTGGTCAAGTCGTTGGTTTGCGGCACGCCGAGGCTCTTCTTGTCGTAGCTCCACTGCACCTCGTAGATGCTCTCGTTGGCATTGCCAGGGTTGAACATCGAGAACCAGCTGCTGTGGGTGGGGGTGGCCATAAAGCGCGGAGCGGTGGGCGACGTGCTGTTAAGGATGGCGTTGGCGTAGTTGATGGCTTCGTCGAAGTCCTTGTTCCAGAGGCACACGTCGGCCATCAGTGCATAGACGGCCCATTTGGTGGCACGTCCCTTGGTTTCCCACGTGGTGTTGAACTTCTCCTTCGCAGCGTTGAGCTGGATGGCGGCGTTGAGGTCGCTCTTGATCTGGGCGATGATCTCGGCCTCACCTGACTTAGGCACGTTGAACGTCAGCTCGTCGGTCTCGAACGGCTCTGTGATAAGGGGGGCGTCGCGCCAGTTGCGAACGATGTAGAAGTAGGCCATGGCACGCAGCCAGTAGGCCTCGCAGTGGTGCGAGTTCATCGCCTCGGGCGAGTAGGTGTCGTCGGCATCGAGTGCCTTCCCTGCATTCTTCAGCACGAGGTTGGCGGCATTGATGACCTTGTACATGGGAGCCCACTTGTTAAGCGTCTTCTCCGTAGGCTTGATCTCAAAGCGCTGCAGCACGTTATTGCCACGCGACGACACGCAACCTGCACGCAGTTCTCCCCAAGGGATGAGGTAGGTCTGCACGGCATCGCGGAGGTAGAAATAGCCAGCAGTGAGCGTCGCATCGACTTCCTCCTTCGAGCTCCAGTACTCGTCGGTGGGCTGCACGTTCTCAGGATAGATCTCCAGATAGTCGTTACAGGATGTCAAAGCCCATCCGAGCCCTCCCAAGGGGAGGAATGTTAGTATAGCATGGAGTAGGCACGCTTGTATCTTTCGTTTCATTGATTTAGTATTCATATCTACTGTTATTTCGTTTCGACTTTATTCTGTTGCAAATCAAAGCTTAAACTATCTCACATCCCTCCCTTTGGGAGGGCTTGGGTGGGCTTTTTGGTTATTTCCCCTCCCTTGTGGAGGGGCAGGGGGCTTAGAAGTTCACCGTAATACCCATCGACACACGCTTTGAGCGCGGTGTCTGCGACTTGTCGTAAGCCACGTCGGTGACCTTCGTTGGCAGCGTCACCTCTGGGTCCTGACCCGTGTATTCGGTAATGGTGAAGAGGTCGTAACCAGTGACGAAGACGCTGAGCGTGTTCACGCCAAGGCTCTTGCAGAACGTCTTGGGGAAGTTGTAGTTCAGTGAGAGAGTCTTCAGGCGCAGGAATGAGCAATCCTCGACAAAGCGGTCGCTACCCATGTAGTTCAGGCCGTAGTTGTAGAGGGCGCGTGGGATGTCCGTGTCGACATCGGCCTCCGTACGCCAGCGGCGCAGCACGGCCGTCGACTGGTTGTCGCGGTTATACATGGCCTCGGCGTTCATACGTGCCTGGTTGATAATCTTCTGTCCCAGTCGGTAGTGCATGAAGACAGTCAATCCGAAGCTCTTGTACTTCAGGTTGAAGCCGCCACCACCACTGACTACGGGGTTATAGTTGCCGATGTAGACAATGTCGTTCTTGTCGATACGGCCGTCGAAATTGATATCCTCATACTTGGCATCGCCAGGATAGCAACGGTACTGGCCGTTGTACATGATGATGGGCTGTCCCTGCATGTCGTACATCACGTTGCCCTCCTTGTCGCGGGCGTAGGTGTCCTCCTGGTTATGATAGACGCCGAGCGAGCGGAAGCCGAAGAAAGAACCGACGGCAGTGCCGCTGAGGATCTTCGTGTTGTAGACGCCGTTGGCCACCTGCGGGTCGTCTGAGCTCATGTTCTCAGGCAGCTCGACGATGGTGTTGATGTTGCGGTTGATGTTCCAGTTTACCTTCAACTGCCAGTCCTTCAGTTTGAACACCTCGTAGTCGATGCGGAACTCCCAACCCTCGTTCTTCAGCTTACCTGAGTTCCAGTAGCTGATGGTGGCCGAGGGGTAACCCATGTATTCGGGCACGGTGACATTCCGCTGCAGCAGGTCGCGCGTCTTCTTGCGGTACCAGTCGAACGAGGCGGTGAGGCGTCCGTCGAAGAGTGTCAGGTCAGTACCAAGGTCGAACTCTGTCGACGTCTCCCACTTCAGCTTGTTCAGCTGCATGGTGCTCGACGATATGGCGCTGGCATCCATATAGCTACCGATGGCCGAGTAGGTACCCACGTAGGGCGACGTGCCGCCAGGGGCGTTACCACTGGTACCAAGGCTGGCACGCAGCTTCCACTCCGTGAGCCACTCGTCGCTCCACGACATGAACTTCTCGTCGGCCAGCTGCCAGCTGACACCCACGCTTGGGAACAGACCCCAGCGGTTGTCCTTACCGAGCGACGACTTACCTTCGTAGTTCAGGGTGCCGTTGACGGTATAGCGATCCAACAAGGTGTAGACCACGGAGCCGATGCCCGAAAGGGTGGTCACCTCGCTCTCGCCAGAGCCTTGCTTGATGAGCACACCACCACCAGAACCCGGGTCGGCAATGGCTGCCGACGCCACGTTGTAGCGCATGGCTGCATTGGTCGACGAGCGGCTCTGCGCCGTTCGCCAGAGGGCGGTGATGACGAGCTGGTGGAGCTTGTCCTTCCAGTCCTTGTTGAACATCAGCTTGTTCTCCGTCTGCAGCGAGAAGTTGTTCGAGTAGCTGTCGCCGGCGAGGTTGGCAAACTGCGAGTTAGTGGTGACGCCAGTTGCCGACTGCGGCAGGAACGACTCCGTCTTCTGCGTGTTGTACTTCATCGAGACGTAGCCGGTGTAGCGCAGCCAGGGCGTGGCGTAGTAGTTGGCACGGACGGTCATCTTCTGCTCCTTGGTGACGAGCTTACGATAGCTGTCCTCCACCATGATGATGGGGTGGAAGTTCTTCGAGCTGCCGCCACCCAGATTACTGCTGCTCGAGAAGGCACCCTGGAACTCCTCGGCGTTCTGGCGGGTGAAGTAGATGTCGGTCATCTGGCCCGTAGCGTCATCGATGTAGTAAGGACTCTTGTTAGGCATCTTGCGCAGAGCCTCGGCGCGGGCGTTGTCCGTCCACGGGTTGTCCTTCTTGGTGTCGCTGTAGGTGTACTCGGCATTGACGCGCAGCTTCTCCGAGAACTTGTAGCCGATGTCGAGCGAGGTGGTCAGTCGGTCCAAGCCCGTGCCCTTTGTCGTACCACCCTCGTTAAGGTAGCTCAGCGAATAGCGGTAGGTGGCACGCTCGCCACCGCCCGACATCGAGAACGAGTTATCGGTCGTGAAGGCGTTCTTCGTGAGGTACGACAGCCAGTCGACGTCCTGATTGTACTCGTCAAAGTAGCGCCACGACTGGTTGTAGCCAATCTCATAGCGGTCGAACAGGTCCTCCAAGAGGCCGTTGCCGTTCAAGCCCTGGGCGTTGGCGGTGTTCCAGAGGGCGTCCTGCATGTAGGCCACGTACTCATTGCCGCCAAGCATAGGCATCGACTTGGGCTCGAACTTCATCGAGTTCTTTGTCGAGAACGTGAAGTTGGTCTTGCCCATGGCACCCTTCTTCGTCGTGATGAGCAGCACGCCGTTGGCACCTGCGGTACCGTAGACAGCGGTCGAGGCTGCATCCTTCAGCACCTCGATGTTCTCGATGTCGTTGGGGTTCAGCGAGAGCATCTGTGCGAAGTCTTCTTGCGAAGCGGTATTGAAGTCGAAGCTATCGTCAATCGAGGTGTTATAGGGTACACCGTTAATAACGATAAGCGGGTCGGCACTCGAGTTCAGCGTCGCGGTACCACGGATGCGGATGGTGCTCTTGGCACCGGGGTCGCCGGCGGCAAGGATATCCACACCACCGAGCTGACCCTGCAGGGCCTCCTCGATGCTGGTGACGGGCGAGACGGCCATGATTTCACCCATGTCGATCTTCTGTGTGGCAAACGACTGCTGGCGCTGCGTCAGTCCCATGTCGTTGCGGGTGCCGCCACGCGTGCCTTTCACCTCCACCTCCTTAATCTGGTGGGCGTCGCTCTCCATGGTGACGTTGAGCGTCTTCTGGCCAGTGTACTTGAAGCGCTGCGTCTTCATGCCGATGTACGAGAAGACGAGCGTCAGGCCCTTCTCGGCAGGCACTTTCAACGAGTAGTTACCGTTGAAGTCGGTGACCGTACCAGTGACGATACGGTTCTGACTGTTCTGGAACGTGACGTTCACGCCGATGCACGCCTCCTTCGAGTTGCCGAACATCTCAGTGACGTTACCTGTCACGACGTCCTGAGCCTGCATGCCGATGGCACAGAGGCAGAACAGCAGTGTCAGTAATATCTTGTGTTTCATACTTTTAGTTTTCATTCTTCACTTTTCACTCTTCACTTTTCACGCTTCACTCTAAAGAGCCTCTTCCAGGAAGTACACCACGCCGTCGTTTAAGATAAACGGCAAGTAGTCGTAGTCGCCGATAACGTTCACCTGCGGGCTCTGCTCGCCGGTCTGCAGGTCGCGTGTCTGCACGCTCAGCGCCGAGCCATTGTCGAAGACGTTGAGCACGTAGCTCTTGCCAACGACGGGGGCATCGCCGCTGTCGTCCATCACTTGGATGGTCTGCAGCCCGCCGAACTCCAGCTGCGTGGTGGTCTCGCCCCATCCCAGGTAGGGATAGTTGGTGATGACAGCCGTCGACAGGGGCACGAAGTAGCGCACGAGGTAGTTCTGCAGGGCCTGCTTGTCGGTGACGTTCAGGTGCGACAGGGGGTCGCCTTCGCCGCCTGCCGTGAGCTCAACGCCAGGGATGCGGCCCGCATTGAGGGCACGTGTCAGCGCATTCGTGGTGGGCACGAACATCATGCAGTTCTCGTTCATGAACGACACCTTGCCAGCCGACAGGAAGCCACCAGCCTGCAGCAGCGCATACCAGCCGTAGAACTCGGTCTGCGTGTCGCGGTTCTGGTCGCCGAGCAGGGCGTAGAAGCTCTCGTTCGACTCGTAGTTGCCGCGCAGCAGCAGGTGGTCGTAACTGTAGGCGTGGCCATTGGTCCATCCGTTGATGTCGCCACGATAGTCCAGGGGCTCGAAAGTAGCCCAGATGTCGTCATCGGTCCACGGGTTGGCGGCATAGCGCAGCGTCCGGTTGTACTGTATGCTGTTGGTAATCTTACCGTTCTTGACATACCAATAGACTTTCATCGGCGATGTCTGCATCGTGGCGAAGACGGCAGGCTGCGTGTTGCCCGTAGGCAGCACCGTGTTGCCGTCGATGGCCATCACAGCATGGGCATTGACATAACTGGTGACCACGCCCGACGACAGGGCGACGGGCTCGTCGGCAGTGATGGGTTGCGTCATGATGGTGGCAGGCGTGCCGCTGGCAACGGTGATCTGAGCGTCGCTCTCGGCAAGTTGCTCGTTGTCAGGATAGAGCATGATGTAGCTGATGCCTTCGGCCGAGAAGGTCTTGTCGAGACCGGAGCCATTGGCGGCCGTCGACGACAGCATGGTGCCGAAGGTGCTGTATTTCTTGTACTGGTAGGCAGGGCCGGTGACGCTGTTGAACATGGCGGGAGGCGTCAGCACGGCACAGCCGTAGAGCACGCCGTTCGAGCAGATGATGCGGTCTTGCTGGGGCACGTCGTCGGTGTTGAAGCGAATGACGTTACCTTCCGAGTCCTTGATCTTGCCCTCTTCAATCTCCTGTGGGAAAATCATGCTCTGGTCTTTCTGGGCGCTCGGCTCCGAGAAGATGCTGTGCAGCAGCAGTGTGGTCATCTGACTCGTAGGCACATCGTCAATAGACTCGTAGCCACCCACGTGCCAGTAGTCCTGGAAGAAGTTGTCCATGGCCTGGTCGGTGGGTGCAAAGATACTGTAGGCACGGTGCGACAGCGACGTGAACTGGCGGTAGTCTTCCACAGGCCACTCGTTGGCAATGGCGGGCAGCTGGCCGAAGTTGATGGTGTAGAGCCCCTTCTCCTTCTGGTCGGCCGTGGTCGCAAAGTCGCGCGTCAGGTCTGTCGACTTCTGGTAGCTCTTATACTGGTCGTAGAACGAGAGGAACTTCTGGTACTTGCCCGAGTTCTTCAGCTCCGTATAGATGGTCTCCATAGGGCGCAGCACGCGGTCGATCCTATAGATGTAGCCGTTCTTGGCCGTGTTGGCCTTGTCGTCAGGGGCCAGCACGTTGGCATTGCCCACCTGGAAGCTGCCATCAGCCGTCCACCCCGTCTCGGGGAAGAAGTAACTATAGTTGCGGGCGGCGTCGATGCCCTTGGTGCGGAACATCATGTAGGAGAACACCGGCAGGAAACGGTCGTAATGATAGACGTAGGCAGTGTCGGCCTCAAGCACCACAGGGTCTTGCGAGCGCGTGCGGAACTTGTAGTAGAGGCCTGCCTTCTGAAGGCGTTCCTCGTTGCTCGCGCCATCGCCCTCCGACGGACGGAAGTTGGTGAGCTTGTCACTGTCGTAACTGTAGTACAGGATGTGGAAGCCTATCAGCTTCGACACCTCGCCAACTGACAGCTGGTCGATGTCGGCATGGCCGTAGGTCTTCTGCAGATAGTCGCCCATCGCATTGTCGTCGGGTGCCATCACGGTAAGAATAGCCTTGCCGTTAAGAATGGGCGCATAGCCAGCACGCTCGGCACCACGGAGGAACAGCGAGTAGTTGCCCTGTGCCTCAAGCTTTTCGTAGATCGAGCCCTGTATCCACGAAGGGGTCTCGAAGTACTCGTCCATGTCGGAGCACGACGGCAACAGCAACACGGAAAGCAACAGCCATACCACTGCTTTCGCGCACGTTGTTAGTCTTTTCATATACACATTTTAGTCATTAGTTCCTTATAGTCAGTGCAAAGTTACGCTTTTTTTACGGAATTTAAGTCATCACGCCCCACCTTTTATCATTTATTAACGAGTATATGCGCGCGCGCGGTAAATATAAAAGGTGCAACCGATTCAGGACATCAAGAAGATATTAAGACAACAAGACAACAAGACATCAAGACAGGGTGATAAACTACACTTGCTTCTCCTCCCCCTCCACTTGCGGTATGCACTTGTATCGTTCTGTATGCCGCGTTGTTAACGCGGCTCCGCCTCCTTCTCCCCTTGCCCACCTCCCCCTACACTGACGGGGTTTATAATCACTTGATGTAATTGTTATTAAATATCTGAAAACAACTTAACCCAAGTAATAATAGTTGCTCAATAGCCTAAAACAATTTGAGACAAAACAAACTACAGAACATCTGCAATGTGGCCCTAAATGTTCCATCTGGATTTCTTGTTCTCTTGTCGTCCTTTCGTCTTGATGTCTAAAAAACGCAGACACCCCCGGCGACCGTCTGGTCACCGGGGGAGCTGTTGTTTGTTTGGAATAAGTGTTTGTTAATGTCTCTTGGCGATCCTTTATGCCTCAGGGTTAGGAATGACCGAGACGACGCTCTTGTTGCGATAGCCGCGGTGGAAGTTCACCGTGCCGTCGATCAGTGCATAGAGCGTGTCGTCCTTACCGATAGCCACACCGTTGCCGGGATTGTGATGGGTGCCACGCTGACGGACGATGATGTTGCCCGCAGTAACTTTCTGGCCGCCCCAGATCTTAACGCCAAGTCGCTGAGCAGCGCTCTCGCGACCGTTCTTAGAACTACCTACACCTTTTTTATGTGCCATAATTCTGTTCCTCCTTAAGCGATTACTTGTTTAACTTCTACCTGAGTGAACTGCTCACGATGGCCGTTGCGCTTGCGGGAGTCCTTGCGACGCTTCATCTTGAAGACAATCACCTTGTCGCCCTTAACCAGCGGGTTCACTACTTCTACTACTACCTTTGCACCTTCTACGGTGGGTGCGCCAACCTTGACAGCGCCGTCGGCATCTACGAGCAGCACTTTGTCAAACTCAACAGTCTTGCCTGCCTCCACGTC
>JAEEGL016229704.1_pt1 | contig 23209 bp, 16 predicted proteins | sample 9134231 | NCBI WGS metagenome assembly JAEEGL01 (sample SAMN16246548, study PRJNA631951) | gut metagenome | biome: gut microbiome; feature: rumen; material: fiber-attached | host: Bos | place: Iran: Karaj | collected 2018-10
GTACGACAACATCACCTCTTCCGTCGACAACATGACCCACTTCGACAACATACCTTTCGGTACGCATACGATGCATGTGAAGGACTTCTACAATTGTGAGACCTCTAAGATCTTCCATTTGGATCCTCCTGAGATCATCATTCCAGACCACTTCACGCCGAATGGTGATGGTGTGTCAGATAGTTGGATCGTTCCTGGCTTGGCCGAGGTATACCCTGCGGCAGTGGTCACCATCTTCGACCGCTACGGCAAGACGTTGAAACAGTTCTTCGGGGCTGAGGCCGACGGTTGGGACGGAACGTACAACGGACAGATTATGCCTTCGACCGACTACTGGTATCAGATCGATATCGAGGAGATCAACAGACAGTATGTGGGCCACTTCACGTTGATCAGAAGATAAAACAAGAAAGCCTATGATAATGGAGAGCCTCGGCTAGATGTCGAGGCTCTCCCTGTTTATGGTGTGTGAGGTTGATTAGACATGAAAAGATGAAGCGCCTCTCCTGCGTGATGTCGCAAGGAGAGGCGCTTCTATTCGAACAGCATGATGCTTGGTTCCTGCTGAATCTATTCGATCATTCCTTTTTGTTGGAGGTAGAATTTAATCAGTTCCACCGTCTTATCCACACCAATGGAAGAGACGTCGATGGAGAGCGTGTAGGTGGACGATTCTCCCCATGTCTTATTGGAGTAAAAGTTGTAGTAGGCGGCACGTCTTTTGTCCTCCATCCGCATCTTGGAGATGGCTTCTTCGGTGGAGATGCCTGAGCGTTCTTGGATGCGCGCTATCCTGTCCTCGTCGGATGAGTGTAGGAATACGCTGATGCAGTTCGGATTGTCCCTTAGCACGTAGTCTGAGCATCTGCCCACAATGACGCAGGAGTGTTTCTCCGCCACTTTGCGAACCACCTCCGACTGCATTTCGAAGAGCGTGTCTTGAGAGAGGTAGTTCTTCGTGCACATACCGCTTGTCACGAGGCTCTCCATCCATTGTAGGACGTTGCCGGAGAACGAAGCGGACTTCTCGTCGTTCTCTTCGAAGAAATCAGGTGCGAAGCCAAACTCTTTGGCGGCTTCCATGATAAGTTCCTTGTCGTAATATACGATGCCTAGCTCTTTTGCCAGAGCTTGACCGACACGCCTTCCGCCGGCGCCAAACTGCCTGCCGATGCTGATGATGATGTTTCCACCTGTTCCTTTGTTTTCCATGGCTATTCGATTATAGGTTTATCTTCCAGTTTGTTGAATTTCCGCATCTCGATTTTCAGTAGGACGAATGCAATGATGCTGGACAATGCGTCCGATATAGGCATGCAAGCCAAGACGCTCTCCACACTCTTGAAGTGGGCTGGTAGTATCAGCAGTAAAGGGATGAGCAACAATAGTTGCCTCGTGGAGGATAGAATCACTGCCTTGGAAGCCTTTCCGATGGATTGGAAGAAGTTGGAAGCCACCATTTGGAAACCCACGATAGGGAAGGCTGCGGAACATATTCTCAGTCCTCGTATGGCGATGCGGATAAGTTCCTCGTCGGTCGTGAAAAGCCTTGCGACGTAGTAGGGGATGGTCTCGGAGACGAGGAAAGCGAATGATGTAACGCAAGTAGCGGATAGGATGGTCATCTTCAGTACCTTCCTCACCCTTGAGTATATCTGTGCCCCGAAGTTGTATCCTGCGATAGGTTGCATTCCCTGGTTGAGACCCATGACGATCATGGCAAAGACCATGAGCACGCTGTTGACGATGCCACCGTAGGCTCCTACGGCGAGGTCTCCTCCATATTCCGTCAGAGCCCTATTGATGAGTATGACGACGAGGCAGGCGCAGGCATTCAGCATGAAAGGAGCCATTCCGATGGATATGATGCCCTTGATGATTCTTTTGTCGAATGTGAATATCTCGCGTTTCCAGTGGAGCAGGTTGTTCTTGTTGGAGAAGTGCTTCATGATGATGGCGAAGGCCACCGTTTGCGCGATGATGGTCGCACTGGCGGCTCCCCTGATGCCCCAACCGAAGACGAAGATGAAGAGCGGGGCAAGTGCAAGGTTGATCAGTACAGTGAGTAAGGTCATCTTCATCGCCTTGGTCGGGTGCCCGGATGCGCGCATCACACTGTTGAGCCCTAGGTATAGGTGGGTGATCACGTTACCGATCAGAATGACCTGCATGAAGTCCTTGGCATAGCTGATAGTGTTGTCGCTCGCACCGAAGAAATAGAGTATCTCGTCGAGGAAAAGCAGTCCGAGGAACATGAATATGATACCCAGCACCACGTTAAGTAGGAAAACATTACCGAGCACTTTTTGTGCGCTGCCGATGTCTTGTTGCCCCAACTTGATGGAGGTCAGGGTTGCCCCTCCCGCTCCGATCATTGCACCGAATGCGGCAGAGAGGTTCATCACTGGCATGGTGATCGCTAGACCCGCTATCGCCAATGCACTCACGCCCTGGCCGATGAAGGCACGGTCTATCACGTTGTAGAGGGCGGAAGCCATCATCGCGGCGATGGCGGGACCTGAATAACTGATCAGCAATTTGCGCACATTCTCTGTGCCAAGCTCTTTAGGGTTATTGTTCATGAATAGAACAGCAGATAAGTCGTTTTATTAGAATTGGATGGTCTTTTTCTCAGTCGGGAAGGAGTAGATGTCCGCCTGCGCATTGGTAAGAATATAGACCGCCGTGTTGTCGTCGTTCTCATTGTACATGCCGCGCAGGTTAGGGTAGGCGTCCAGCATTGATTTCTTAGCCTCTACACGTTCATCCTCCACCAAGGTGGCTTGTACCCTTATCCAGGACTTCCCATTGTATGCGCAGAGCTCCACCTTGGGGTTCTGGGCGATTTGTTTCGCCACATTCTTCTTGTGCCCCGTTTGGATGTAGAGTTTGTCGTCGAAGATGTGGATGGTGCCGAATGGTCTCACCCTTGGTTGGTCGCCCTCTACGGTTGCGAGAAAGTAGTACTCACAGTTCTTGATGAAACTGCAAACCTCCTCCATGCCCGCTTTGTTGGATGTTTGGTAGGTGGATGGTTCAATACTTGCTTGGTTAGCTTGCTCGGCTTGTTTGTCGTTTGAGCATGCGCTTAATAGGGTAGCCATTGCGATTGAGAATATTAGTTTTTTCATCTTTTTAAAATTTTACACAAAAGTAATAATTGGAGGTAAAAATAGATTCTTCCCTTCTCCGTTTTTTTGCGTGACCATGAATCTTTTCACATTGTTCCATGAGGGGGCTCTGCTTTTTGAGGAGGTGGGTCCATTGCCCAAATATCTTTCAAATTACCTATCTTTGTCCTTGAAATGTGAAAGAAGCGTATGAAGATAGCCTCAATTTTTGTGGGAGTCGCACTCCTTTTTGCCCCGTTTTTGTTGCATGGGCAAGCCGCTGAGCCCAAGCATTGGCACTTCGATGTGTCGTTGGGCGCAGCCGCCAATTCGGGCAATGTGGACAATCTTGATTTGAAGAATGGAGGCTCCGTAGCCCGTAATGACAGCCTGCTCTCCTTTGATTTAGGATATAAGCTGGTTTATAGCCGTGAGAAGGATAAGGAGACAAATAAAGGAATAAAAGGAGGCACGAAAGTAGACTTCTTCCAATATGGACGATGGTCTCCATTTTTGGCGATGGAGTTCATCTCGAACAAACACAAAGGGTATGATTACAAGGTCAGTGCGTTGTCGGGTGTGAAGTATAGAATATATGCCAAATCGGACACTTGCGATTACTCCATTAGTTGTGCCTTTATGTTTGACAGGGTGGATTATACTCCGGGAAAGAACAAGTTGAATGATCGTAATTACCGTCTTTCCGTTCGTCCCAAGATGCGTCAGCGGATAGGACAAGTGCTTTCGTTGCGGGCTTATGCTTTTTACCAACCCAGTTTAGAGGATTTTCAGGATTATATCATGGATTTTTTCGGGTCGATAGATGTCAAGGTGACTTCGCATTTCCATATTGGTTTTAGTATGGAATATGAGTATCGAAGTGAGGTGCCATCTGATGATTACAAGCATCGGGACATCTCTTCCGAGGCCTATGTCGGTGTGAAGTTTTAACCCTTTGGCAAGGGAAGGAGGATAAATAGAGAGGGACACTCCATCGAGCGATGAAGCGTCCCTCTCTTAATATATAAAAATCAGTGAGTGTCTTGATTACTTAACAATCAGTTTCAAAACATTTCCGTCAGCCTTCACAAAGAAGATACCTTTCTCCTTGATGGAGAACTCGTTTGCGAAGTTAGGAATTGCCACGAACTCCTTGATTACTTTACCAGTCACGTCAGTGATCTCTACCTTGCTACGGTTCATTACGAACAATACGCACTCGCCGTCCTCTGATGGGTTAGGGTAGAGGTATGTGCGGCTGATAGCCTCACTGTTTACGATGCCTGTGCTGTCTATGTTCTCAGGGAATTCCATGCCTACGCAAGTTACGTCGTCGATCTCCAGTTTCTTAGTGGAGTTGTCTCCGCCTTTCGCCATCCAGCTGAACTTGATGACATCCTTAGGATCGTATTTAACTTTCGTACCCCAATCCTCTTGAGCCAAAGAGCTGACAGAGATAGAAACCTCTTTCCAGTCATTTGAGCCCTCGATCAACTTGCAGTGGTAGTTACCGTCAGTGATAGAGTTCTTAGACATGGCAGCTCTGAAGTAGTGCTCGGAACCCTTGAACTTGTAGGTGATAGTAGAACAATCAGAGATGTCGAATGGAACTGGAGACTCAACAGTTGATTGTCTGTCGAGGTAAAGATCAACACCGCAGTAAGGAGGGATGTTGCCGTTTGTTCCGCCCATCTTAGCGTCAACCTTGATGTAACCGTTGTCTGCGCTTACAGTCGCTTTTGAGCTTCCTCTGTCGGATGCGTCGTCGAAGTCAACCCAGATACCACCGATACGGCTGTATAGGTCTTTGTCGGCCACGTCGTCGATCAAGCCTGGCTCAACATAACCCTCTTTGTATACGGTGAATGATACAGAAAGAGTCTCAGTGTCTTGTCCGTCGGAGATGGTTACAGAGAAGATGTTTACGCCTGGTTGCAAACCTGTGATGTCCGTTTGAGCGGAAGAAGGGGAAACGATAGTAGCTCCCTCACCCTTGGTCTGTTCCCATTTGTAGGTGTAGTTGCCGGAACCACCAGTAGCGGTTGCCTTAACGCTCACCTTCTCCACTGGCAAGTATACCTTGTCCCCCTTGCTTACAGATACCTTGAACTCTTCTTGTTCAGGCTCCATGGCGGTTGGCTTGTAGCTAACCCAGCTTGAAACGGCGGAGAGTTGGTTCTTACCATTGCCGTTCATGTCGCTATCGGACCAATTGTATGCCTTGTAGCAAGTTGTCTTGAGGATAGACCATCTCTCGTCCTCACCACCCTTGTTACTCATAGACCAGAAGCAGTTGATGACGCCGTGCTCCTTGAAGATGTTGTGCATGCCACCGTCGCTACCGCCAGCGTCGCAACCCCACTCAGTTACTACGACAGGAGTTCCGTTGTTCCATCCGGACTTGTTGTTCCAATCGGTTTGGTGGTTGTATTGAGCGTAACCGTGCCATGTGTAGGCGATGTTGGTTTGTCCTTGGCCTGCGCCAGTCACACCGTCTGGGTCGCGGGAGAATTGAGTTGAACCCACGATGATGATATTATCAGGGTCGATTGCTCTGATGGTAGGGATCACTTGCTTTGCATAGTTTACTACAGTTCCGTTGTCGTCAACTGGCTCGTTGAAAATCTCGTACATAACGTTAGGGTATTCACCCCATTTCTTTGCGAAGTAGGTGAAGAACTCTTTCGCTGTGCTGGTCCAGTCTTGTGCCTTGTGCTCGTGGAAGTCGATGATGACGTAGATATCGTTCTCGATACATGCCTTCACAACCTCGTCCACCATTTTCTTTGAGCCGTTAGGTGCTGCGACGTAGTTGTTCATGTTCCACAAACCGTCACCTCCCATGTTACCCAAGTTGTTCATGTTACAGCTTGTTTGTCCGTTGCTTCCGCAAGGAGCGATGGAAACTGGCAAACGGAGAACTTGAACGTTGTATTTGTCTACCAAGAATTGTACGTTCTCCTTGCACCACCACAGTTTGGAAGAACAGCTCCAGAAGTAGCTGACACCTGCGAGTGACACTTTGTTGCCGCTGGCATCTCCCACGTATCCTTTGGAGGTGTTCAGGTCTCCGTGCTTGGATACGACGAACTCTCTGCGCTTGGTTGGCTTCTTCACGCTGATGTTGATCTTGTCAGAGAAGTCTCCCATTGTGATGGAAACTTCGTCTGTGCCCTCTTTGTCTCCGGCAACGTATAAGCCATTCTTGATGTTGCTTGGCCACTTGATAGGCATGGCGATTTTTTGTCCGGCAGCGTTGTATCCGATGACGCGGAGATATGATTGCTCATAAGGGGTCAACACCAACTTGGACGGGTCTGTCTTAATCTTGGTGACCACGTTGTCGGTGATGTCAGTCAACTCGAATGTGATGTTGTCGATGTTGGTGGAGCCTGAAGTCTCCTTGAGGAGCGTGAACTCGTGGTTTCCTTCCTCCAAGTAGAGGGCTGGGCTCTCGTTCGGGTCGGTTGACCAGTAGTTGTCCAATGAAGGTTGCCACCATTGTTCACCGTCTTTGTAGTTTCCTTTCATGTCGTAGCTGTACTGCGAGCCGTTATCCATGAGGATTCTTACTGTTGCGTCGTATTGCGCAATGTACTTGAACGTGACTTGGTAGAAGCCCGCCTTAGGCGCTTTCATTGAGTAGGTTACAGTCTCACCCTCCTCGTCGAAGTAACCCAAGTTTCCTCCGTTGCCGCTCGACTCGTTTTTCGATCGGCTGTACTCAAACTCCCTGTCGTCTGGATCTTCTGCCTCGACGACCACCGTTTGGGCCATGGTCGCGTATGACACTCCCATTCCCAACAATGCGAAAAATAATTTTTTGCTGAAATTTTTTCTCATGGTTCTATGTTTTTTGATTATTAAATGTGATAGTTATCTAATGTAATATTTGTTCCCAATCGATGGTGTTTGTTTCGTTAGGATTTCTCTTACCCTTTCTCCTTTGGTTTATGAGTTTTCCTAATCCAATCATTACACCTTATCTCCGCAAAGATAATGTAATTTTTTCATTCTGTGCTTTTTCGGCATGAAAAATCTCCTTGGTTGGACTTGGTTTCACATTTTTTAATTGTATGGCGGAAATAGTTTGGCATGATAAACGTTACATTTTCGATGTATGTGTGTCCCCCTTATATGTTGTGTCTGAATCTTACGTCTGTCCGTCGGATTTCCTTTCCTTCGGAGACGGAAAGAGGAGGAAGTTTTTCACAAAACCCCCTCCTCGGATTATGATTTACTCAAACTAATTTTTGTCATTTGACTCTTTTGTAGCCATATACGGCCAAGTCTCCTAATTCCTCTTCTATACGGAGCAATTGGTTGTATTTCGCCATGCGGTCGCTTCGGCTGAGAGAGCCTGTCTTGATTTGCCCGCTGTTGGTGGCCACTGCGATGTCTGCGATGGTCGAGTCTTCCGTCTCTCCGGAGCGGTGGGAGGTTACGGTGGTGTATCCATGACGGTGTGCCATCTCTATGGCGTCCAATGTCTCGCTGAGTGAGCCTATCTGGTTCACCTTGATGAGGATGGAATTGCCGGCTCCCATGGAGATGCCTTTTTGCAGGAATTTCACGTTGGTCACGAAGAGGTCGTCTCCCACCAATTGGCAGCGTTGTCCGATTCTTTCGGTCAGTTTGACCCAATTCTCCCAATCGTTTTCGTCCAACCCGTCCTCGATGGAGTCGATCGGGTATTTTGCGATCAGGTGCTCGAGGAAGTCTATCTGCTCGGCTGCGCTGAGTTTCTTCCCGTTAGGATCTTTCTGCTTCCCGTCCTTAAGTTGTTTGTAGTCATAGAAATATTGTACGTTCTCGATCACAGCGAATTCGCTTGCGGCGCAGTCCATCGCGATCTTGATGTCCTTGCCAGGCTCGTATCCCGCGTCTTTTGTCGCTTGTATGATGCAGTCGAGAGCGTCTTCGATACCGTCTAATTTAGGAGCGAATCCTCCTTCGTCGCCCACAGCTGTGCTCAGCCCTCTTTTCTTCAGAAGCTTGGCGAGTGCGTGGAATACTTCGGCTCCCATGCGTAACCCTTCACGGAAGGAGGAGGCGCCTACTGGACGTATCATGAATTCTTGGAATGCGATGGGGGCGTCGCTATGTGCTCCTCCGTTGATGATGTTCATCATTGGCACGGGTAGCACGTATGTGTTGGTTCTATTCTGCACATGCGCAGGGGAATGGTTAAATAGTAAATAGCAAAGCTCTTAAATAGTAAATCGTAAATAGTCAAATAGTAAATAAATCTTACTTTTTGTGTGCGTCTATGATCTCCTGGCAAAGCCCTTTCCATCCCTCCCAATCCAGTTCGTCGGTCAGGTGCTCGTTGTGGAAGAGGGTGATGAAGGTGCCATTGACGGACTTCACCTTATCGCTTAGGTTGAGGATGTATTGTTTGCTCTCTTCCAAGGAAAGATGCAGGTTGTTGCGCAGGCTTTTGTCCATGACGGCAGTGGGGTAGAGGGTTAGCGGACGGACCTCGTTCGTCTTTAGGTTGAAGAATTGGAACGGGAAGGAGGTGCTTGCCCTGAAGCCCGGGTTGTTGGAGTAGCAGAGCGACCAGTCGGTGGCGAATCCCTCCTGAATGAGCGTCTCGTAGGTGTCGGGAAGGGTGAACCGCAGGTAGTGGAAGCGGTTGTGCAAGGTTGGTTTCCCTAGGCATCTTTTCAGGGCGTTGTTCTCCATCCTTAGCCTCCACAGTTGCTTGGAGGCGTTGTAGGAGGGGTGTAGTCCTGAGACGACCTCCTGTTCCAATGCTTGTCTGACGGCCTTGTAGCGTCGACTTGGGTAGACGACCCCCTTGTCCTTCTCGCCGAAGCATCCGCAGTGGTAGAAAAAATGGGGCTTTTGTGGTAGCCCATGGTGCATTTCCGCCACCTCTTGTAAGTTGAAGTAGGGGTCTTCCTTCTTACGGAGGACTACCTCCAATCTCAGTTTCGCCCGTTCCCTTCTTCCCTTCAATGCGTCTTTCATCAGGAAGAAAAGGGTTTGGGCGATTCCGTGGTTGCGGAAGGCGAAGACATTGTCCACGTCGATGGTGGGTAGGTAGGTGAAGTGAGGTGGGTTCTCCGGCTCGCCGAGTTGTGGCAGCCGTTCCGCCAGTTTATTCGCCCAGAGGTCGACGAGCGGTTCCTCGAGGAAGTGCAGCTTGAAGGATGCGCTCTCCTGCACGGTGAACCTGCCATGTTTGTCGCTGAGTTCGGAGGTGTACTCCTCGTAGCGTGTCAGCAGGAAGAAGGCGGCGGAGAAGAGGTCGAAAGGTATTTCCCCATCGGTTGCGAAGAAGGCTGGGAGGCCTTCCCATGTGATCCCCTCGATGGTCTGTTTATGGATATCCTCCTCGAAGAGTAGTCCGTTGGGGCGTATGGTGAGTGAGCCCTCTTGGGGCGTGTTCGCGTAGCGGATGTCCGCTCTCTCGCTTGCGTCCGTGGTGATGCGCAGTTCGTGGCCGAGGACGGTCTTGAAGAGGTGCCCGCAGATGTAGGCGAGGCGGGGACTTGTTTGTTCGGTGTAGATTGTGATCATTTTTTCTTGGTTTGTTTTTCTAATTGTAGTAATTGTCCATTGTCGTTGAAACTAAAGTAGGAGCCCTTCCCCACGATGATATGGTCCAGTAGGCTGATTTCGAAGATGTTGCAGGCTTCCTTGATTCTCTGCGTGCTTTTCTTGTCTTGCTCGCTGGGGGTGGTGGCACCGGAGGGGTGGTTATGGCTGAGGATGATGGAGGAGGCGAGCAGGTTGCAGGCCTCCTTCATGATGAGTTTCACGTCCATGATGGCGAGTGCGACGCCACCGGAACTTATTTTCTTGCTGGATATGACCTTGTTGGCTTGGTTGAGGTAGAGTACCCATACCTCTTCGTGGTCGAGGTCCTCCATGTGGGTCTTGAGGATGTTGTAGGCCTCTTCGCTCGTTGTGATGGCGGGTTTCTCCAACGCTTTCTCCATGCTGCGGCGCCTGCCGATCTCCATGGCAGCGGCGATGGTGATGGCCTTGGCCTCTCCGATTCCTCGGTAGGTCATCAGGTGGGGAAGGTCTTTCGTGCTGAGTTCGGCGAGGTTGTTGCGGCTGTCCGTCAGAATGCGTTGCGACAGTTCGACGGCGGTCTCCTTGTTGTTGCCGCTGCCGATGAGGATGGCGAGCAGTTCGGCGTTGGATAGTGCGCCCGCTCCTTTCTGCAACATTTTTTCGCGCGGTCGGTCGTCGATCGCCAGCTCTTTTAGACTCAAACGGTTAGGTAAATTTTCCATGATGCTAATTTTTATTTCTTTCCTCACTCCTTCTGGGCGGCGATTTGGTTGATGAGCGGATTCCCGTACATGGTCCAGAATCGTTCCTTCAGGAAAGGTATGTCTTTGTTCGGTAATTTTATCTTGTCGATTTGTTTGTCGACGTAGGCCTCGAACTCCTTTTTCTCCTCTGGGGTGTAATGCTTGCCCAGGTTCTCCGTGGTGTGGCGCAGGTTGTCCATCGCCACGTAGTTGTGAGGGTATATGAGGTAGTTCTGGTGGATTTTACGGTCGATGATCAGCGCCACCTTGTCGATGACCGCTTGCCTGTCGTCCGCATCGTCCACGAGCCTTTCGATGTCCGGCGAGATGCTTGGGGTGATCTGTATGCTGACGTCCCCCTTGAATCCGATGATGCCCACCCGCATGTTCTCGATATCGTCTTCCGGCCTCTTCTTGAAGTCGGCGTCGTCTCTCTTCTGCTGGAACTCCATGGCTTTCAGGTAGTCGCAGGAATCGTATTTGTAGGTGAAACAGATCGGCGTGATGTTGAGGTCGATGAAGCTCTGCTTGATATTGCCGGTGGCACTGATGGAGAACATCTTGAGGAGGCTCTCCTGCGTGCGGTCGTCCGAGTCCTTTGTGCGTCCCTCCCTTTGTGCAATCCAGATGGATGTGCGGTTGGAGGTGATAGCCTCCCGTATGTAGTGCGAGAGGGTGCGGAAGGCGTCGAAGAGCTCACGTTTCGTGCCACTTCGGCGCACGAGGAAGCTCTTGTTCAGCTTCAATGCGTCGGTGATCCAAGGACGTGCGCAGAGATTGTCGCCGATGGCTATCTCCGTGGTCTCGATGCCATGCTTGTCCATCAGGGAATTGAGGATGCCGGCATCCATGATGATGTCGCGGTGGTTGGAGATGAAAAGGTGTTGTTTGCCTTTCCCTATGTGTTCCGTACCGTATAGGTGGTAGGTGCTGCCTGTGGCGTCCATGGAGCCGAGCAGGAATGGTGCGATGAGTTGGCTTTGGAAGTCATGCACGGTTTTGAAGGAGCGTAGCCATTGGATGACCTCCTCCGGTTTGCGGTTGGGGAAGATGGCTTTCGCCACGGCGTAGACCTCTTCGTTGCTGGTCATCCGTTCGATGGCTCCCTTTACCTCGTCGTCCCTGTAGGGGCGTATGCTATCGTAGTCGAATTTGTTTTCCATCTTTTTCTTTTTATCTGCTAATGTAGACTGTGTCGCCTGTGGCGGGTTGTGAGTTGTCGCTCTTCTTGAGTTTGTTGTAGCGGCGGATCTGCCACTTGCTCAACTCAAACTCATCGGCGATGGATTCGTAGGAGTCGCCACGTCTTGCGATGACGTACTCTCTCTTTCCTTCCTTGTTTACGCTGTGGGTATCGCATACGGGTATCTCGCCCATGCTGCTCTCCTTGAGGTATTTGACGGTTGTCGCGAGAGGGGCACTCTCTTCGTTTCCTCCTGGTTGGGAAGGTGTGATCACGTCGTTCGGCATGTTGCCCAAGGCGATCTGGTCGTATTGCTGCAAGTTATAGGTCTCGATGAGCTCGATGAGCCTGTCAGCGTAGTCTTTGGCGGTCGCGTAGCCGCAGGCTTTCAAGCCCTTCGCCCATCCTTTGTAGTCTGTGACGTTGAGGGAGTAGAGCGACTCGTATCGCTTTTTCTTGAGGAATTGGGAGTGGTCTTCGTAAGAGAGCTCCGGTTTGCTGTATTTGCGGAAACACTCCTGCTTCTGGTCATCGTCGTGGTAGACCCTTTCGCCCTTCCAATCGTCGTGGCACTTGATGCCGAAGTGGTTGTTGCTTTTCTTGGCCAATTCGCTTTGCCCGGCGCCTGATTCGAGGATGCCTTGGGCTAGGGTGATGCTGGCGGGTATGCGGTGTTCCTTCATCTTCTCAATTGCGATGGAGGAGTATCTGTTGATGTAATCGATGTTGACTTGTAATTGTTTCGTCGCAGCGGAAAGGGTGCATGCGCATGACAAAAGCATGATGATTGTGAACGAAAATTTTCTCATTCTTCCATTTTTTTTTATTTTTACAAAGATATATGATTTTGAAACAATAGAAAAAATTTTTTGTATGGATGCGAAGGAAATAATCTGTAGGGTGGAGGTGCTTTCATGGAATGAGTTGAACGAGCAGGAGCGCCGGTTGATTGACGAGGCGAAGAGGGCCACGGAGGGTTCCTATTCCCCATATTCCAAGTTCGCGGTGGGTGCCGCGCTGCTGTTGGAGAACGGAGTGGTGGTGCGTGGAAGCAACCAGGAGAATGTCTCGTACCCTTGCGGATTGTGCGCCGAGCGTACGGCTCTCTACTACGCCAATGCCACGTACCCCGACCAGCCCGTACGTTTGTTGGCCATCGCCGCCCGTAATGCGGAGGGGTTCCTTTCTTCCCCGATCACACCTTGCGGGGCGTGCCGGCAGTCTCTGCTGGAGACGGAGAACCGTTTCGGAAAGCCTATTTCCGTGCTCCTCTATGGAGAACAAAAAATCTATCGGCTGAGAAGCATCGCCTCGTTGCTTCCGCTACAGTTCGAGATGTAGGCTACATCCCTCACGGAGCAAAGAGTTCACGGAGTATGATGCGAAATCATCGCGTCAGCGCTAAGTAAATGGTAAATGGATAAATAGTAAATACTACATGTTTGGTGCGGTAAATGAATCCGCTGTGCTCCAATATCATTAAACAATGTTAAATAACATATTTTGAGCCGCTTTTTTGTTTTTGTGATTGAAAAAATGACTAACTTCGCGACTCATTTTTTTAATTTATAAAAATTTAACATTGTTGTTATTATGAAAGCATCACTATCGGATGTTTTTGCTCCGAGGTTGTTTAGTTGTCTTAAGGATTATAGTAGGGAACGTTTCATGACAGATTTGATGGCGGGTATCATTGTGGGTATCGTCGCCATTCCTTTGGCTATCGCGTTTGGAATCGCTTCGGGCGTGGGTCCGACCGAGGGTTTGCTCACTGCGATTATCGCGGGTTTCCTGGTTTCTTTTTTCGGCGGAACGAAGGTGCAGATCGGTGGACCGACGGGTGCGTTCATCGTGATCGTCTATGGCATCATCCAACAATATGGCTTGGGTGGTCTGACCATCGCCACGATCATGGCGGGTGTCCTGCTGATTTTCATGGGTTTCTTCCACTTGGGTAGCGTCATCAAGTTCGTCCCTTACCCTGTGATCGTGGGTTTCACGGGCGGTATCGCGCTGACGATCTTCTCCACGCAGATGAACGATTTGTTCGGCTTGGGCATCACGGATGTGCCGGCTGACTTTATACATAAATGGATCTGTTATTTCAAGAACTTCAGCCATGTTAATTTCTGGGCGTTGGGTGTGGGGCTGTTGAGCTTGCTCATCATCGTCCTCACTCCGAAGATTTCGAAGAAGGTGCCTGGCTCGTTGGTGGCTATCGTGGTAATGACGGTGGCTGTTTATCTCCTGCGTGAGTTCTGCGGGGTGACTTCCATCCAGACCATCGGCGATTTGTACGAGTTGCCTTCTGGTATTCCGATGCCGCACGTGCCGGACATGACGCTTGCGGCGGACGAGACTTATCTGAGCGTTATCCGTAGGCTGTTCCCTGCCGCGTTCACGATCGCTATGCTGGGCGCCATCGAGTCGTTGCTCTCCGCCATGGTGGCGGATGGTGTGACGGGCGACAAGCACAACTCCAACACGGAGTTGATCGGCCAGGGCATCGCCAACGTGGTGGTCCCTTTCTTCGGCGGTATTCCTGCCACTGGCGCCATCGCCCGTACGATGACGAACATCAACAACGGCGGACGTACGCCGGTCGCGGGTATCGTGCATGCCTTTGTCCTGTTGCTGGTTTTGTTGGCTTTGGGCAGATTGGTCGGCTATATCCCTATGCCTTGTCTGGCGGGTGTGCTGATCGTCGTTTCCTATAATATGAGCGGTTGGCGCGCCTTCGTCTCTTTGTCCAAGAGTCCGAAGTCCGATTTCTCCGTGTTGATCGTGACCTTCATCCTCACGGTGGTGTTCGACTTGACGGTGGCGATAGAGATCGGTCTGCTTCTGGCGGTGGTGCTCTTCATCCGTCGTGTGAACGAGTCCTCCATCATCCGTGTCTTCCGAGACGAAATCGATCCGGGCGACAACCTGGACGTGACGGTGCACGAGGAGAAACTCATCATCCCGGAGGGCGTTGGTGTCTATGAGATCGATGGCCCATACTTCTTCGGTATCGCCAACAAGTTCGACGAGATCATGAGCGAGGTGGCGGACGCCCCTAAGGTGCGCGTCATCCGTATGCGTAAGGTTCCTTTCATGGATTCGACTGGTCTGCACAACTTGGAGAACCTCTGTATGCAGTCGCAGCGTGCGAACATCAAGGTGGTGCTCTCAGGCGTCAACAAGCATGTGCGCTCCATGTTGCTGAAGGCTAAGTTCGATCAGTTGGTAGGAGAGGAGAACATCTGCTCCAACATCAACGAGGCGCTGGCGAAGGCGGGTGAGTACGTGGGAGAAGTTAAGAATTAAAAGTTAAGAGGTAAGAGTTTGTGAACTCGTTGGGAGGGGAAGGAGAGCGCATATGCGTTGTCCTTCCCTTTTCTGTTTTTTCCCCGTTTTGGAAGTGCTGATGTTTTTTGATTATGGTCAACAAATGTGGGGTATGAAGAATTGCGCCTATTTGTCGGTATATTTACCTTTGCACGTTTATTTGAAAAAAGGTTGTCTTTTTCATCAATCAGCTAATGGTGCAGTTGTGTGGTTGCTGAAATATGAAATGAATTTTTATTAACAAACATAACAAATGAAGTATGGAAAGAAAAATTTACTCGTTATTCTTGATGGTAAGTGTTCTTTTTGGTGCGGGCAATGTGTACGCTGAAGAACAAACAGAAGTTGAAGATGGACTGAATGTCGGTGCTCCGAACCTGAATCTGGAGGAGGGTAGTCTGGCGCATTGGGAGCAATACATCGGCGGATATTATTTGGACGAAACGGACAACACATACAAGTATCAGGAATGGGTGGAGGTCGAGGAAACGGACAGAATCTCTCTCGTGAATGGGAATAGTGATTCACAAGAACCAAATATCGCTTGTTGGGATTTTCTGACGAACCCTGAGGGGAAAATGACGGTCAGGGTAGGTGATTACATGTATCATAATGCCACTTCCCAGAAAGTCGCGGATGCGGAACGTTTGGTCTATCGGTTTAAGGTGACGGAGAACACGTCTTTGCTCACTTATCGTTATGCAGTTGTTATGTTCGACCCTGATCTTAATCCTAATCGCATTTCGGATGGACATACTAAAGAACAGCGTCCAAACTTTATGATCACCGTTTCTTATTTGAATGCGGACGGAACGTATAATCCGCTTCCTTCTGGGGAATTCAGTGCTATCGATAGCGAATTTGAACGGGTGGCTGATCAAGAAAACCCAAAATGTCCTAGGACAAAAGCTCCTGTTAATTCGATTAATGATTATGCTTTCCGCCGTTGGACGTATGGCAATATTGATCTGACCGACCATATCGGGCAGGAGGTGCGGATTGAAATCATTACCCATAGTTGTTTGAGAGGAGAGACTCAAGGTGAGGATGTTGTAGTAACTGCAGGCTCTCACAACGCATATGGCTACTTTTGGGCGGAAGCCAAGAAGCCGGAGTTGAAGGTGAATGATTGTGCAGGGAAGAATGCCGAGATTATCGCTCCTGAGGGTTTTTCCTCGTATGAATGGTCCCGCTCGGATGGTGTGTCGGTCGCTGTGGACCCGGAGAATCCTGCCGTGGCGATTATTCCTGATGACGTGAAGAATTATGAGGTGGTCTATAGTTGTAAATTGACCAATGCGGACAACTCGCTTACGTTGACGTTGACAACCCAGATGGAGAGACCTGATTTCCGTTTGGACTTCGATTACGAGAACGAATGTGCGGGAATGGTTCTGTTTGAAAATGTTGATGCGCAAGTGTCTGGTGATTTTGTGACGGGGTATACTTGGGACTTCGGCAATGGTAAGACTTCCAAGCAAATAGAACCGGAGATGGTGTATGCGCAGCCGGGAATCTATACTGTTAGCTTAACCGTTAATACGGGAAAGGGATGTGAGCATTCGATTAAGAAAAATATAACGGTGCCTGACTTCCCGACTCCTCGGATCGTCGGTGTGGATACGGCATGTGCGGGGTCGAGGGCGGAATTCTCCGTTGAGGGAGTGGATGCCATGAGTGTCCAATGGAATACGGGAGAAACATCCAGGAGTATTGAGCGGATAATCAAAGAGGGAGACCAGACTATCCGCGTATCGTTGCAGGATAACCTTGGCTGTCTATACACGGATTCATTGACTGTGTATGGGGTCGCAGCCCCTAAAATACGGATTGAATGTGAGGAGGAGGTTTGTCTGAATAAAGAAACAAGACTCTCCCTCGTTGGAGTGGATGGGGATTTCTCAGGCGATGTGACATGGAGTGTTAGAACAACGCCCTCTCGTAACAATTTATCCGTAGTTGTTCTAATGACGGATACGGTTCTCCAAGTACAAGTGGTCGTAACAGACGAATCTGGTTGTCTGGCGAAAGATTCAGTGACGCTGAGAGGAAAGGTCTGTGAAGATGTGGGCACGAAGGATAATGGTGCTGGTATTGGATGTGGAGTGTGGACCTCCGGCCTTACGATTTATGTCCAAGGGGCGAAAGGTGTGGTCGAGGTTTATGACTTGGGCGGCAGACTCGTGGAGTGGAAGCAGACAGGCGACGACACATTGGAATTCACCATGCCACAGGCTGGCGCATACATCGTTAAGGTGGGCAAGGAAAGCGTGAAGGTGGATTTGTAGTACTATGCCTGCGTTGGCGGGATGGAATAGGGCAGGAGGCGACATGGTTGTCTCTTGCCTTTTTTATGGATGCTCAGGGCCATGAACATGCATTGGACCCCGATGCCCTAGATAGTAGGAGATACAACCTGAAGAGTTTGATACGTGCATGTCGAAATCGTAATTGTAATCAAAGACGGGAAGATTGAGGTGAAGAACCTTCTCTATCCTTTGGGTTGTCACGCAAGAATAAACAAAATTGGACGAATATGCAGAACGAGGAGAAAAACGCCACATGGGGCGGACGCCGGGAAGGCTCAGGAAGAAAGAAAAAAGACGATGAACCAAAAGTGACGATCACCTTCACTATCCCACAAGGGGTGAAGGAACGTGTGCGGGAGATGGTGCGTGCGGAAGTGGAGAAGTATCGCAAAGAGAGGGATGGCGGGCAATAACCCATTGGAACCGCAAACAATGCGTCCGAAATGAAAAAGTCAGGGAAGGAACAGATTCGCTTTCCTATCTTGCGATTATGTATGGGAAATGATATATTCGCAAACAATAGTCCGAATTTAAAGAAACATCTTATGAAAACTTTTCTCATATCCGATGAATTATATAAATTCTAGATTATTTACAGGGAGTGGGTTCTTCGTTATAACCCCCAAAATAAAAAAATCGCTAGACAAGTGTGACTATGTCAGACAGTTGGTGATAGGAGAGTGATCACATGAAATCGCATCGAACTTTCTTTATTCCTTAGATTTGGTGTTATATCCTATTCTGTGTCGTGCTGTGCGTCTCTAATTTACTTATTTTATATCAATAATTATATTTTAGGTTGCGACTCGGTCAATATATTCCATGTATTTATTTGTAAAATTGTGTTAAAATGGAAAGTGGTAAAATATGCGGCCTTGACGAAGAATAATGGCTCGGATATTTGGAATTCTGAACGAATAGTCTTATGTTTGGGTATAGCAGTGATGATTGATCTGCATCTTATTGTAAATGATGTTGAACCTAATTTTTACGGCCATGAAAAAAGGAATCGCAATTTTCGCAGTGTTGGGCGTATGCGCCGCAGCTGCAGTGATCTATCAACAGCACTTGAATAACACGTGCGTAGTTAGTGCAGCGAATGTGGAGCCAGAGCCAGACATGGTGCTTCAGGAGCCTGTAGAGGAAAAACTGGGTGGGGAGCAGCTGTTCTCCTCCATTAGGGATGAGTTCACATCTGCACAAGAACAACCGTCTTTCTATGAGTGACGGACGACGTGCGGGTAAGTTTATAACAAGTTAATGTTCACCCGATAAAGGTAGGGTGGGAACGGAACAGGGGGCTCTTCGGGGTCCCCTTTTTGTTAATTAAGAATTTTGAATTTTGAATTATGAGTTTATGGGGATGTGCGGCTCTGCGCAATGCTCGCATCCGAGCCCTGAAAGGGCGTAACACATATAGCCTAGGGCAACGCCCTAGGACAATTATGAATTGCTAACGTCTCCCGCTCCCCATTTGCTCATTTAAATGAATATCGCTACCTTAGCGGCGCTATTTTTAGTATAATACCATGAAGAACATTTTTCAATATGTAGTTTGGGCGCTTGCCGCCGTCATCTTTTCAGTGGGCAATGTATTCGCGAAGGTGGATATCACCTCGAACGGTGTCTATTATGTCTTCCACTCCTCGGGCATGGCGCTCTCGTCGGTGGACGGGGCACCGAACCTCCATACCTTCAATGCGGGTGAGGCGCAGCAATTCCGCTTCGTGCAGTCGGGTAGTTCCTACCTGATAAAGAGCGTGCAACGTAATTCGAACGTGGCGAAGACGGGGCAGTGGAACACGGAGTTCTCCTCCTCTACGGGTAACGTCGCCAAGTTCTCTGTGGAGGATTGCGGCGGTGATTATGTGCGCTTCCGATGTGCCGATAACAATCTATGCCTCGGTACGGACGGTACCGTGCCGGGTGCCAGCGTCTATTCGGACAAGAACGGACGTGAGACGCTCCACCTCTGGTATCTGCGTGAGGCGAACGGCTCTTCCCTGATCACGGACGGTCTGTACATGACCATCGAGAAGGCTGAACTCTTCCTCTCGACGACGAAGGGCGGCGATGGGGAAGGGGAGTACCCTGTGCGTTCCCAAGAAAAACTATTGGCTGAAATAGACGCCGCGAAATCGGTCTACGAATCGCCTACCTCCCAAGCGGAGGTGGTCTCCGCCACGACGAAGCTGGCGGACGCCCTCAATGCCTATAAGGCGGAACGTAACTCGCCGGTCTCCGCAGGCGTGAAGTACTATATCGTCCATGCCAGCAACCGTTATTTGTCTAACGAGAATGGCAATGTGCAGATCAAGAACCGCTCCAACGACACGAAGCGACAGTTCGTCTTCGAGGCGATGAGCGATGGCTCCTATGCGCTGAAGAACGTGGCGTCGGGCACTTACCTGACCGCTTCGGGTGAGTATGACGTGAAGATGGCGAACGGAACCTCTTCGTCGGCCGCCCACTTCAAGGTGGCTTACGCGCCGGACGAGGAGCGCTACATCCGTTTGCAGGTGGTCTCAAGCGGGAAGTTCTTGGGCACGGACGGCACATCGGACGGCAAGGGTGTCTACAGCGACAAGAGCGGTTCTGACGGAAAGCATTATTGGTACCTCGTGCGGGTGGATGCCCCCTTCGGACAACCCTACCACTCCTTCCTGATCGGCAGTTCCGCGATCCGTATGGGCATGGACTGGCTCGATGCGGAGGGCAAGCATATCAACGCGCATGGCGGATGTGTGCTCTATGAGGATGGCACCTACTATTGGTTCGGCGAGAACTACCGCCCTTCCCCTGTGCGCAGCAACGGTATCGTCTGCTACACCTCGAAGGACCTCTACAACTGGAAGAGGGAGTGCATGGCGTACGAATGCCCTGAGCAACCGTTAAGGAGCGATTACCAAGATATGAACTATGGCCGCACACTGGAGCGCCCGAAGGTGATGAAATGTCCGAACACGGGGAAATACGTCATGTGGGTGCACTGGGAGAATGGTTCAGGCTATGCGGCCTCGCGCGTGGCCATCCTCTATGCGGATAAGATCACAGGCCCGTATAAGTTCGTGAAGACGATGCGTCCGAGAGGGGATGCGCAACCTTCGGGTTCGCGCGACCAGACATTGATGTTCGATCCAGACTATAACGTGGGTTACCACTTCGGGTCGGCCGAGGAGAACATGACGATGCACGGCACCCTGCTGAAGGATGACTTCCTGGACCTGAGCAACACGTGGGAACGCATGTTCGTCGACAAGCAGTATGAGGCGCCCGCTATATTCAAATACCACCAACGCTTCGTGGCGATCACTTCGGGCTGTACGGGTTGGGACCCGAACCCTGCCCACTCCTCCTATTCACAGCTCCCGCTGTCGGGTTGGGCGGACAATGGCAACCCATGTGTGGACGCGAACGCTAACAAGTCTTACTGCAGCCAAAGCAACTACGTCTTCAAGGTGCCGGGCAAATATGATGCCTACATCTACATGGGTGATCGGTGGAAGGGTGGCGACTACTTCCCGGACGCCAACGTGGGCGAGTCTTGGCACATCTGGTTGCCGATCGATATGCGCAGCGGCTATCCGATCATCCGTTTCTACGGGGAGTGGAGCCTCGATTTGTTCGATAAGCTGAATCGCTATAGGCGTGTGGAGACGTTTGAGCCGGGCAAGACCTACCTCTTGCTCTCCAAGAATGCGAACAGGATATTGTCCAACAAGGAGGGCAAGTTGGCCCTGACGGAGGACAATGACGACATCAACCTCTCGTTTAGGATCTCCGCCAAGGAAGACTATTATATCCTGACGGATGTGGCATCCGGGAAGGCTTTGGACGCTACGGATGGCGGGCTCTCGTTGCGGGACTCCTCCGGCTCCCACGAGCAGCAGTGGAGGATTGTCTCTTCGGGCACGCATGACGGTTACTACTACTTCTATCCACGCAGTTCCTCCTCTTCCGCGATGACGAACTTCAGCGCCACGCCGACGCTGAACGGTGTGGTCGGCTTGGGCACGGCGGGCAAGACCGCAAGCTGCCAGTTCGCCTTCTGTTTCGATTCGAAGAAAGTACATTATGCACCGATATCTGACGAGTCGGACGGTTCCTACGCACGATGGATTGAGTCGAAGGGTTACAAGAAGGTGGAGCCTGTTGGAGTGCCTGAACTCTACTCGGATGAAGGGATGGATGATGTGGAGGTCTATACAGGAAAGAATCAACTGACGGTGCGCTCTCCCCGCACATGCGATGTCTACATCTATATGATGGATGGCCGCCTAATACGCTCCTTTGGCGTTGAGGCTAATACCTTGGTAGATTGTCAATTGCCGGCCGGCGTTTACTTGGTGAACGGACGGAAGGTGAGGGTGGAGTGACGAGCATCTAATTCGTTTGGGCTGTCGTGTATTGTAGTTTAGGGATTGTGTGTCCATGCTTTTGAAAAAAAACGGCTGTTTAGAATTTATATATCAAGTTTTTAGAGCAGGAAAGAAAAATTTTCTTACTTTTGCACGTCTTTTTTGGTTGTACATTGTAATGCACCGTTTTTTTGTTATTGATTAATAATTTATATAAAATTGATTGCTCGATGAATGAGAAAACAATCTCTAACATGAGAATTATGTCGAAAATTTTCTTGGTGGCTGCAGCTTTGACACTGGGTTGTATGCCTGCATTCTCGGAATTTACGAAGGTCCGGTCTGATAATGGATGGAATGGTAAGGTCACTAAATTGGATGTCATCGGTGATTATTACCAGTTCACTTTGGATAAATTCAGGGGAGAAATCGTCATAGAAACGGATATCGTAGCTGATACCATCTATTTGCCGAATTATAATAACACGAAGGGTTGGGTGTTTGAGAAAGATAAGGCTGTAAAAGTACAGATCAACGACGAGACCTCAGGCTTCCTTTGCGTTAGCTACGACAGGCCGACCAATTCCGTAAGCGTCGCTTATGGCTCTTGTAGCGGTACGATCGATGTGGATAGGGAGATGGTCTGTGGAACTACTGGGGATGATGTGAATTTCAGGGTATTGAATGGTGATGCAAGCGCCTCTAAGCGTTGGGGTTTGCTCTCCTATGACGGCAAGGATACGACGTGGTTGTCTACCTATGATGATCGTGATAGCTTCGTTTATACGGTTACGGACTCTATCGTGATGTTGCTGAAATATACGACATCATCTGGACTTGTCTCTTATTCCACAGCAAAGGTAGGTCTATCTTTGGCGGATTGCGGCTATAAGGTCTCTTCCAGCGTTACGAATATTTGCCCGAGTGATCCTGTGGTCCTTACTTCCAACTATACGGAGGGTACTAATTATGAGTGGAGACGTAATAACGGGAAGGTGCTCGCCACAACCACTGAGCCTACTATTACGTTGAACCCGCTGAATTCGACTAAATACAAGCTTTATGTCGATGGCCTGTTTGCTGGTGAGACGGAAGTGAAGGTGGCTGGTTGCGGTTTCTATATCTCTTCCTACTATCCTACCGACAAGTGTATGCTGGATTCCAACTCGTTGGTTGCGGTCGGAGAGGATATGTTGGCGGATGTGGGCAATAATGTCTTCAATTGGCAAATGTCCGAGGACGGGAAGAATTGGACCACCATCAAGACGAATACGAGCAATTGCCTGAATGTGTTTCCTACGGAAAATACCTATTACCGTGCTGTTTATAACACAACTGGGCAGATTACTTTACCATTTTTTTACGAGGTGCCTGATTGTGAGGAAAATGGGGACTGCCATGGGTTGCAAACGAAGATGCTCTTCTGCGAGTCCTTCGGTTACTTTATTGATGAACATACGTATGTTTCCGACAAGGAGGTCTTTGTCAACGACATGACGTTGAAGGGTGGTGTTGCTGGTTTGGTAAATGGTAGACTCGAAGGCTATGCGGGAAATCACTCCAGCGATAATAGTGGTGTGGATTATATGACCCGTATCGCATATCATAATAATAATTCCCCTTATAATAATGGATCTGGATTCTA
>JAEEGL012727536.1_pt1 | contig 23208 bp, 16 predicted proteins | sample 9134231 | NCBI WGS metagenome assembly JAEEGL01 (sample SAMN16246548, study PRJNA631951) | gut metagenome | biome: gut microbiome; feature: rumen; material: fiber-attached | host: Bos | place: Iran: Karaj | collected 2018-10
CTTTTCCGGCAACAAGCGCCGGCTCAATTTCGGCACGTTGGTCAAAGAACAGGTGGAAGCCGTCGCCACCAGCAACGCCACCGACTTTTACATCACCAACGAACACTTCACCACCACTCAGTTGGGCATCACCGTCGACCGTCCGGCTAAGTTGCAAAAACTGGACCTCAGCAACTACATACTCCCCTATTTGGCCACATTCAACGACACACCGATCGACACAGTGCCAACCGACACCATACCGACTGATACCATACCGACTGACACCATCACGCCGCCCGACACGGTCGGCATCCACTCCTTCGACACGGAGGGGTTCCGCATCTACCCCAACCCCGCCTCCGACCGGCTGCATATCGACTATCCCGAAGGTTATGAAGGCGCAGAATACGAAATTCTCAACCTAAGCGGACAGAATGTGGCGAAAGGGATTCTGAAAGGAAACTCTATTTCATTGAATAACAAGAAATTCAAAGCAGGGAAATACATTCTGATCCTACGCGGGAAGCACGGCACAAAATCGTTCATATTTATAAAAAAAGAATAGAGGTATATCAAAATAAAAGTGTAACTTTGCACCTTGATTTGAAAACAGCAAACTATGCTTGATACCAGCAAAATCCGCGTAATTCCCGATTTTCCTAAAAAAGGAATTCAGTTTTTGGACATCACCACCATCATGAACAACGCCGACTATTTCCAAGAGGTGTTCAACATGGTTTTGGAGATGGCCAAGGAGGTGAAGCCCGATGTAATCGTGGGGTTGGAAGCCCGCGGTTATTTTTTTGCGCCTGCTCTCGCACTGGCACTCCACGTGCCGTTCGTCCCCATCCGCAAGGCGGGAAAGCTCCCCTACACCACCTACAAGGCGTCGTACCAGCTGGAGTACGGAGAAGCCTCCATTGAGATCCACACCGACGCCATGAAAGAGAACCAGCGTGTGCTCATCTTCGACGACATCCTCGCCACCGGAGGCACCGCAGCCGCCGCCATCGAGCTCGTGAAAAACTTCAATCCTTCTTTCATCGCGACTCACTTCCTGATGGAAATCGGCTTTTTGAAAGGACGCAGCACATTCACCGCAGACGACATCCGTTCACTGCACCTTGTTTAGAATACAACATTTTATATCACATAACTAAAATAAAGAATTATGGAAAACATTGACTGGGGTAAATTATCCTTTGGTTACATGAAGACGAACTACAACGTTCGCTGCTACTACAGAAACGGCAAATGGGGACAGTTGGAAGTCTCCTCCTCTGAAGACATCACCATGCACATGGCCGCTACCTGCCTCCACTATGGCCAGGAAGCTTTCGAAGGCCTGAAGTGCTATCGCGGCAAGGACGGCAAAGTGCGTATCTTCCGCTGGATTGAGAACAGCCACCGCCTCCAAAGCTCTGCCGAAGCCATCATGATGGCCAAGGTTCCCGATGAACTCTTCAAGGAAGCCTGCTGGAAAGTGGTCCAGCTCAACGCCGATTTCATCCCCCCGTACGGCACCGGCGCAAGCCTGTACCTCCGTCCGCTGCTGATCGGCACCGGCGCAAAAGTGGGTGTCAGCCCCGCCGACGAATACCTGTTCATGATCTTCGTCACGCCCGTCGGCCCGTACTTCAAAGCCGGCTTCAAACCCGTTCCGATGCAGATCGTGCGTGACTTCGACCGCGCCGCCCCGATGGGTACCGGTCATGTGAAAGTGGGTGGTAACTACGCTGCCAGCCTCCGCGCCGGCGAACGCGCCCACCACGAAGGCTTCGCCGCCTCCATCTTCGCCGATGCCAAGACCAAACAATACATCGACGAAGCCGGTCCCGCCAACTTCTTCGGCATCAAGGACGGCAAGTACATCACGCCCGACTCCGGCTCCATCCTGCCCTCCATCACCAACAAGAGCCTCCGCGAACTGGCCGCCGACATGGGCCTGACCGTTGAAAGACGCCACATCCCGATCGAGGAAATCGCCACCTTCGAGGAAGCCGGCGCCTGTGGTACCGCCGCCGTCATCTCCCCCGTCGACAGCATCCAAGACCGTGAAAGCGGACACGTCTATCAGATTGCCAAGAACGGCGAACCCGGCCCGTGGTGCGTCAAACTCTACAACCGCCTGACCGGTATCCAGTACGGCGAAGTGGAAGACAAATTCGGCTGGTGCGACATCATCGATGTTGATTAAGAATATTTAACGATAAATTGCCAAAGAACCTGCTACAATTAGCGGGTTCTTTGTATTTTTGCCGCTCAATTTTGAACATAATAATAACCTTAAAAATCAAAGAAAAATGAAGAAAATTTTTGGAATCATTGCCGTTAGCGCATTCTTGTTCGCCTCCTGTGGCAACACCAACAACAACACCGAAGCCATTGAGGAAACCACTGAGCCCCAGACCGAAGAAGTCGTTGTGGAAGAAGCTACTGAGGAATGCACCGAAGCCACTGAAGCCGAGTGCACCGAAGAGAACGCCGAAGTTGCTGAAGTTCCCGCTGAGTAAGGAATTTTCAACCGACAAAAAAAAAGAGATGAAAGTATATTTCATCTCTTTTTTTTTACCCTCTTTGAATGTTCGCCGATAGCAAAAATATGAGTACTTTTGCATCTTCAAATTAGCAATATGACCCCACGACAACAACCCATCGCACACAGGCTCCTTCTATGCTGCATCGCGACCTTGCTGCTGGCACTCACCGCCTGCAAACGGGACAATTCCGGTGAAGGCAAGATGATTTTCCGATACAACGAATCCTCCGGCATTACAAGTCTCGATCCCGCTTTCGCTTCAGGACAGTCGTCCATCTGGCCCTGCAACCTACTGTACAACGGCCTCGTCGATTTGGACGACTCGCTCCGTGTCGTGCCCGCCATTGCGAAAAGCTGGGAAATCAGCGACGACGGTACAATCTACACCTTCCACCTGCGTGACGATGTTTACTTCCACAATACCAGCTATTTCCAATTTGCGAAGCCGCGCAAAGTCACGGCGTACGACTTCGCTTACAGCCTCGGCCGCATCACCGATGCCTCCGTTGCATCGCCCGGAGCATGGATCTTCCAGAAAGTGGCCCGCGACGAAAACGGCAACCCCAAATTCACCGCGCTGAACGACAGCACATTCCAAATAGAACTGACCCAGTTTTTCCCGCCGTTTTTAGGAATCCTTGCCATGAAGTACTGCTCCGTGGTACCGCAGGAAGTCATTGAACATTTTGGCAAGGAGTACCGCCGCCACCCCGTTGGCACCGGCCCGTTCCAAATGCAGCTTTGGGAAGAGGGCGTGAAACTGGTCTTGCGGAAAAATCCGGACTACTTTGAAACCGACGAAAACGGGACACGCCTCCCCTACCTCGATGCCGTCGCCATCTCCTTCATTGTGGACAAACAGTCTGTCTTTATGGAGTTTATGAAAGGCTCGCTGGATTTCATGTCAGGCATCGAAGCATGCTACAAGGATGCGCTGCTGACCAAAGACGGGAAACTGCAGCCCAGCTATGCCGACAAGATTGTGATGGAAACCTGCCCCTACCTGAACACAGAATACCTTGGGTTCATGCTGAAAGGCGATAATCCGAACAACCCATTGAACATCAAGGAGGTACGACAGGCCCTCAACTACGGGTTCGACCGTGCCAAGATGATGCGATACCTGCGCAACAACGTGGGATATGCCGCCAATTCCGGCTTCGTGCCGCGCGGAATGCAATCGTTTGACGAGAACCGAGTCAAAGGTTACGAATACAATCCCGCCAAAGCCCTCGAGTTGCTGGAAAAAGCCGGTTTCCCGAACGGGAAGGGGCTGCCTCCGATTCCGATTTCCACCTCCGCCTCCTACCTTGACCTGTGCCAGTACATCCAGCACGAGTTGGGCGAAATCGGCATTCCCATCACGTTGGACGTGCAACAGTCCGCTCAGCAGAGGCAAATGATGCGCGGCTACAAACTGCCCTGTTTCCGAGGCTCGTGGATTTGCGACTACCCCGACGCTGAAAACTACCTTGCCCTCTTTTACTCCAAAAACCTGCAGCCTGCCGGTTCCAACTACACCCACTATGTCAATCCCAAATTTGACAAGCTGTTTGAGGTTTCACAGACCATACTGAACGACTCCGCCCGCAACGAAATCTACACACAATTGGACTCCATGCTGATGGAGGATGCTCCCGTAATCGTACTCTATTACGACCAAGCCGTGCGTTTTTTGCGCAAGGGGGTAAAAAACTGCGCCCCAAATCCCGTCAATATGCTGGACTTGCGGCGCACGTATAAGGAAAAGTAATCCGCTTAGAAGACGAACGAAACCGTATCCTGCGCTTTCATCTTGTTGATGGTGTTTTCCATCGTCTTTTTGAACATGCCTTTGGTGGGCTTGGCCTCAATTTTACCAATCTTGGAAATAGGCATGTCAAACGTGCGGGTTGACTTCGGAGGCACCTGACCAACCACTTCGTTGTTCACAAATATTTCCAGCGGAACCGTCTGCGTGTTCTCCACTTGGAGGACATACGTCACATCGGCATTAATGAGATTCTGTGCCAACGTAGTAGCCAGTTTCATAATGTCGTCAAGATTCTCCAACTGCGCAATTTCACGGGCAGTGGCAAGCACGATGGCCTTTTCCACATCAATCAGACGAGCCTGTACATAGAACTTATCCTGGAACTTCGTGATGTCGGTCACGCAAACGAGATCGACACCGAACTGACGGCCCAGTTCACAAATCTGACTGTCATCCACATTGCCGGCACGCTGATAGTCCTGCTCTTTCGAAATTTCGGACAGAAATTCTGCCGTTCGCTCAATGGCATTGTATTCCTTTGTAGCCACAAACGCTGCAACTACCTCACTGCCAATAATTTTCTTTGTTTCTTTCGGAACAGTTTCCGTTGCCGTCACATATACCGCCACCTTCGTCTGGGCAAACAAAACAAAGGGAAGCAGGAAAGACAAAAACACAACAATTCTTTTCATAATAAAACCCTATTAAGTAATAAAATACAAAACCTTAACGTAAATAATGGCGCAAAATTACACAAAAAGAAAGAAATATTCATAAATTTGCACACTCAATTTCAACATTCCATTTATGAAAAAATTCTTGCTGTATGCCGCCTTTGCCGTGACCATTCTCACCCTTCACGCACAGACAGAACCTTTTGTTGCAACGGTTCCCACGGACAAGAATGCGGTTATCGAGGAATACACAGGTGTCAACTGCATCAACTGCCCCGACGGACACCTCATCGCGAACAGGATTGCCGAGGTGAACCCAGGCAGGGTAATTGTTCTCAACATCCATGCAGGAAGCTTTGCCGCAAACACTTACACTACTGACGAGGGAACCGTCCTACAGACCACCTTCGGTGTGGCATCATTCCCGAAAGCCACTGTCAACCGTCACTCTTTCAGCGGTTTCCCTGACGATTTTGCACTAAGCCGCACCCACTGGACCGCAGCCACCGACACCATACTCAACCAGCCCTCCCCTGTCAACATCGCCGCCCGCGGCACACTCGACTGGACGACACGCGAACTGAACATCACCGTGCAACTCTATTACACATCAGACGAAGCCGACAGCACCAACTTGCTGAACGTGGCCATATTACAGAACAATGTCATCGGTGAACAAGATGGCTACTACTACAATCCCCAACAGGTGGTCGGAAACCAATACCGACACATGCACATGCTCCGTCACCTCGTCACCGGTCAATGGGGCGACAGCATCCATGCCACCACAGCAGGGAGCTTTGTTGAAAAAAACTACACATTCACCATTCCCGAGACAATGGGTGCGCCGAACCCCATTGAGGCAAAACTGGAAGACCTTTCCTTTGTCGCTTTTGTAGCCCAAGGGCAACGGGAAATTCTCACATGCTGTGAGGTGGAGATGGAAAACGTCAACCTGCCCTCCACCGGAGCCCGCCTCAAAGAAATAGACCATTCTGTTATCCTTGACTGCTCGGACAACACCGCAATCAACGCCATAGTCAAAAATATCGGTGCCGAACCCATCGCCTCACTCACATTTGAATACAGCATAAACAATGGGGAAAACAGCATCTTCCACTGGGCCGGCCAGATCACCTCGCTTGACACAGCACGGATCATGCTTCCCATGGTTACCGTCACCCCCAATGCAAACCAGACTGCATCCGTAAATCTTATTGCAGTAAACGGACAAGACATTGACGGGGGAACTTTCAGCACCGTCCTGAAGAAGATGGTAGCAGAAGGATCCGGAACAATGAGCCTCCACATCAAAACCGACGGACATGCACGAGAACTTTCTTTTAAAATATATAATTCTGAAAATGAAATCATTATAGAATCTTCTCCCGAACAATTCACCAACAACAGCGTCTGCGAGTTTCCCCTCACTTTGCCCGAAGAGGGTTGTTACCATCTGGAGATCAGCGATGCCGGTGGCGATGGCATCACCAGCGGCTATATCCGCCTATACAACGCCTCAAACCAGATAATTCTCAATGCCACTGGAAATAGTTTCGCCTCTGTACTGCATGGGATGATTTCATACGAAACCACAGGCATCGACGATATGACGGCAGAAGACAGTTTCCTCATTTTCCCGAATCCCGCCTCGGGGATTATCAATATCCGCACGGAGTACGACATTCAAATGGTTGAAATATACAATCTTCAAGGCCAGCGTGTCGCAGTCGGAAACAGAAATGCAAACTCTATTTCTGTTTCCAACCTTTCCAAAGGTGTTTACATTATGAAAATAACGACCGAACAGGGCATCCGTTCTTGCAAAATAGACAAAGAATAACAGATTGACAACTCCACAAATCCACCGCTAATCCAGCTTCAGAACGGCCAAGAACGCCGACTGGGGCACCTGCACCGTACCGATCTGGCGCATCCGCTTCTTACCCTCTTTCTGCTTTTCCAAAAGTTTGCGCTTACGGGTGATATCACCGCCGTAGCACTTGGCGGTCACGTCCTTACGGACAGCCTTGATGGTTTCACGGGCGATGATTTTCGTGCCGATGGCTGCCTGCACGGCGATATCGAACTGCTGGCGCGGGATGAGCTCTTTCAGCTTTTCACAAATCTTGCGACCAAAGGGGTAGGCATTGTCGAAGTGGGTCAGCGAAGACAAGGCATCCACAGAATCACCATTCAACAGAATATCCAACTTCACCAACTGAGCCGGCTTATAGCCCGAAATATGATAGTCAAAGGAGGCATACCCTTTGGAGATGCTCTTCAATTTGTCGTAAAAGTCGAAAACAATTTCACCAAGCGGGAGGTCGAAAGTAAGTTCCACACGGTTGGACGCAATATAGACCTGATTCAGCAACGTGCCGCGCTTGTCCAGACACAACTTGATAATTGGCCCGATATAGTCGGCCTTGCTGATGATTTGCGCCCGGATATACGGTTCTTCGATGTGGTCAATCGTCGTGGGCGACGGCATTCCCGAAGGGTTATGCACTTCAATCATCTCGCCTTTAGTGGTATAAAGATTATACGACACATTCGGAACCGTGGCGATCACATCCATATTGAACTCCCGGTCAAGACGTTCCTGCACGATTTCCATGTGGAGAAGGCCAAGGAAGCCACAACGGAAGCCAAAACCCAGAGCTGCCGAAGACTCCGGCACAAAGGTAAGTGAGGCGTCGTTGAGCTGCAGTTTTTCAAGGGAGGCGCGAAGTTCCTCGTACTGGTCGGCTTCGGTGGGATAGACACCTGCGAAAAGCATCGGCTTCACTTCCTGAAAACCAGCAACCGCCTCGGTGCACGGACGTTCCACATGAGTAACCGTGTCACCCACACGCACTTCCTTCGAAGTCTTGATACCGGAAATGATATAACCCACATCGCCGGCACGCATCACCTGCCTCGGTTCCTGATGCATCCGGAGCACGCCTATCTCATCGGCGTTGTACTCCTTTCCCGTTGCCATAAACTTCACGAAATCATTGGTTTTCAACGTCCCGTTGAAGATACGGAAATAGGAGATGATTCCACGATAGGAATTGAAAACCGAGTCAAAAATCAATGCCTGGAGAGGCGCGTCAGGATCACCCTTCGGTGCGGGAATCCGTTCGATGATGGCGGCCAACAATTCCTCCACACCCATACCCGTCTTGCCACTCGCCTCGATAATCTCGCTCTCATCACAACCGAGCAGATCCACAATCTGGTCTTTTACCTCGGCGGGCATCGCAGCGGGCATATCCATCTTGTTCAAAACCGGAATGATTTCCAAATTATTGTCAATGGCGAGATAAAGATTGGAAATCGTCTGCGCCTGAACGCCCTGGGTGGCATCTACCAACAGTAAAGCACCTTCACACGCGGTGATGGAACGTGACACTTCGTAGGAGAAGTCCACATGGCCGGGAGTGTCAATGAGGTTGAGGACATAATCCTCTCCCTTGTACTTGTAATCCATCTGGATGGCGTGGCTCTTGATGGTGATGCCACGTTCACGTTCCAGTGCCATGTCATCCAGCACCTGATCTTGGAATTCACGCTCGTCAACCGTGCCGGTAAACTGCAGCATACGGTCGGCTAACGTACTCTTACCGTGGTCAATATGAGCAATAATGCAAAAATTTCGGATATGTTTCATAGGGCGGCAAAAGTACGGAAAATTTCGCAAAAAAAGAGGGGATTTCTCATCGAAATCCCCGTTGTTTACGTTATGAAAAAAATTGGTTTCAGATTAAAATTCCCAGAGGTCGTGTTCGAACTTACGGATCTTTTCAGTAATTCTGTCAGATTCCAGGCGCTGGTCGCGGGCATTGGTAATGTACTGCTGGATTTCGCGATCGTTGTATACGTTCTGTTCCTGATAGATGTAGCTGGAGAACTCGCGTTTCCACGTCATGAGGTCATCCAAGGAAATACGCTGGGCGTTGTTCTTCTGGTTGTAAACCTCCTGCTGGGCAAGGTACGGACGAAGTTCGTCGTACATGATGTAGCCAACACGTTTCTTGGACTTGATGGCACCGACGCTCTCTTCCTCTTCCTGACCGGGCTGCGGTTCGCCGCTATTGGTCTCCTTCTCGTATTCAATCATCGGTTCTATTTCAAGGATGCGCACCTCCAAGAGGGAACGTTTCTTGTCAAAGAACCAGATTTCCTTCACACGATAGAGAAGCACCTGACGGGCGGTGAATTCCTCTTCGTACTCGATTTCACCGATGACCTCGAATGTTTCGGGGTCAATCTGTTCGGTACGTTTCAACTCGACCAAGCTGGCCTTCACGTCCTCACGGCTCATCGGCATTGTGCAGAACTCATCGGAATAGATGGGCAGCACGCCTTCGGTATGCTCCGGATTTTTGACATCCAGTGCATCGAAAATGACCTGGGCCATGCAGCGCCAAGTACCACGGACATCCTGCGGAAAATAAAGCGGATGGTTCATTTTCTCGCGGAGGTCAATGGTTCTCCAGATGGTGTGATAGTACATCACATCTGCGTTCCGCTGATAAACATAGGGAACGGGATCGGAGAATTCGCCGACTTCGGTCTGCTCCCAAGCGAACTCGAGGGGCTTGCGAACCGGCTGGTTCATCGTGCTACCTGTCGTGTCTTCCTGAGCAAATGCCAGAAAGCCGAGGCAGAAAGCAAAAACGGACAAAACAATTTTTTTCATAACAATATTGTTTTCAAATTATTTGATACGGATAGTAATATCACGCAAAGTACGTTCACCAGCGATAGAAGAGGCTTTAATATCGGAGAATACCAATACTGTTCCTGAACTTGCACTGTTGATAGCTGAAGTGACACTGCCATCAAATTGACCACCGGAGCAAGCCTTCGGCGCACCTTCAATACCTTTGGAGATAACGGTCAGACGATACGATTTGATGGTCCACTTGAGGTCGTAGGCGAAATCGTCACCCATACGAGCGGAGATGAACGGGTTGGCGAGCAACTCGCTCTTGCTGCGCTTTCCGCCCCAAATGTTGGCACCGAGGTAGGAAGTCGGATCCGGAACCTTCTTGACACGGAATTCAGAAGAACCCATTGCCTTGGAAGAGTTGCCATCACGGGCAGTAACCGTAGCGGTCACTTTCTTACCGATAAGGCTGGCGGGAACAGTCACATCGTACTTACCATCGCCAGTGGCTTTCATCGTACAACCGGGGAAGGAGACGGAAAGTCTTTTCACGTCAACGGAACCACCGATGGAAACAGGGTTCGGAATACCGGCGTATAGCACATTCATCTTGTCAGCAGCAACGGTAGCTGACGGAGCGATAACGCTGTAAGTATCCCTGAAACCATAGTATTTGTATCCATCAGGGGATTTCACCTTGATCAAACCGGCAAACTTATGGTCGCCGACACCGCCTGCAGGAATCTGCAGTTTGGCGATACCGCCAGCACCCACGAGATGTTCAGCAGTACCGATCTGGTCTTCCGTAAGAGTGTCTGCACCGATCTTGTAATAAACTTCGAGGTCTGCAGAGGAGTTGAAGGCAGCAACAATAATGTCTGACTCATAGTTGGAACCGGAGAAAATAATCTGCGACTTCGGGATGGCACGACCCGTAACGGCGTCAAATTTGAAGTCGTTCGCATCGATACCTCTGGTGAGTTCGTCCAAAACGAGGGCTTCTGCATTGCGCACCTCACCAATCACCTTGCTGAGAAGGATGACCGTACCGGCACAGATCAAGTGGTTGAAATTGTGCATTTCCCAACTTTCCGTGGTATTATCGCCATTACCTTTGACATAATCCTTATCTACCTCAAGACCAAGATTATCCGAAACGAATTGCTTGCGCTCCTTCTCCATCTGGGTAGAGTCGGGAAGAAGGGCCAGAATAGCGGACTTGTACTCATTGATTTTTGCACGCATCACAGAGGCGCGACAGTTCGGGTTGTTCTCACTGATGTCGTTTCCGCTCTCATCGGTACGCAGATAGAACCATGTCGGCTTGTCGAAGTTGTCTTTACCGTCGATTTTTGCAACGGGAATACGGCCATTGTTGGCGGGATCATTCAACTGCTCCGCGGCCTTCTTTTCACCGTCCACATACTTAATCAACTCCAAACGGGAATTCTCGATATATGCAACAAGACCATCTGAGAGCTGACGGAGCTGTACAGCCTTATCATTGGCGTTTTTTGCTTTGGCCGTAGTATCTTTCGCCAATGCAGCATATTTGAAATCAATGCCTTCCTTCACGCTGACGTTGGACTGAGCCAGGGTGTCGTCAACGACGTTGAAGGCTTCCAGAATATCTTTGGATACATTCAGTGCCAACATAGCGGTCAGCACCAAATACATCATACCAATCATTTGTTGCCGGGGGGTTTCCGGACAGTTTTTTGCACCCATAGTTAGTTATTTAAAGATTTAATGGTCAAGTGAAAAGAATTATTTGTTGAAGTTCATAGCGGCCAGCATATTGCCGTAAACGCTGCTCAACATAGAGACATTCTTGGTCAGCTTATCGATTTCTTCTTTATACTTCTTGGTGTTCTCAAGCGTGGAACTGAGGTTGTTGGCGTATGTGCTGATGTTGGCTTCCACGAGCTTGTAGTTTTCAAGCATATCCTTGGAGTTCTTCATCTGCAACTCATACATGGAGTTGATGGAAGCAAGGTTCTGGTTGAGTTTCTTGAGTTGGTCGTTGTAAGCGCCAGTGTCGCCCTGCATGGATTTGCTGGTGTTTTCGTAAATGCTCGTCAGGTTGGCGACAGCAGCAGCGGCCTTCTGGACATTGGTCAGATACTGACCGGAGATGTTGGAATCCTTTTCCAAAGAAGTGGCGGTCTTGTCATACTGCAAGGAGAGATTGCGGACAGACTCGGCGGCTTTGGTCAAATTGCCAACGTAGTTGTCGGTAACGGTGGCAGCGTCGGAAACGCCAGAAAGTTTTTTTGCGTTCTCGCTGAGGTTACGCATACCCGTGGCGAGGCTTTCAATCAATTCGGGACCAATCTTCGCCTGCTCCAGCATATTATCAAGCTGCTGTGTAACAGTACCCTCGGGGAGTTTTTTCTTATCTTTCTTGCTGGTGGGAGTTTCCGGCATGTCATCGCCGGCAGCTAACTCGGGATAAACAAGAGCCCAGTTGTACTCCACATGGAGAGGCTCAAAAGCAGACATAAAGAAAATGATAGCTTCAGTGCCCATACCTGCCAAAAGCATAATACCTGCACCCGGATAGTGCATAATCTTGAACAAAGCACCGAGGATAACGACGGATGCACCCCATCCGTACAATTTGGCCATAAAATTCTTATAGCCCTTGCTTCTTACTAATTTGTCTAAACCCATAGTAATTGAAATTTTAAGTGGTTAATGATTTGGTTATAAATAATTTAAAATAAATCCAAGATTAATAGACGTGAGATGCAGAGGAAACGTTGTCGCCGCGCTGACGGCCCATATAGCTCTGGACACAGCGGAAGCCCACATAGCTGGTGCAGCTGTCCTGATACTCAAAGGTCTTGGCGAAGACGGTGGTGTAGTAGCTCACATCCTTCCACGAGCCACCGCGGATCACCTTGCGTTTTTTCTCGACAGAGTCGGTCTTCTTGGCATAGTAGGTGTATTGCGGGTTGAGGTCGTGCGTGAAGTTGGTGGCGGACTTGTCGAAAGCGTCCTCGCACCATTCGGCGACGTTACCGCTCATGTCGAAGAGGCCAAAGTCATTCGGATGATAGTGAGCCACAATGCCGGGATAGATGTTGCCGTCGGCGATATAGTTACCGCGCTGGGGTTTGAAGTTGCTCAGGTAGCAGCCGTTACGGTTCTGTGTGTAAGGACCGCCCCACGGGTAGGTCTGCATGTCGAAGTCACCGCGTGCAGCCCATTCCCATTCAGCCTCGTTGGGAAGGCGGAACTCCTGCTCACGCGCATAAGCGTGTCCTGCGAGCCAGACATTACGGAGATGGGTTCTCCAGTAACAGAAGGCCTTGGCCTGGCGCCATGAGATGCCGACAACCGGATAATGGTCGAACTGGGGATGATAGAAATAGTTCAACGTCATCGGCTCATTGTAGGAATAAGTGAAGTCATGAATCCAGCACAACGTATCAGGATAGATATTGACAACCTCACGATGCATAAAACGCTCACGGCCCTTGTTGAAGCTGCTCGGACGGCTGGCGAAAAGTCCACCGTAGTCATTGCCTTCCTTGTCCATTTCCTTATAGGAAGCACCATAGTTCGGTTCATTGGGTTCCCGGCTCTCCACCGTAGGATCGATGTAGTTGCGGTAGTCGCACCACCAGTACTCGTAGTTGAGCATGCTGATGTTAAGCATGACCGGAGAATAGTGATAGAATCTTGAATTGGCCACCAGGAAAAGGGGACTGAGGGCAGCACGCACCTCTTCATTGTCGGAGTTCCAGTCAATGTCCTCTTTCCAGTTGATGACACGGGGTTCCACGAGTTCGCCCTCGTTTTCGCCCGATTTATATTTCACGAAATGACCGCCGTGCTTTTCAGCATCCTCAATCTCGGCATTGCCCAGAAGTACATGGGCGAGGGAGTCACGAACCCAATATACGAACTGGCGATATTCATTGTTTGTGATTTCCGTCTCATCCATATAGAAGGCAGATATGGAAACGTTCTTCGACTGGTGGGTGAAGGCGAAAGGAACGTCTTCGTCACCGGCGCCCATCAGATAGTGACCAGCAGGCACATAGACCATACCATACGGCATAAGATCCAGAAAGTCAGGCCGGTCTTTCACGCCGACCAACTGACCGTCACCATCATTCTTACATCCCATAAGAAGAAGGGCGACTGCTGCGAGGAATAATGCTGTCTTTTTCATATTCATTGACTTTATGTGTATTCTTAACGTAATCTATTGTATATTATTGTTTAGTACTGGTTCTTGTATATGGAACGGGTGGAACCATAACCAGAGAAGACCTCTTCTTTATAGATATCGAAGCAATAGCGGAGCATGATTTCGATGTCACCGTAACTGCGGTCTGTCTTGAAGCCCAACTTACTGGTAGTGAAGCTATAGCCAAGTCCCATTTCCAAGCCCTTGAGGTAGTTGTTGGAAGAGTTGAAGAACGGGCGGGCGCCGAAAAGCACGGACACAGCATCCTGGATACGGTAGGAGGCACCGAACCAGAGGATGCCGTTGTAACGGGCGAGCAGCATCAGGTCAAACTGGGCTGCTGAAAAATCCGTCTTGATGAGGGCCTGCGGGAGAATTTCCCAACTGGGATCCCACGGAAGAACCCATGTATAACCGCCGTGAATGTAAAGGTTTCGGCTCATCTTGAGGGTCTGCTTGTCGCCGGAGAGGCGGATTTTCTCGGCAATCTGGGTTACACCGACACCGGCATTCCAGCGGTCGGCCTTATAAAAAAGTCCGAAGTTGAAGTCGAGGTCAAGCCAAGACTCTCCCTTTGCGGACATGTTGTTGATGAGTTCGTCACCCTCTTGGGTGGGATTGAAATGGCTGGGGTCCAGCTTCTGACTGAGCAACTGGGCCTGCAAGCCGATACCGAGACTTCCAGTAGGGATACGCAATTTAAACGAGTAACCCAACTTCACACCCACATTGTTGAAATAGCCGATCTTATCCTTGATCACCGACACGCCCAAACTGCCGTGCAACTTGCGGAGATAGGACTCCATACTGAAGTAAATCTGCTGCGGCGATGTATTGTACTTCGTCTGATTTCCGTTGCCATCCACGATGTAATCATTCCACCCTGTATATTGCTGACGGAAAATACCTGTAAAACAAAGTGTATTGCTCTGCTCACCGATCGCGCCAGCATTGTAATACGGGGTAGCCCACTGGAAAAGTGTGAACTGCGCATCCTGCTGTGCAAAAACGCCCATCGAGAAGACGAACAAAATAGCCGATAAGAGGTAGCTTTTTCTCATGTTCTGATTATTCCTGTTTTCTATTCATAAAAATACAAAAAATTAGCAATCAGCATGTTGCAGTACAACACTTTGGTTTTTTCCAATCTACTGAATCCCTTTTACGCCCCACTTTAGAAAATGTTACAATACACCATACATTATACCAAATTTTCGAGCGCCAAAAGTACAAATTTTTTTTTTTTGATTTGCACCATTTTCCCTTTTTTTATAAAAAAAAGAAAGCTCAAAAAATGGATGAGTGAAAATCTCTTAAAAGAAAGCCTTCAACTGCAGGAAACCCGTATGTATCAATTTTCGGCTGTTTGTAACACGTCCTTCGTACTGTAGGTTGAGCTGCAGATACTCAAACAGTTTGGTCTGGTAGGTCAGATTCCAAAGGAAGTTGTGGCCTGCCGACAAACCATCCAACATCTCGTAGGCGACACTCCCTTCAGTTGTCCCTTTATACAATATATTTATATATTGCATTCCCAGGTCAATCGTGCCCAACTGCTTCATCCTGTAGGTGGCTGCCAGCTCGGCCTTATAACGGTTTGCCGTCTCTCCAAAGGTCAGATTCCTCTTGTAGCCTGCCTCGCCCGTCACCGAAAGGCTCAGGTTGAAGTCGAAATTCAAGGTGACGGACTGTTCCAGCTGGTGGGAAACAATCTGGTAGTCGCGGCCGGAAAAGCCCTCCACCTTGTTTTCTTTGACCGAATATTGATACAACAACTTCAATATCAGTATTTTTGCAAGTTCCGAACGGGCCACCAACTCGTGGTGCTTCAAATCCATACTCTCGAAACCATAGTACAACAAATTTTTCGACTGGTTCACCATTGCCACGTAATTCAATGAGAAATAGGAGGTTGGCAATGAAAAGCCGAAATTATTTTTGAAATTGAGGCTGCGGTTCACCAAAACTGAGTCGGCAACAGCCACCGGATACGGATTCAGGGCCAGAAGACCGAACTTCATTGCGCTCTTCTGGGTGGTGCGAAGCATTGTGGAGTTACTGAACATCGACAAGGCTTTCAGAAACCCCTTCTTGTTGCGCCACACATTGGCGGGACGAAGCTGGAGGGTCTGGGTCGTCCCGCAGTTATAGGTATTGACGTACTCGTTCGTTGACAGCCAGACTTTTACATAGTCTGCTTCATTCTGGAAGGCAGCCAGTTCAAACTCGTCAAGTTCCTCAATGCCATTTCCATTGTAGTCGTTCCAGACGTAGCTCCCCTGCCCTGTCGCCACTTTCAGGAAGGTGTATTCCCGTTTCTGCTCCAGTCCACTGCCCGCCTCATAATAGAGGCCCAGCGCCACAGCCCCTTTCCAGAAGCTACCGGAATAATCAACGTTGGCCACAAAGTTGTGCTCGGACACGAAGTTGCGAAGCGTGTCACGGACCCGGTCATTGCGATAGGTCGCCGTCCCTTTCAGGCGATTGTGCCGCCACTTCGTCACCTCAAACCCTACCTGCGCCTCGTTCGTCACCGACCGGACTGACAATATGTTATTATAGACTTCGTCGTCCACCCGGTTTTTTACCTGGAAAAGGTAGTTATACCCTGTGACCGAATCGCTGTTGGTGAGGTAGAGCGCCGCCTCATTGAACGCATAACTGTTGGGCCTGAGTGAATCCGTGGACGGGGTACGGAACACGTTGTATTCCAAATACTCCTTCAAACCGATTTTCACTTTGGAAAAAGATTTGGAAAAATCATTGACCGTCTTCACGAAGCGGCTGTTTTGAACCTGCTGATCAGAAGACAAAAATGATGAAACGGAGTTCCACTGCCAACTACCGAGCTTGTGCTGTGATGCAAGTTCATGGCGAAATGCCGAGACATCACCGAAACGCGCCAACCAGCTGAAACTATATAGCGTGCGTCCCTTCGCCGCATGCTCAAACCCCGTGGTCAGCCCTGTCAGCTGCTCCGAAGCCGTGGACGTGTAATCGCTTTCCAAGTTGTACTCGCGGTAATACTCCACAGGGCGGAAACTTTTCAGCGGCGTGTAGTTCTTGTGGACAAACTCATAATCCAGACAGACGCGGTACCTCCAAAGGCTGTCGCGCACCCGACGCCCCAGTCCCGTGCGGTAGTCCAACTTCAACTTGTAGGCGATACCGGCATTATTCGCATCGCCCTCCTTGGAGAACAGGTTGTTGTCGGCATACGTGAATGCCAGCTCCGTCATCGCCGTCAACTTATCCGAGATCGCATACGAAGCGTTCACGGCCATCAGGTCGTTCATTTTCGGCGTATTCAACTGGACCACAGGCTCATAGTCCCCTTGCGGAAGTCCATTCAACGGCGCAACCCATTGATAGACCTTGCCGTTGGACACACTTTGCGACAAAATGTAGTTTCCCTTTCCACTCCCGACATAACTGAACGCCACACGATAAACTTCATCCCGATTGGCGCCCGCATAGACATAAACAGGCGAATAGGCAACCCCATCCACAACCGTATCTTTCTGGTGATAAAGTATTTCAGAAAGAGTGTAGTCTTTTGCCAACAAAGCGGAAGCATAACTCGCAGTAGAGATATCGCCAGAAGCGGCCAGAAAAGCCATCTGATCGTCTGTCAGTTCCGGCTGTATGGAGCGGTTTTTCAAGTCCTGTTCATGAAAGAAATGCACGCCCAATGTCAACTTGTTGTTCTTTTCATGCTGGAATTCATTTTGCGTAAACAAGTTATACCTTGAATAATAACGGTCGCTATATTCAAAAGTGATGACAATACGGTTGGTCGAGGCAATCATGTGTTTTGCCGTAAAGGTCACCTCGCCCACATTGTAGTCGATGACGTAGTCGTTGTCCTGTCCCCGTGTCAAAAGGACGCCATCCAGAAAGACCTTTTCCGTTCCGGAAAGAATCACAATGTTGGTTTCTCCCTGGGAGCCATAGAGTTTGTACGGTCCTTGCACCCCATGTATCGGAATAATCTGGTTGCGGACAAACTTGCCCTTTGTGATGCCGCCCCCGACGATGTTGGTCATCCTATTCACATTCATACTGTCGAGACGGGAGTTTACAGCCATTTCAATACCCGTGAACTGCCGGAAGAACTTGAAGAAATAAGTGTTTTGCACCGGCGGCACCTCAATGTCACCTGCCGTCACCTGCAACAAATCCTTATATTTCAGCTGAAGGAAAATCTTATTGAAGTCCTTGATATAGCGCGTATTGCCTTCAGGCTGGACGGGCAGGTTCTCGTCGGTGATGTTGGCGACGATCGTCACATCGGGGGCGATGCGGCCCGAAAGTTGAAGGTTCATCCCAGCATCCAGTACAAAGTTCTGGTTGTTGCCGACGGACACACTGCGCGACACGGAGCCGGTACCCTGGAGGTCGGAGTCAAAAAAGCGGTCATCGGACGGGACTGACAGCGGCACGAGGTCGCGGGCAGTCGGATCCGGAACAAATCTCGGAAGAATCATATCCTTTGACTTGTGCGCCACCGGTTTTGACAAATCCATCTGAAAAACCTTATATTTTAACAAGACAGGCCGTCCAAGAAAAGAAGAATCCATCAAATGTAGAGTGGCTGTCGTGTAATCAAGACGGTAATCGGAGTCCGCAAGCCCCTGCAGCGTGAACGTTCCCGGCACGATTGAAAGCGTGTCAATGTGCATGACTGTTGAGTCGATCACACAAGAGCGCAAGCGATAGTCCGAATGGCTTTGTGCGGCAAGATTGGCAGCACAAAAAAGTGTCAGACAAAAAAATAAAAGAAATAACCGCTTCGGCTTCATAGAGAACGTCAACTATGGGCGGGTTCGCAGAATCCCATAGCGGGCTATGATTTCCAGAATGAAACAGACAAGAGCGAGCACCAGAAAAGGCAGGAATTCATCATTCTTGTGAATCAGAATATCCTCATTGACAATGGATTTCTCCATTTTATCAATTTCCTGGTAGATAGCGCGCAACTTCTTGTTGTCGGTGGCGACGAAATAGGTACCGTCCGTTTTAGACGCAATTGACTTGAGCAATTTTTCATCAATTTCGGTCTTGATGGGAAAGGTACCGGACGGTGTTTTGACTTTCGACATTTTTCCGTTGGTGCCGCAGCTGATCGTATAAACCTTGATTCCCAATTCCTTCGCCATATCGGCGGCCGATTGCGGGTCGATATAGCCGGCGTTGTTGACGCCATCGGTGAGAAGGATGACGACACGGCTTTTGGCGGTACTTTCGCGGAGGCGGTTGAGGGCAGTGCCGAGGCCGTCGCCGATGGCGGTACCGTCGTCGATGAGGCCGAAGCGTACGTCTTTGAGCAGGCGCAAAAACGTTTCATGATCAGACGTGAGGGGGCACTGCGTGTAGGCTTCGCCAGCATAAAGCACCAGACCGATGCGGTCGTGCGGGCGGCCCTTGACGAACTCTGCGGCAATGGTTTTGCAGGCTTCCAAACGGTTGGGCGAAAAGTCGAGTGTCTGCATGGAGCCGGAAATGTCCAGCGCCATCACGATGTCAATTCCTTCTGTCTCAATGTTTTTATTGCGGAAAGTGGACTGTGGGCGGGCGAGGGCGACAACCAACAGGACGAAGGTGAGGATTCGCAGGGTCATCGGGAGCCAACGGAGGCGCTGGCGAATGGTTTTCGGGGCCTGTTCAAACGGGGCCGTCGTCGGGACCAGCATCGGGGTCTGGAGCTTTTTACGCCGCCATATTTGCCATGCCACATAAGGGACAAGCAGCAGCAACAGCCAGAAAATATGAGGATTGGCGAACTCCACCTCTTTCAACAAAGTAAAAAATCCATCAAATATTTTCATATCCAACTATTTACGCTTTTTCAATTCCTGCCGTTCCGCCTCTTTGGCCCGCTCGGCACGGTCGGTAACCTTCACAAACTCACAGGCTTTCTTGTAACTCACCTCATTTTCCTCCACAATCGGCTGCTCCTTGGCGTATTTCACCAAGTCGGCACGCTCCAACAGGGTGTTCAATTCCTTCATCTGTTCGTCATCAACATCAAGATTATCAATCGCTTCCATAATTTCAGCCGTCACCATCTCCATCGCGTTCACATCCCATTGGCTGTCAATATAGGTACGAATGATTTCGCTCAATTCCGAATAGTAATCCTTTACTTGACCTTTCTGCCACAATTTCTTTGCTTTCAATGATTTAAGACTATTCAACGCCACCAAACCGGCATTCTCCTTCAGTTTATGTTTCACCTCAGCCACTTTCCTGTCGTGCAGATACTTGCGTCCGTATTTCCAGAAGAAATAGAAAGCGGCTCCCAGAACGACCAGTACCAAAAGGGTGATCAGCAACACTTTTTTCCAATTCGACTTGGCTTTTTCATCGGGGAGGATTTCAATATCCTCGCCATCCAAAGGGGCCTTTATATCTTTGAACGCCAACGTTGTATCCACAAAAACAGGAAGGGAATCCACATAAAATTGAAGCAGTTCCGACTTGGCGACGGGGATGGTATCGGACTCGAAAACAAAAATCGGTGCGATGGCGGCGACACCCGTGTCGAACGAGATAAGGACGGCTTCCTGCTCATATATGGTCTTCTCCCCTTTCACATTGGAAACCAACGGTTTGACTTCCACTATCTCGCAGTTTGCAAGCTGCCACTGCTCGTAGGGTTGCACCGAAATGTTCTTCTGGCTCGGAGCGGTGACGGAAAGGTGCATTATAAGGTGGTCGCCGATAACGATGCGGGCAGAATCCAGTCTGGCTGTGACCGACACCTCCTGTGCGGACATGCCCATAACGCAGAAAACGGAAGCTGCCAGAAAGAATATTTTCTTACAAAAAATTTTGATATTCAATATTTTAATAATCATTTTGAGCATTAGAATTATCAGCGATGGAGGCGGCGTGCTTTTCTTCCTCCTCTTTGGCCTTCAAATTATGCATAAAGGAGTCCTCAATGCGGACATAACGGCGCAAAACCTTCTGTGAGAAGGAGATGAAGATGATGACAGCAGCGGTGACCAGAAGGAAGACCCATCGGGTGAAGATGAAGTACTTGGAAAGGCTGAGGATGACGAAGAAACAGGCAAGGAAGATGCGGAAGAGGGTCCAGCCGATGATGGCGATACGGTTGGCCTGGTTGCGGCGCCAGAGGGAGGAGTAGATGTCCTGTGTGCGGACGCTGTGGTGGGTAAGTCCGTACAGGAAGGGCGATATGGCCAGAATCAGTGCGACACAGTTCAACACACCGATCACCGTCGGGGACATAAAATCACCGAATTTCTCCAATGTGAAGGGATACAGGAACTTTACGGAGGCAATGATGGCGGCAAGAGTGCAGACACTGAAGATGATGGTGCGTGTGAGGGAGGTACCGATGACCGTCTTCCAGCCGCTGGTGGCTCGCTGCGTGTTGCCGGTGATGCAGTAGCTGTCGAGGCGGGCCTTGCGCTCCGGAGAAAGCCGGCGGTTGAGGAAGCGGTTGACCGGCTCGGCGGCACGGATGCAGTAAGGTGTGGTAAAGGTAGTGATGACGGCCACCGCCACAATAATCGGATAGATGAAGGAACGCATTACGCCGAGGGAGACACCCAATGAGGCAATGATGAACGCGAACTCACCGATTTGCGCCAAGCTGAAGCCGGTTTTGAGGGAGGTTTCCAAATTCTCGCCAGCCAACAGCACACTGATAGAAGAGATAATCGCCTTGATGACCAGCACGATAATCGTCAAGAGGAGAATAGTTCCCCAATAATCCACCAGGATTTTGGGATCCACCATCATACCGACCGAAACGAAGAAAATGGCGCCGAATAGATCTTTAATTCCTTTGATGAGTTTTTCAATATGTTCGCCTTCAACGGTTTCGCAAAGAATGGAGCCCATCACGAAGGCGCCGAGAGCCGAGGAGAAGCCGACCGCGTTGGCGAAAATCACCATACCGAAACAGAGCCCGATGGAGATGATGAGCAGGGTTTCATCATTGATGTACTTCTTTGCCTTCCTGAAAAAGGTGGGAATCACCGTGATGCCGATGACGAACCAGAGAATCATAAAGAAGATGAGCTTGAGGATGCAGTAAATCATGTCCCAGCCGGCGAATTTCTGGCTGCCGGCGGCGGTGGACAGGAGCACCATCATCAAGATGGCGACAATATCCTGAATGATGAGGATAACCATCGTAAGGTCAGCGAAATGGAACTTTTTCAACCCCATGTCATCGAAAGCCTTGATGATGATGGTTGTGGAGGACATGGCCAGCATACCACCGAGGAAGATGCTTTCCATCACGGTCCAATGGAGCAGATAGCCCGACACAAAGCCAAGGCTGAACATCAGCACAATCTCAGCGAAGGAAGCGATGAGCGCTGTCGTGCCCATTTTCAGCAACTTCTTGAAACTGAACTCCAGACCTAGGGCGAAAAGGAGGAAGATGATACCGATTTCAGACCACTCCGACACCACATTCTGCTCCATTACGGTGGGGAACAAATAGAAATTAGGGCCGACAAGAAAACCGGCCACGATATAGCCGAGCACCAGCGGCTGCTTCAACAGTTTGAAAATGATGGTCACGATTCCCGCTGAGATCAGGATCAGTGCCAAATCCGAGACAAAATGGAGATTTTCAGACATAAGGATCGTTCAAAAAAAGTTTGCAAAGGTACGAAAATTTCCACAATTCCATAATTCAAAAATCACAAAAAGTATGTATCTTTGCCGCTCGAAAAATCGGCAAAGAATATTTCTGCAATCATCATATAATCATTAATAAACATACAAAAATTATGAGCATTATCAAACCTTTCAAGGGCTTCCGCCCGCCCGTCGACATCGTCGAGAAACTGGCCTCCCGTCCGTATGACGTCCTCAACTCCGCCGAAGCGCGCGTAGAAGCCGCCGGCAACCCCTACAGTCTCCTGCACGTCACCAAGGCCGAGATCGACCTTCCCGAAGGAACCGACGAGCACTCCCCTGAAGTATATCTCCAGGTGGTGAAAAACTACAACCTCTTCAAAGACCTCGGCTGGCTCGTGAAGGACGAAGAGGAGAAACTCTACGTCTATGCCCAGAGCATGAACCCGAAGGATGCCAACGCCAAATGGCAGTACGGCATCGTGGCCTGCGCCTACAGCGAGGACTATGTCAACAAGATCATCAAGAAACACGAGCTCACCCGTAAGGACAAGGAAGAGGACCGCATGAAACACGTCCGCATCACCAACGCCAACGTGGAACCCGTCTTCTTCGCCTACCCCGCCGTGGCCCGCATCGACGAAATCGTGGCATCCGTCACCGCACAAAAGCCCATCTATGACTTCATCGCCAAGGAAGACGGATTCGGCCACCGCTTCTGGGTTATCGACGACAAAGCCATGATCGCCGAACTTGTCGAACTGTTCGCCACCA
>JAEEGL014501966.1_pt1 | contig 23208 bp, 19 predicted proteins | sample 9134231 | NCBI WGS metagenome assembly JAEEGL01 (sample SAMN16246548, study PRJNA631951) | gut metagenome | biome: gut microbiome; feature: rumen; material: fiber-attached | host: Bos | place: Iran: Karaj | collected 2018-10
ATCCAGCGCCTGACCGTTCATAAAGAAGATCGCTTCCTGCGATTCGTGAACGATCAGCTGCGTTAGGCTGTTGAAATCCTCGCTCGGGTGTTTCCAGATAAAGGTACTGTTATCACCTTCGTATTTGATCAGTTCCGCAATTGCCATCGTAATTCTCCTTATTTCTCCGGAAGGAAAAGCCCCTTCCCATGTTTGCGCAGATGTTTGGCCCAAAAAGCGAGGATAACAAGAATTTGTCCGGGCTTGGGATTGCTTTCTGGCGGACATTTTATCACGCGAAAATGCGGCCAATTGACCTCATTTACTATATCACAGTTTCCGAATGAGGTCAAGTGACCTCATATCTTTTTTCTTTCTTGTTTATTATAAAGAAAACAGGGAGGAGGTGCGCCAATGGTAGATCCCGTGCTGATCGGAAGGGTGATCCGCGATCTCCGGAAAAGCCGCGGGAAAAGTCAGGAGGTCGTGAGCGGGCTCGCCGGGCTTGACCGGACGCATTACAGCAAGATCGAACGGGGGCAGCGCAGTCCGACCATCGACACGCTTTTCAAGATCGCGCACGCTCTGGGAATACCGCCGCACGAGATCGTCGCGGCCATAGAAGAAGCCCGGAAATAAGAAATGCCTTTTCCGTCGCGTCCTCTTTTCGGGGAGGACGCGGCTTTTCTTTCCCGCAGGGGCCGATTTTTCCGAAAAGCCCTTTACAAACCGGGATTTCTGTGCTATGATACCGGTAATCTCTTATGCGGAGGCGCATCATGCATCGTCATCTCTCCTACGCCTATACCGGAAGCCGCGCGTACGAGTATTACGCGGGGCTTTGCGTGCAGGCCAAGGATTGAACCGGCAACGCGTCAACGCGCTAAAGGATCAAAACGCAGCCTGCGAAAGGCTGCGTTCTTTTTTACCGCAGGAAAGAAACCTTCCAAGCTGAAAAAGGAGAGTGAACCCCATGCCCATCACCGCGTTTCTGGAGAAAAACGCCCTTCTCTACAAGGACGAAGTGTGTCTTGTGGAGCTGAACCCCGAGCAGGACGAGCCCAGAAGGATCACCTGGCGCGAATACGACCTGATCGAGCCCACCAAGCACGGCGGCTACCGCCGGGAGATCACCTGGAGCGTTTTCGACGAAAAGGCAAACCGCTTCGCCAACGCCCTGCTGTCCCGCGGCGTCAAAAAGGGCGACAAGGTCGCCATTCTGATGATGAACGGTCTGGAATGGCTTCCCATCTATTTCGGGATCCTGAAGACCGGCGCCATCGCCGTCCCCATGAACTTCCGCTACTCCTCCGACGAGATCGCCTACTGTCTGGATCTGGCGGAGGTGGACGTTCTGGTGTTCGGGCCGGAATTCATCGGGCGGATCGAGGCCATCGCCGACAAGATCAGCCAGCACCGCCTTCTGATCTACGCCGGCGCGGGCGCCTGCCCGATGTACGCCGACGATTATCTGGATCTGACTTCCGAATGCTCCTCCCGCGCCCCCGGGATCGCGCTTTCCGATCAGGACGACGCGGCCATTTACTTTTCCTCCGGCACCACCGGCTTCCCCAAGGCGATCCTTCACAATCACGAAAGCCTGATGCACGCCTGCCTGACCGAGCAGAATCACCACGGTCAGACCCACGAGGACGTGTTTCTCTGCATTCCTCCCCTCTATCATACCGGGGCGAAAATGCACTGGTTCGGCAGTCTCATGGTGGGCGGGAAGGCCGTGCTCCTGAAGGGCACGAAGCCCGAAACCATCCTGAAGGCGGTTTCGGACGAGAAATGCACCATCGTCTGGCTCCTGGTGCCCTGGGCGCAGGATCTTCTGAACGCCCTGGACCGGGGCGATCTGAAGCTTGAAAACTACGAGCTTTCCCAGTGGCGGTTGATGCACATCGGCGCGCAGCCCGTGCCGAAGAGCCTGATCCGTCATTGGATGGAATACTTCCCGAAGCACGACTACGACACCAACTACGGTCTGAGCGAATCCACCGGCCCGGGCTGCGTGCATCTGGGACTCGGCAATCTTCACAAGGTCGGCGCCATCGGCAAGGCCGGCTACGGCTGGCAGACCAAGGTCGTGGACGAGGACGGCAACCCCGTGGAACGCGGCAAGGTCGGCGAGCTCTGCGTCAAGGGCGCGGGGGTCATGACCTGCTACTACCGGGATCCGGAGGCGACCGCCGCCGTCCTGAAGGACGGATGGCTGTTCACCGGCGATATGGCCATGGAGGACGAGGACGGGTTCCTCTTCCTGGTGGACCGGAAAAAGGACGTGATCATCTCCGGCGGTGAAAACCTGTATCCCGTGCAGATCGAAGACTTCCTCGCGGCCCATCCCGCCGTCAGCGACGTGGCGGTCATCGGTCTGCCCGACAAGAGGCTCGGCGAAATCGCCGCCGCCATCATCGAGGTCAAGCCCGGCATGGCCTGCACCGAAGAGGAGATCAACGACTTCTGCCGTGAGCTCCCCCGTTACAAGCGTCCGCGCCGGATCATCTTCGCCGACGTGCCGCGCAACCCCACCGGCAAGATCGAAAAGCCGAAGCTGCGCGCCCGCTACGGCGCCACCGAGCTGGTGGCGGCGCAGAACAATTCCTGAGGAAGCGCCATGAAGATCGTCGTCCTGATGCATTTCGACGCGCCTTCCCGGGAAAAGCTGGAAAAAGCTCTGCCGGGATGCGAGATCGTTTACGCCTTCGACACCTCCCTGACCTATCTGGACCGGGAGGATTTCGACCGGGACAAGTACGGCGCGGCGCTTTCCGACGCAGACGCCGTCGTGGGAAATCCTCCGGCCGATCTGATCCCGGATATGAAAAAGCTCGGCCTCCTGCAGCTCTTCTCGGCGGGCACCGAGCCCTATTCCCTGCCCGGCGTGCTGCCGGAGGGCGCGAAGCTCGCGAACACCTCCGGCGCCTTCGGCAAGGCGATCTCGGAGCATATGCTCGCGTCGCTTCTGACCCTTTCCAAAAAGCTTCATCTTTACCGGGACGACATGCGGGAGGGGCTCTGGTGCGACCGCGGAAGCGTTTCCTCTCTCACCGACATGACGGTGCTTTCGGTGGGCATGGGAGACATCGGATCGCAGTTCCTGCGCCTTGTCAAGCTTCTCGGCGCCCGTACCGTCGGGGTGCGGAAGCACTCGCTTTCCAGGCCGGACTGGGTCGACGAAAGCTATCTTGCAGAGGATCTGGATTCCCTTCTTCCCCGGGCCGACGTGGTGGCCCTTTCGGTCCCCGGCAACGCCGAGACGCGCGGCATGTTCGGCGAAGAACGGCTCCGCCGGATGAAAAAAGGCGCGTTCCTCCTGAACGTGGGACGCGGAAGCGCGGTGGACTCTCCGGCGCTGTGCAGGGTCCTGTCCGAAGGGCGTCTTGCAGGCGCGGCGCTGGACGTGACCGATCCCGAGCCCCTGCCGCCGGAGCATCCCCTCTGGCGATGCGAAAACGTCCTGATCACCCCGCACGTCAGCGGTTTTTACCATCTGCGGGAGACCTACGACAGGATCGTTTCCATCGCGGTGGAGAATCTCGTCCGGTTCCGGGAGGGAAAACCGCTCCTGACGCCGGTGGATCCCGCCACCGGTTACCGGAAAACGCAGACCTGGTCCTGAAAAAAGACGCAAAAATGCCTCCGGCGCGGCCGGAGGCATTTTTTGTACGTTCCGAGCGGTCAGATATTGCTTTTCGTTTCGGTTTCGGCGCGTTTGGAAAGCTCCTCCAGCGTGATCCGGAACGCCTCGTCGGCGTACCTGTCGCGGATCTTTCCGGCGTCCACCGGCGCCTTCGCGGCGAGGGAGGTCATCTCCAGGAGGAAGGCCGGATTTTTCACCAGCACCGGTCCGATCAGATGGGTGGCGAAGAGATTCTTTTCGGTATACCCCTCTTCCTTTTCCTCTCCGGCGTTCCCGAGGCCGAATTCCACGTGGAAGAGCGGTCTGTCGACCCCTTTGATCTCGCTCGCCTTATTGATGAATCCCACCAGCTTTTCCCCGTTCCGCGTCACGATCTCGTCCGAGACGAGGCGTTTTTCACCCTCGTCCGTCTCGAAGGAGGCGAGACCGAGGCCTTCCCGGCGAACGCCGTCCTTGCCGGTGACGCTTTTGCCGATCATTTCCATGGCGTTGCCGGTGAGGAGGATCGGGACGCCGCGCCGGAAGGCGTCGAGGAAGGTCTCCCGGTTGCGGCAAAGGTGCTCCATGGCGCGCTTCTGGCTGCTTTCGCGGCCGGAGCCGATATAGACGAAGCCGGCGTCGGAGAGATCGAACCGGTCGATCAGAGACCTCTTCACGATCTCGTTTTCGTACCCCGCGCGCGAAAGCGCCCGGGAAAGGATCAGGAGATTGGCGTAATCGCCGTAAAGATCCATCAGATCGGGATACAAATGATAGAGACGGATCATCCCTTCACTTCCTTTCCACAAGATTCAGGAACTTGTCCTTGTCCGAAAAACAGGTGATGGTGTAGATTTTTTTCGTGTCGTAGCTCTTCAAAAGCTCCGCCGCCTCTTCGATGGAACGGACGGCGGCGATCCTTTCCTCCGGGATCCCGGTAAAGGAGAAGCGCACCGCAAGTTCCCCGTAGTGCGTGCCCGCCAAGACGATATGCCGGACGTTGGGAGAGGCGAGCTTTTCAAAATCGATATCCCAGAACCAGGAGGTCTCGCTGGTGAAATACTTCCGGCTGACCGCGTCCACGATCACCAGGACCGAGACGTCCTCCGGATCGGCGGCGGCCACGGCGATGGACTGGTCGTAGGAAACGGAGTTTTCGTGTTTGGAGGTCAGGAGCTTTCCCTCGTGATCGCCGAGAGCGAAGGAGACGATCCTTCCCATGTGCGAGGCGAAGCCCTGAAGCGAGCGGGCGATCTTTTCGCCCGGCACGCCGGCTTCCCGCGCCGCAGCGAAGGCCGCGAGGATGTTGTAGGCCGTGTAGACGCTCGGGTTTTCCATGGGGATCTCAAAGCTTTCCTCCCCCGCCCGGATCACGAGGCTTCCCGCGGCGAGATCGATTTTTTCCAGTTCGTAATCCGGCGCGTGCCGCGCGTAATCGCAGACCGGACACCGGAAGGCGCCCACGTGGTTGTAGATCCGGTAATCGTAGCGCATCTTTCCGCCGCAGCGGGGGCAGAAGCGTCCGTCGTCGTAGACCGAGTCGCTCTCCGGCTTCGAACCGGGCTGCTTCGCGCAGCCGAACCAGACGGTGTTTTCCCGCCCCTCCGCAAAGAGGGAGACCAGGGGATCGTCGGCGTTGAGGATCAGTTTTTCCGCGTGCTTCACGCCTTCCTTCAGCGCGTCGAAAACCCATTCGGGATGGCCGTTGCGGGTCAGTTGGTCGCGGTAAAGGTTGGTGACCACGAAATGGGTGGGGCGGAAATGGCTGAAGGTATAGCGGGCGAAGCGTTCGTCCGACTCGATCAGAAGCACGTCGCTTTTCATCTTTCCCCCGAGCGTGCATTCCCCGAGGATCAGCGTGGCGACCCCTTCGATCTGATTGGAGCCTTCTTTGTTATAGGCGACGCGCAGTCCCGCGTCGGCGAGGATCTTCGCGATCATCTCCACGGTGGAGGTCTTGCCGTTGGAGCCCGACACCGCGATGACGTAAGGCGGAAGCTTGATCTTTCCGAGGATCTTCGGATCGGCCTTCAGCGCGTAGTAGCCCGGCTTGCTGGAGCCCTTGCCCACGAGCTTTCCTGCGAACCTGCCGAGCTTGGCAAGGAGGATGGCGATAAATTTACGCATCGAGTCACCTGACCTTTCCCGGGCGGGGGCGTTTTGCCTCCGGCCCGACCTTTTTTATTGTATCGCATCCCGCGCGTTTTCGCAAGAGGTTTTCCCTTTCCCCCGCGGCTTTCCGCGCTTTCCGGCCGCTTTTTCTTGCAAGGGAGCCCTTTCTGTGATAGAATAAACGGCAGGAGGGCGGAACAGCCCGGAAAGGCCGGCGATCCCGCCGGTTCTGATCCGGTCCCGCCGGAGACGACTATGAGACTCTTTTTAGCCCTTTCCTTTCCCGACCCCGTCAAAAAGAATCTGGCGGCGCTGACCGCGAGCCTTCGCGTCGGCGCGGAAGACGCGCGCTTTACGCGGGAGGAGAATTATCATCTGACCCTGGTCTTCCTCGGCGAGCAGAAGAGCGCCGGACCCGCAGAAAAGGCGCTGGAAGACCTGCCGCGGGCAGGGTTTTCCCTGACTCTCGGCCCGGGCGGGCGCTTTTCGCGCCCGGACGGGGATCTGATCTTTCTCCGGGCCGACGGCGGAGAGCGGCTTCCCGCTCTCGCGCGCGAAGCGGAAAAAAGGTGCGCCGCGATCGGCGTTCCGCAGGAAAAGCGCGCTTATACGCCGCACGTCACCCTGGCCCGCGGCTTCCGGGCCCGAAGAGGCTTTGAACCCGAAAAGCTTCTCGCGGCCTTTCCTCCGCTTTCCTTCCCCGCGGAACGGGTGAGCCTGATGCTGTCCGAATTCAGGAAAGGAAGGCTCTGCTACACCGAGCTCCGGGGGATCGACCTTGAACGGTGAGCGCGAACCTATTTCCCCTGCCGGGATGGGGCGGGTGACCCTCGGCGGCGGGATCCTGGAATATACCCTCTACGGCGCGGGAGAGGAAACCGTCCTGCTCCTGCACGGCAACGGCGAAGACCATCTGGTTTTTCGGGAGATCATCCCCGCCCTGGTCGGGGCGGGATACCGGGTCCTGGCTCCCGACAGCCGGGGGCAGGGGCGTTCGGATCCGGGAGACGTGATCCTGGATTACGACCGCATGGCCGACGACGCCCTGTATCTCCTGAAGCGGCTGAAGATCCGCGATCCCCATATCGCGGGGTTTTCCGACGGCGGGATCGTCGCGCTTTCCATGGCGCTTTACGACCCCGGGCTTCCGAAAAGCCTCGTTCTGATCGGCGCCAATCTCTCGCCCGGCGGGATCAAGGCCGGCGCCAGGCTTTCGATGCTTGCGACTTATCTTGCGGCGCGGATCTCCTCCTTCTTTTCCCCGAAGCGCGCGCGGGAGGCGCTTCTTTACCGGATGATGCTCACCGAACCGCACATCCGGACGAAAAGCCTGGCCGCGATCCCCTGTCCGGCACTGGTCCTTTCGGGGGAGCACGATCTGATCTCTCCCCGGCACACGACAAGGATCGTGGGGAACCTTCCCCATGCCGAAAACCGTGTCTTCCCCGGCGCGGGGCATTTTCTGCCCGGTGAAAGACCGGAAGAGCTGACCCGTGCGATCCTCGGTTTTATCGGTTCCGTCCGGACAGAAGCCGGAAAGGCGGAGGGGAAACGGCCGCTTTCCTGATATGAAATGCTTGATATATAAAGCCCTGCGTGCATTCTCTTTGCACGCAGGGCTCTTTGCCGCACGTTTCCCCTTTCCGTTCCGCTGCGGTTTCACCGTCTTTTCCCCGGTCGCTTTGCGGCGGATCCCTCCGCTTTTCCGTCCGGCGGGGGAAGAAAAAACGCGTCCGGAAAAGACTCCCGGACGCGGTCTGCGGTCTGCCGCGAAATCCTGCGGCGCGGGGCTCCCGAACGCGCCTTTTATTCTCCCGCGGCCTCCGAGGCGGCGGTCCATTCCTCGATCCGGGCGTCGAGCTCCGCCTGCTTCTCGGTCTGCTCCTCCAGAAGCGGCAGGAGCTTTTCGTGGTCGGCGGCGTTTTCGGCGACGGCCTTTTCGATCGCGGCGAGTTCTTCCTCCAGGCGGGCGATCTCCCGTTCCAGGGCGTTCGCCTTCTTTTTCGCCGCGCGGCGTTCCCGCTCCATTTCGTAAAGGCCGTCCTTTTTCCGGGGTTTTTCGGTCTTCTCCCGGGGCGGAGGCGGCGCGGCCTTTTCCTCCCGCTCCTTCTTTTCCAGATAGGCGGTATACTCCATAAAAGTGCCGGGGAAATCCGAAAGCTCCCCGTCGTGAAGCTCCAGGATCCGGGTCGCGAACCGGTTGATGAAGTACCGGTCGTGGGACACGAAGAGCAGCGTGCCCTCGTAGTTCTCGATAGCCTCCTCCATCCATTCGCAGGAGGCGATGTCCAGATGGTTGGTCGGCTCGTCCAGGATCAGGAGATTGACCTCCGCGTACATCAGGATGCACAGGCGCAGCCTGCTCCGTTCGCCGCCCGAGAGATCGCCCACCATCTTGAAGACGTCTTCCCCGATGAAGTGATAGCTGCCCAGCCGGTTCCGGGCGGAGCCGGCGCTGATGCCCAGAGCCTGCATGGTCTCTTCAAGCACCGAATTGTATTCGTTCAGGAAGCTGACCTTTTGGGGAAGATAGGCGATATTGACGTTGCTGCCCCAGCGGATGCGGCCGTCGTCCGGCTCTTCCTCTCCCAGAAGGATCCGGAGGAAGGTGGTCTTCCCCGTTCCGTTGTCGCCGATCAGGGCGATGCTTTCGTCCTTTTTGATATCGAAGCTCACGCCGGAGAAGAGCGTTTTTTCGCCGTAATGCTTGCGCAGGTCCCGGATATAGCAGACGTCGTTTCCCGACCGGTCGCTTTCCCGGAAGGCGGCGCCGAGGGCCCGTTCCTTCTTCACGCGCTCCACGGCGTTTTCCCGCATCTTCTCGATGCGTCTTTCCAGGGCTTTCGCCCGCTTCATCATCTTGCTTGCGCCCATTCCCCAGCCGTGCATCCGCTTGGCCGTGAATTCCAGGCGGGCGATTTCTTTCTGTTCCCTTTCGTACTGCTTCGCCTGCAGCGCGAGGCGATCCTCCTTCGCCTCGGCGTAGAAGGAGTAGTTGCCGTCGTAGACCTCGCTGTGCAGGTTTTCCAGCTCGATGGTCATATCGGTGACCCGGTCGAGGAAATACCGGTCGTGGGACACCACCATGACGGTGCCCTTGTATCCCATGAGGAATTCCTCCAGCCAGCGGATCGAGGACATGTCCAGATGGTTGGTCGGCTCGTCCAGGAGCAGGATGTCGGTCCGTTCGAGGATCAGCCGCGCGAGATTCACCCGGGTCTGTTCCCCGCCCGAAAGCACCGCAAAGCGCTTTTCCCGCATGCTCCTGTCGATGCCGAGACCGAGGGAGACCCGGTTGAGATCGGTCTCCACCTCGTAGCCGCCGGCCAGCTCGAAGGCGACCGAAAGCTCGCCGTAGCGCCGGACGGCGTAAGGCTCGCCGCGGGCCATGGCTTCTTCGCACTCCTTCATTTCCCGGGCGAGACGGTCCACCTCGGAAAAGGCCGAGCGCAGGACGTCCTCCACCGTGTCGCCGGGGGAAAATTTCGGCGTCTGATCCAGGACCCCGAGCCTTTTGGAAGACGGGATCGCCACGGTCCCCTTGTCAAAGCCGTATTCGCCGGTGAGTACGCGGAACAGGGTGGTTTTTCCCGATCCGTTTTTTCCCACCAGCCCGGCGTGACGTCCTTCGTATATTTCAAAACTGATATCCAACAATATGGGAGTGTCGCCGAAATACTTGTCCATTCCGGCGACGGCGATATCCACCATGCCTCATGTTCCTCCCGGGCTTCTTCCGGTCCGCAGCGCCGGTTTCCCGGCGGAAAAACCGGCGCTGCATGCCATTTTCTTTTATTATACCCGAGAAAGGCGTTCCTGTCAATTTCCGGTCTTTTCCGGAGCCGGAGCACGGCAAAAGCCTCCTCCGGCCCGGTTTCCGGCGACAAGGATTGACAGGCGGCGCGAGGTATGGTATAATAAGCTCAGCGTGATTCGCTTCGGCTTTTCCGGCAGAAAACCGGCCCGAAAAAAGCCGGAACGCATCCTCACGGGACAAATCTGAACTGACAGAAACGGAAATCCGTTTTTCCCTTCGCGCCGCTTTGTGCGCCGCGGAGGATCCCCTGCGGAAAAAAGAGGGGCGATTTCCCACCCGACGCCGAAAGAGGGTACTGATTTTGTATAAATACGTGATCAACGGGGGGCACGTCCTCCGCGGCTCCGTGGCTGTGAGCGGTTTCAAGAACGCCGCCGACGGCATCCTGCCCGCCGCCATTATGTGCGGGGAACCCCTGCGCATCGAAAACATCCCCTGCATCCGGGACGTCCTTCTCTGGTTCGACATCTTCCGCGAGATGGGCGTTTCGGTCAAAACCCTGAACGCGCACGCCTTTGAGATCGACGCGTCCTCGGTCTACACCGGGAATCCGCCTTTCGAGCATATGCGCAACATGCGCGCCTCCTACTATCTTTTGGGCGCGATGCTGTCCCGTTTCGGAAGAGCCCTGGTTTCCCTCCCCGGCGGATGCGACTTCGGGGACAGGCCCATCGACCAGCATATCAAAGCCTTTGAAGCCATGGGAGCCACCATCGAGGTCAAGGGCGGCGTCATCACCGCCGAAACCGAGGACGGCAAGCTGCACGGCGCGCACATCTATTTCGACGTGATCACCGTCGGCGGCACCATCAACGCCATGCTCGGCGCGACGCTCGCCGAAGGGACCACGGTCCTGGAAAACTGCGCGCGCGAGCCTCACATCGTCGACGTGGCCAACTTCCTGAACTCCATGGGCGCCGATATCCGCGGCGCCGGCACCAACGTCATCAAGATCCGCGGCGTGAAGAAGCTTCACTCCTGCTCCTACGCCATCATCCCCGACCAGATCGAAGCGGGCACCTACATGGTTTTTGCCGCTGCCACCGGCGGGGATCTGACCGTCACCGGCGTGATCCCCAAGCATCTGGAATCCATCACCGTCAAGCTGCGGGAGACCGGCGTCACGGTGGAGGAATTCGACGACGCGGTCCGCGTCACCCGGACCGGAAAGCTGCGCCGCGCCAACGTCAAGACCCAGGAATACCCCGGTTTCCCCACCGATATGCAGCCGCAGTTCGCCGCCATGCTCTGTCTGGCGGACCGCACCAGCACCGTCACCGAAAGTATTTTCGACAGCCGTTTCAAATATACCAGCGAGCTGAAGCGCATGGGCGCCCGGATCCACGTGGACGGCAAGGTCGCCACCATCGAGCCGGCCGGAGAGCTGACCGGAGCCGTGGTGCGCGCCTGCGACCTGCGGGCCGGCGCGGCCATGATCGTGGCGGGACTGGTCGCCAGAGGAACCACCGAAATCGAAGACATCGTATACGTGGAGCGCGGCTACGAAGATATCGTCGGCAAGCTGCGCGCCGTCGGCGCGGATATCTCCCGCGTCAAGGTGGACCCGCCCGCCGGGGCTTTGTCCGCCATCTGAACGAGCCGAAACCGGAAAGGATATTGCGGCGATCCGCGGTATCCTTTTCGGTTTTTCTTTAGTGCCCTCCCGATGCGGCAGGGGCGTTCCGAAACCAACCGGAATAGCAGGTGAAATCCATATGAAATCAGGTGAAATTCCTATGCATCGCATCAAACGGCCGCTTTCGTTCCTGCTGGCGGTGCTGTTTTTTCTCCCCCTGTGCCTTCCCTCCTGCCAGAAAGACGCCGCGCCGGCCTCCTGGACGTCCGACCCCGGCCCCACCGACGACTACCCGGAGCCGGATACCAGCGGAAACGCCGAGCTGATCTCTTCCTTTGACGACGTGACGGTGGGCGGCGTATACGAGGCGAAGGGCGACCTTGTCATCGACGAAGAATACGAAGGCTGTACCCTGAATTTCCAGGGCACCACCGTCCGGGGGACCGGCGTTCTGATCATCCGGGCTTCGGCGGTCGCCGTGGAGTCCCTGGCCCTGGACGGGATCTCGATCCTGATCGAGGACGGCGCGGCTCTGGTTTCACTTCACAGCATCAACGTCATCGGGTCGGTGGAGGACCACGCTTCCTCCCTGTTCGTCAACTGCTCGATCCAGGGCGATCTCCGCCTTTCTTCCTCCTCCATCCTGGAGAATTCCTACGTGGCCGGAACCGTTTCCGCCGCATCCTGCCGGGATATCCTGATCGCCAAGAGCGTGCTTGACGGAAGCGTGAGCTTCACGGACGTCTCGAACAGCGTCCTCCTTCTCAACCGTTTTTCCTCGCGTGTGTCGCTTGCGGAATGCCGGTACTTCACCGTCGCCGAAAACCGGTTCGCCGATATGGAAACGCCTGTGGAAGCGAACGGCAGCGAAAAGCTCCTTCTGACCGGGAACTCCGGATATGAGGCGTCTCTGGTTTCCGGGGAAGGCTGTACGGCTTACGGTTCGGACGTCCCCGGCTCCGCAGAGAACGGCGCAGGCGCCGATTTCTCCCTGCTCCCGTCGGTCGAAAACGACCGCTTCGCGGGCTACATCGCCTCGGACGGGATCCGCGTCGGAAACGGGACCCGCCGACTCGCCGACTATATCGCCGAAAACGCCGTGGACGGCGCGACCCTGATCCTTCCGCCGGGCGCCTATTCGGTTTCCTCCTTCGGGCAGGCGCACATCGTCTTCGACCGGCTTCGCGATTTCCGGCTTTTCGGCTACGGGGTGCTTTTGATCTTCGAGGACACCGGGGTCTGCGGGTTTTACCTGAACGGCTGCACCAACCTGCGCATCGCCGGTCTGACCACCGATTACCGTGAGACCCCCTATGCCCAGGGCACCGTCACCGAAACCGCGATCGACCATTTCATCTGGAAGCCCGACGCGGGCTATACCTCCGATATTGCAAATCCCGACCGTTTCGATCCCGAAGGCGCCGCAGAAGCCTTCAAGCCGGGCATGGATTACCCGTATGCCGATCTCACCCTCTATTCCCGCGAGGAGCAGGAGGACGGCACCTTCCGGGTGACCAAAGCCGATCTCTCCCGCGTCGCCAAGGGAGACAAGGTGATCTTCCGCATGAAGGGGAGCCACGTCAATATCCTCTACGCCTGCCGGGACGTGGTTTATGAAGACGTCACGATCTATTCCGGCGCGATGTTCGGCGTGATGGACGCTCTTTCCGAGGGCGGCACCGTCCTGAACCGTCTGAAGATCACGCCGGGTCCCGTCCCCGAGGGCGGCACCGAGGAGCGTCTGATCTCCACCTGCGACGCCACACACATCACCGGCGCGCGTCAGGGCCCCGTTATCACGAACTGCTGGTTTGAAAAGATGACCGACGACGGCACCAATATCCACGGTCGCTACGCGCGGGTCGTTTCCTATTCCCCCACGGACAAGTATCTCTCCTATACCGGATACGACGGGGGCGATCTGCAGGTCCCGATCCGCAAGGGAGACCTTCTGCGGATCGTGACCGCTTCCGGGACTCTTGTGGCCTCCGGCAAAGCCTCCCAGAACGGGGAGGCGGGCAAATGCAAGGTCAGCCTCGACTTCCTGCCCGACCTGGACACCCGGGTCCTGAGCGAAACGCTTCTGATCGAGAATCTTTCGGCCTCGTCCGGCGGGTTCGTCTTCCGGAACAACTACGTCGCCAAGATCCGTTCCCGCGGGATCCTGATCAAAGCGCCGGGAACGGTGGAGCACAACACGGTGGAAGCCTGCGGCATGGCCGCCATTCTGATCAGCCCCGAAATCGAAGGCAACTGGGGCGAAAGCGGATTCGTAAGCGGTCTTACGGTACGGGAAAACCTGCTTTCGGGGACCGGCCTGTTCTTCACCGCGAACCAGCTCTCTCTCTACAGTCCCATCACGATCACCGGCGGGGCCTCCCGGAACGGAGACGCGGAGAGCCTGCCCGCCGCCGATATCCTGATCGAAGGCAACCGGGTGACCGGACGGATCTCCTCCCTGGCCCTGTCGGCCGCCGGTGTGCGCGGCCTCACGGTGAGAGGGAACAGCTTCGGTCCGCGCGCCGCCTCCGATCCCTTCACGGGGCGGGTCCTCAACGAGCTGGCCGCTTCGGGAGACGACGACCGTACGCCGGTCAGGATCTCCGATTGCTCGGGCGCCGTCCTGGAAGACAACACCGTATGCCCAAGCGTCGTTCTTCCGGCGCAGATCCTTCAGCCGCTTGACTGATCCGAAGGCCGGGAAACCGGCCTTTCCGGTTTTTTCCCTCCGCACCTTCCCCGCCGGGAAGGGCGGGAACCTATCTGAGGAGGCATTTGCTCATGGATACGAAGAAGATCCTCTGTGTCGGCATCGTCACGGTGGACGTGATCACCAGACCGGTTTCGGCTCTGCCGCCGGCGGGGATCGCGGCGCACGTGGATTCGGTCTCCATGCATGTGGGAGGCTGCGCTGCCAACGCGGCTGCCGCGCTGGTCAAAATGGGATTCGATCCCGCCCTGGTCATCAAGACCGGCGACGACGGGTTCGCCGGATTCGTCCGGAATACTCTTTCCTCGGTCGGCGTCGATCTTTCCCGCACGGTGACCGATCCCGCGCTCGAAACCGGCGCCACCACGGTCCTGGTCTCTCCCGGCGGGGAACGGTCCTTCCTTCACAATCCCGGCGCCAACGACCGTCTGCTTTCTTCCGACGTGCCCGATTCGCTCCTGGACGAGTGTGACATCCTCTTCATCGCGGGAACCTTCCTGATGGAGGATTTCGACGGGGAGGAATGCCGAAAGCTCCTTCTCCGCGCCAAAGAAAAGGGGCTTTTCACCTGCCTTGATACCGCGTGGGATTTCCGGGGATACTGGATGAAAAAGCTCGGGCCGTGTCTTCCCCTTCTGGATCTTTTCATGCCGAGCTATGACGAGGCGGTGGCCCTTGCGGACGGAGAGAAGTCTCTTCCGGGGCTTGCGGATTGCTTTTTCCGGAAGGGCGCGAAAAACGTGGTCATCAAATGCGGCGCCGACGGCGCGTATATCGCCGAAGCGGGAAAGGAGCCCTTCCTGTCCCCGTCTTTCCCGGTGGAAAAGCCCGCCGATACCACCGGCGCGGGCGATTCCTTCTGCGCCGGTTTCCTCGCCGCTCTTTCCCTGGGCAGGAGCTTTGAGGAGGCGGGCCGCCTCGGAAACGCGATCGGTCATTTCTGCGTCACGGGCGTCGGCGCGACTTCGGGGATACCGACCCTGAAAGAAGCCGAAAAATACATGAACGAGCACGCAAAACCGCCGATTTTTGGCTATAAATAACCTTGTCACAAATCTTACCGCATGGTATAATGTAGTATTGCAGATGCGGCGTTCCGCCGCTTCCGCGGGAAAGGAGGGATCGATGATGCTGGCAAAGTTCTGGGACCTGAAATGCTGCCTGAAAAAGCTGGAAAGCATGGGGCGTTATCCCGGGCTTTCGGAGCTTGCCTCCACGGTCCTGTATTCCCGCGGCTACCCCGATCTGGAAAGCGCCAGGGACGTTTTCGCCGACGGCGGCTTCGTCCTTCACGATCCGTTCCTCCTTTCCGGCATGCGCGAAGGCGCGGATACGGTCCGGCGCGCCGTCGAAGACCGGAAGAACATCGTCGTCTACGGCGATTACGACGTGGACGGCATCACCTCCACCTATCTGGTTTCCGATTACCTTTCCTCTCTCGGCGCCTCCTGCTCCTATCGCATCCCCGACCGGATCTCCAACGGATACGGCATCACCTGCGCCATGATCGACGACATGAAGAAGGACGGAGCCGAGCTGATCATCACCGTGGACAACGGCATCACCGCCGCGGATGAAATCGACTACGCCCGCTCGCTGGGGATCGAGGTCGTGGTCACCGACCATCATGAATGCCCCGTTCTGCAGGGCGCACGTCTTCCCGACGCGGAGGCGGTGATCAACCCCCTGAAGCCCGGCGATCCCTATCCCTTCAAGCACCTGGCCGGCGTCGGGGTCGCCTTCAAGCTGATCGCCGCCGTGGACGGAGATCAGGAGAAGATTTTTTCCCGCTATGCGGACGTGATCGCCGTGGGCACCGTGGCCGACGTGATGGAGCTGAAGGACGAAAACCGCCTGATCGTCGCCGAAGGCCTGAAAAAGCTGGAAAACACCGACAACTGCGGCCTCGCCGCACTTCTGGACGCCTCCGGTGCGCGCTCCAAGCGCATTTCCAGCTCCACCGTGAACTTCACCCTCGCTCCCCGCATCAACGCCGCAGGACGTCTTTCCCGCGCCGACGTGGCGGTGGAGCTTCTGAAAACCGACTCTCTCCCGAAAGCGCGGGATCTGGCCGATATGCTCTGCGAACTGAATTTTCAGCGTCAGGAGAGCGAGAACGAGCTGCTTTCCGCGGTGGAGAGCATGCTTTCCCGCGACGGCTTCCTTCCCGAGCGCGACAAGGCCATCGTCCTCTGGGGCGACGACTGGTGCGGCGGAATCACCGGCATCGTCTGTTCCCGTCTGATGTGCGAATACGGCGTCCCCGTGATCCTGATGACCGTGGAGGACGGCGTGGTCAAGGGCTCCGGACGGAGCCTGCCCGGATTCAATCTCTACGAAGCCCTCTCCTCCCTTTCCGACTGCCTGGAAAAATTCGGCGGTCACGCTCTGGCCGCCGGCCTGACCATGACCCCGGAAAAGCTGCCGGAATTCAAGGAACGGTTCCTCGCCTATGCCGAAAAGGTCTACGAAAGCACCGACGTGCGCCCGATCCTCACCATCGACTCCGAGATCCGCGCCAGAAGCCTTTCGGTGGAAAACGTGGAAGGCCTCGCCGCCCTGGAGCCTTACGGCAACGGATGGCCGGCGCCGGTCTTCGCCATGTTCGGCGTGCGCATCCTGGAGGCTACGCCGGTGGGCAACCGGAAGCACATGCGCCTGACCATTGAAAAATGCGGGGTCACCCTGACCGCCATGCTCTTCCGGGTCACCCCGGAGGAATTCGCTCTGACGCCGGGGGATCTGGCCGATATCGCCTTTATGCTGGATATTTCCACCTTCCGGCGGGAAAAACAGATCCAGTTGATCACCCAGGATATCCGTCCCTGCGAAAGCGCGGGCAAAAGCGGATACGAGCTCTATCAGCGCTTCAACCGCGGCGAGGAGCTGAACCGCTGCGAAATCACCGCCATGCGGCCGCAGAGAGATGACTTCGTGGCGTTATGGAAGTATCTGAGACGGTACGCCGCGGGAAAATCGGTGCGCATCGCCGTGGGAGATCTCAATCTGGCCCTGCGCCGTTACGAAAACCGGGACGTCACGGCCGTCAAGCTCTATGTTTCCCTGGCCGTGTTCCAGGAATCCGGCCTCCTGTCCTTTGAGCTGGACGAGGGCGGGCGGATCGTCATCCATCCCGCTTCGGATCTTCCGAAGGAAAAGATCGATCTGGAAGCCTCCTCCATCATGCAGCGTTTGAACTGACGGGAGGCGCGTGGATTTTTATGGAAAGCTTTACCGCAGATATCGACCGCATCGTATCGAAATACCTGAAATACGGAAAGCCCTCCGAGGAGGCGAGCATCCGGAAGGCCTTCGCCATCGCGTCGGAGGCGCACCGCGACCAAAAGCGGAAATCCGGCGAGCCCTATATCGTGCATCCGCTGGCCGTGGCCGAGCTGGTGGCGGACATGTCCATGGACGCCGAGTCCATCAACGCGGCTCTGCTTCACGATACGGTGGAGGATACGCCCCTGACCCTGAAGGATCTGGAGCGCGAAGTGGGACCCGGGACCGCCATGCTGGTGGACGGGCTGACAAAGCTCGACAACATCCAGTATTCCTCCAAGGAAGAGGAGGAAATGGAAAACCTCCGGAAGATGTTCCTGGCCATGGCGCGGGACATACGCGTGATCGTGATCAAGCTGGCCGACCGGCTCCACAACGTCCGCACCCTGGAGGGGATGCGCGAAGGCCGGAGACGCGAATACGCTCTGGAGACCATGGAGATCTACGCTCCCATCGCCCACCGTCTGGGCATCATGAGGATCGAGCACGAGATGGAGGACCGCTGCCTCCGCTATCTGGATCCCATCGGGTATCAGGAGATCCTGGACGGTCTGGAGAGCAGGAAAGCCAACGACGACTTTCTCGCCTCGGTCCAGAACCGCATCACCGAGGTCCTGAAGGCCGAAAGGATCCCCTGCAAGGTGGAAAGCCGGGAAAAGAACATATACAGCATCTACCGGAAGCTGTTCGAGCAGAACCGGGTCCTCGACGATATTTACGATCTTTACGCCCTGCGCATCATCGTGGACACCAAAACCGACTGCTACAACGTCCTCGGCCTGATCCACGATATGTACAAGCCGGTCCCCGGCCGCTTCAAGGACTATATCAGCACCCCCAAGCCCAACATGTATCAGTCGCTTCACACCACCGTCATCAGCCGCGAGGGCGTAACCTTCGAGGTGCAGATCCGTACCTGGGATATGCACTACGTGGCCGAATACGGTGTGGCGGCCCACTGGAAATACAAATACGGTCTGAAGGGCAGCATGTCGGCCGACGACGAAAAGCTTGCCTGGATCCGCCGCCTGATGGAATCGCAGCAGGATTCCGACGCCGACGACTTCATCCACAACATGAAGTTCGACCTGTTCGACGACGACGTCTACGTGTTCACCCCCAAGGGCGACGTCATCAACCTGCCGGCCGGCGCCAACACCATCGACCTCGCCTACGCCATCCATTCGGCCATCGGCAACCGCATGGTCGGCGCCAAGGTCAACGGGCGGATGGTCCCCATCGACTACACGCTGAAAAACGGAGAAGTCTGCGAGATCCTGACCGCCAACTCCAGCAAGGGACCCAGCCGCGACTGGCTTTCGGTGGTCAAGACCAGCGAAGCGCGAAGCAAGATCCGCCAGTGGTTCAAGAAGGAAAAGCGGGAAGAAAACATCGCCCTCGGCCGCGAAATGCTCCTGCAGGAGATCAAAAAGCAGAAATACTCCCCTTCCATTCTGGACGAGGCAGAGGCCGTCGAAGCGGCGGCGAAGAAGCTTTCCTACCGCACGGCGGAGGATCTGATCGCCGGCGTGGGATACGGCGGGATCACCTCCCTTCGGGCTCTGAACCGCATCCGCGAGGAGCTCAGCGAATCCTCCCAGACGGCCGAACCGGTCAACCCGGTGGAAGCCGTGATGGAAAAGACCGCCCATCCCAAGGAACCGCCTTCCAGCGGCATCATCGTGGAGGGGATCGCCTCCTGCCTGGTCAAATTCGCCAAATGCTGCACGCCGGTGCCCGGCGACGATATCGTGGGCTTCGTCACCCGCGGCTACGGCGTCTCGGTGCATCGCAGGGACTGCAAAAACGTCGAAAAGCTCCTGAACGGCGGCGAGGCGGAGCGCCTGGTGGGCGTGCGCTGGCACGTGCCGCCGAACGCCACCTTCCCCGCCTCCATCTGCGTCACCGCGGTGGACCGGTTCGGACTGCTTGCCGATATCGCCAACATCATCGCCAACATGCGCGTCGCCATCTCGGGCATGAACGCCAAGGCGGCGCAGAATTCCTGCGTGGATCTTTACTTCGCCGTCAACGTCTCCGACAGAGAACAGCTGGAAAGCGTGATGAAGCGCATCAACGCCGTCCGCAGCGTGGTGGAAGTCAAGAGAAACGCCTTCTGACGGAGGGATATTTCCATGATCGCCGTGATTTCCAGAGTCTCCTCCGCCCGCCTTTCGATCGCGGGCGAAACCGTCTCCTCCATCGGGAAGGGACTCCTGATCTATTTCTGCGTCGAAAAGGACGACGGGATCGCCGACGCGGAAAAAATGGCGCACAAATGCGCGGGCCTGCGCATATTTGAAGACGAGAACGGCAAAATGAACCGGAACGCCGAAGCGGTCGGCGCGGAATTTCTGATCGTGTCCAATTTCACCCTGGCCGGAACGCTGGGAAGCGGTTTCCGCCCGAGCTTCACCCGTTCCGAGGATCCGGAAGAGGCAAAGGAAATGCTCGCCCGGTTCGTCGGCCTGATGCGCGGGGCGGGATGCCGGGTGTCCGAAGGCGTCTTCGGCGCCGATATGAAAATCGAAAACACGGCCGACGGTCCCGTGACCCTGATCCTGCGGGCGCGGGACGGAAAGCTTTCGGAATAAGGCCTCTGCCTTTTTCGACCGGACGACCCGAAAGGAAGGAATCCATATGAAGATCCAGTGTTTTGTGGTGGGGAAGCTTCACACCAACTGCTACATCGTCTACGACGAGGAAAACGGAGAAGCCTGCGTCATCGATCCGGGCGGAGATTACCCGAGACTGGCCTCCTTCATCGACGAAAAGGGGCTGAAGGTCCAGAACATTTTCCTGACTCACGGACATTTCGATCACATGCTGGTGGCGGATCGGCTGCGGGAAAAGACCGGCGCGCGCATCGTCATCCACAAGGACGACGAAAAGATGCTCCAGGCCGCCGACGACAACATGTATCTCTCCATCGCGCGGGAGCCCTTCCGTCCCTGCCGCGCCGACGTGCTGCTTTCGGGCGGTGAACGCACGAAGCTCAGCGGCGTGGAGATCTATTTTCTCCATACCCCGGGACATACCCCCGGCTCGATGTGCATCATCATCGACAACGTCATTTTCACCGGAGACACTCTGTTCAAAAACGACGTCGGGCGCACCGATCTGGAGGGCGGGAGCGAGCTGGAGATGAAATACAGCCTTCGCACCCTCTTCGATCTGGACGACGACTATATCCTCTATCCGGGACACGACAAGTCCACCACCCTCTCGGCGGAGAAGCGGAACAATCCCTATCTGCGCGCGGCGGGGATCCGCTGAATGAAGCTGCATCTCGTCGGGAACGACGCCGTTTATTCCATCGAGCAGATCGCCCTGACCCTCTTTCCCGAGCGGACCCCGCGGTATTCGCCGGAGCCCGATTCCGAAGGCGACCGTTCGGTCACGACCCTGCTTCCCGGCCGGGTGGAGACCCGGATCGTTCTGGACGGAAAAGAAGCCGCCGCGAGCTGCCCCGTTGCGGAAAGCGACGGCAAGCGGGGCGTTTCCTACGCCGTCCGCACCTCCTTTTACCGCGCCGCTCTCTCCTTTCTTCCCGAAAAGCCCTTATGGGGTTCGCTTTCCGGCGTCCGGCCGGCCAAGGCCTGTCTCGGCGCGGCGGAAGGCGGCGTCGAAAGCGCGGCCGCGTATCTTGTCGACCGGTACGACGTATCGGAGAAAAAAGCCAGGATCGCCGCCGAGTCTGCGTGCCTTGCCGTCAGGATCCGGAAAGGACTCGGAGAAAAGGACGCGTCGCTTTATATCAACGTTCCCTTCTGTCCGTCCAAATGCCGGTACTGCTCCTTCATCACCCGCGCGGGGGCCGATCCCGGCCTTCTCGACCGGTACGTATCCGCTCTGCTTCTGGAACTCGAAAAGCTTCTTGCCGAAGAGGATTTTCATCTGATCTCCTGTTACGTGGGCGGCGGCACGCCGGCCATGCTTTCCCCGCGGGAGCTGGAACGGCTCCTTTCCGCCGTGCGGAGGATCCCCGGCGCGGACCGGGCGGAATTGACGGTAGAGCTCGGAAGGCCCGAGCGGATCGACCGCGAAAAGCTCGAAGCGCTCTCTTCCCTCGGCATCGGAAAGATCTCCGTCAATCCCCAGGCGCTGGACGACCGCGTCCTGGCCCTGGCCGGGCGCGGGCATTCCGTGAACGATTTTCTGCGGGCTTATGCGCTTGCCCGCGAGTATCCCTTTTCGATCAACTGCGACCTGATCGCCCTTCTGGAGGGCGATACGCCCGGAGGATTCCTTTCCGGTCTGGAAAGGCTCCTCTCCCTCTCCCCCGACGCCGTGTCGGTCCACGCGCTGGCGGTCAAGCGCGCCTCCGCCCTGGAGCGCGCCGAGGGACGGGGGCAGGTGGCCGAAACGATCGGCCGCGCGGCGGAGACTCTCCGCGCCCGGGGGTACGCGCCGTATTATCTTTACCGGCAGAAAAACACCGCCGACGGCAGCGAAAACGTCGGCTGGGCAAAGCCGGGGCACGCTTCCCTCTATAACGTCGTGATGATGGAGGAAATCGGCACGGTCTACGGCATCGGAGCGGGCAGCGTTTCCAAGATCTTCCGGAACGGAGAGATGATTCGCCGCCAGAACACCAAAGACCCGCAGGAATACATGCTCCGCATCGCGGAAGCATTCTCCCAATAGAATCCACAACAGAAAGGACAATGAATCATGGAAGACAACAAGGATCTGTTTGAAGAACTGAAAAGCGGCGTCCGTTATGCCGCCGAAGCCATCGGCACCGCCGGCAAGACGGTTTACAAGCGCTCGAAGCTCGCCGTGGAAGAAGCCGACGTGCGCCGCGAGCTGCGCGACACGCTGGCAAAGCTGGGAAGACTCTACGTGGATCTCCGCACCGGCGGAGGAGACGATCTGAGCCCGGCCGACGAGCTGGTGGAAAAGATCGAAAAGCTGGACGAAAAGCTTTTCCAGATCAACGCCAGGAAGGAATCGGAAAAGAAGACCAAGGATTGTCCCTTCTGCGGACGCAAGAACGACAAGGACGCCTCTTACTGCTCCGGATGCGGAGGGGCCCTGTGATCCGGGATTTCACTTTCCGCGACCGGTATTCGCCGGAGGATCTGCGGCGGATCGTGGAGATCCTGCGGAACCCCGACGGCGGATGCCCCTGGGATATCGAGCAGACTCATTCCTCGATCCGCAAGAACTTCATCGAAGAGACCTACGAGGCCTGCGACGCCATCGACCGCAAAGACGACGAAGCGCTCTGCGAAGAGCTGGGAGACGTCCTGCTGCAGGTGCTGCTGCACGCCCGTATGGCCGAGGAGCGCGGCGCCTTCAGCCTGGACGACGTGGCCGATGGAGAGGCGAAAAAGCTGATCTACCGGCATCCCCACGTGTTTTCCGACGTCACCGTTTCGGGAAGCGCCGAAGTCCTTTCCAACTGGGACGTTCTGAAAAAAGCCGAAAAGCGGCAGAAGGATCTGAAAGACGAGCTGGACGCCGTTCCCCGCACCTTCCCCGCCCTGATGCGGGGCGAAAAGCTTTCCAAACGCGCCGTCAAGGCCGGCGCCCTGACCGACTCTCTTCCCGACACGGTGGAGGAATGCCGGAAAGCCTTTGAGGCGTGGGAAAAGACGCCCGCCGACCGGACGGCGTTCGGCGAGCTCCTGCTCGTCCTGACCCGCGCGGCCTATCTCGCCGAAATCGACGCCGAGGAAGCCCTCAGCTTCGCCTCCGACGATTTCACCCGATCCATGCGGTAAAACAATTACCATAGAAGAAAAAATAAACAGGAAAAGGAGAATTTTCATGAACAAAGCTGAACTGATCGAAAAAACCGCCGCTGCCGCCGGCATGTCCAAAAAAGATACCGGCGCTCTCCTCACCGCCCTTCTGGACGAAATGACCGCCGCCCTCGTCGCCGGCGAGAAGGTCCAGCTCGTCGGCTTCGGTTCCTTCGAAGTGAAGACCAAGGCGGCCCGCACCGGCATCAACCCCGCCACCCTCCAGGAGATCGAGATCCCCGAAAGCAAGACCGTCGCCTTCAAAGCCGGCAAATTCCTGAAGGAAAAGCTTTGAATTCCACAGCGATATGCGCGTTGACAAATTTCTGAAGGTCTCCCGGATCATCAAGCGGC
>JAEEGL012536580.1_pt1 | contig 23206 bp, 24 predicted proteins | sample 9134231 | NCBI WGS metagenome assembly JAEEGL01 (sample SAMN16246548, study PRJNA631951) | gut metagenome | biome: gut microbiome; feature: rumen; material: fiber-attached | host: Bos | place: Iran: Karaj | collected 2018-10
GGTGACATCGGTATCATCACCATTGCGGATGCTGTCCGTGCGATATCCGATAAGGACGATATATCAGTACGTACCGGCGGGGACGAGTTCGTAGTTGTCTCCGCGGGCAAGCTGACCGACAATGACGGGCGGGAGCGGATCAGCTCCTTCGAGCGCTTCCTTGCCGACAAGAACGCCTCGCAGAAAGGCAGACAGTTCGATATCACAGCAAGTATTGGCTTTGTGTGCTTCCCCGCTTGTGAGATGGAGCAATTCGACGAAAAGCTCAAGGAAGCCGACCGTCTCATGTACGAGTACAAGATCGCTCGCAAGAAGCAGCGCGGCGAATAAGATCAGCAGGTAGACCGTCGCTCATCTCGCAGGAGACTTCTTTTGCTTTTCTTAAATCCAAAAAGCTGTTAGAGATAACGTCCGATTTTAATTCGAGGCTGAAAAATATATCTTTACAAAATCAATAATTGCTGAAAAGAAAAAACATAACAAAACCATTTTTGTTTTACCGCATAATCCCACCAGATTCGGAAATACTAACCTCGCAAAGTCAACTGATTTTGGGAGGTTATATTTTTATGAAAGCAACAGGAATAGTAAGACGGATAGACGACCTCGGACGCGTTGTCATACCGAAGGAGATCCGACGCACCATGCGTATCCGCGAGGGCGACCCCTCACTGACAGCATTGGACAGTCTGTCACAGGCAGGTCTTGCATTCCGCAGTATTTCGGAAAGAATTCGTGGTTCGTACAGCGAATAGAATGTAGCACCTGTGTACATACATTGCTTGTCAAAGCAGCGTGAATGCTGAGTTAAGAGGAAAACGGCAGTATATTCAAGGTCCTGACGGGAAGATGAAAGGCGGCAAAAGCGTCAGCGGTGACCCGCCCCCCTGTCAAGTAGACAGCGCAAATAACAAAAACAATCTATGTTATGACCAAAAGCAGTCTGTGCAATTTGTGCAGGCTGTTTGTCATTGACAGTAACCAGCAATCCCCTTGAGAGTGAGGAGCTCAGCATTATCGGCAAGGCGCTCAGTAATTGCAAATACTATCCGCCCCCCGACAGTTCCGCAGTTTCTGATGATCCCTCTCTTCCGCACCAGCAGAGCGCCTATACCATTGCGACAACTGCGACCCGATTCTCCTCGGCATCATCTCCGATACGCTGATACAGGTGGATATGGTTTCTGACTGCGTTGTCTGCTGTCCTTATCATACCGGGTACAAGATCTCCGTCCGCACCTGTACAGATTCTGTCAAGGCGTCTGATCTTGCCGCGTTTATTACCTATGGATACGGCGGACATGATAACAAGGCAGGCGGCTGCATCGACTATCGGAGCTCGCTGCCGAAGGATATAATGGATTTTGTTGCCGACCGCATCCGCAATTTCTTTACAAAGCCTGATGTCATTTTCGCAGGCAGGGAGCATCCTGATTTTTCCGGTGCAGAACGCTTCCGGAAGAAGGAAATCGTTCTGGGCTATGTTCAAACAGCAGTGCTCTCGCCGGACGGAGAGGATATCCACATTCGTATGCTGGAGGGCGATATGACTGTGACGCCGGATCCGGGCATCTATCTGATGATCGGTGTTATCGGAGAGGGTTACCCCATAACGCGTGAGAAATTCGAGAAAAAATATGTCGGCTGCGAGGAAATACCTGATGTTTCTGCATATTATTATCCGCCTTCCGCGCGGATAGGTCAGAAAAAAACGGGCAGACAGCTCGTGGAGTATCTGCACGGGTGCAAGGCGTCCGGAAACAGCGAGATACTTGCCGTGAAGCTGAATAATTTTATCAAGCTCTATTCTCTCTGAAATCAGGAGCATTATATGTATGGCAACATCGGAGATTATCTGGCACATCCTGCAAATGACGAAAACGATCTTTATATCATACGCGGAGATATCTTTGAACTGACGTATGAGAAATGCTGAGTGCGGTGATCGAGCGAAAATATTGCACTTCATAAGATTATTATTACTGTGATGTCAGTTATGCCTATATAATTAAATCATGAAAAGAATTGAAGCTAAAATAAAAAAGTTTGACTGTGCATACCTCAATAGATTACAAAACGATTAAAAATACAGAAAAGCCTTGACAAAGCATTGAAGGCAATGTATAATGACATCATATTCTACGAAAGGTGGTGAGCTCAATGACCAGTTACAACAAATTCTTCCAGACAGCAAAACCAAATACTATTATCAATAAGCATGGAGCTTGCCCGATATGTTCAGCCATGTGCTGACGTTTTGCACGCATTTTCAAGCACTCCTGCGGGAGTGCTTTTTTGTTTTATCGGGCGCTCGGAAAGGAACAGATATGATCGAATTAAGAGGAAAATACAACTCAGCAAAGGTCTTCACCGACATCATTGACGAGAGCGCTATATCGCAGATAATCGAGTTTTGCAGCCAGCCTATGAGTGTGGGAGCGTCTATCCGTATAATGCCTGATGTCCACGCCGGAGCAGGCTGCACTATCGGCACAACTATGACTATCACGGATAAGGTTGTGCCTAATCTTGTCGGCGTTGACATCGGCTGCGGAATGGAGACTGTTCGTCTCAAGGAAAAGCATATTGAACTGCAAAAGCTCGACAAGCTCATTTATGAGAAGATATCCTCGGGCTTTGCTATCCGCGATAAGGCTCATCGCTACAATGAAAGAATAGACCTGACAGAGCTGTTCTGCTATGAGCACATCAACCCCCTCCGTGCGGAGCGAAGCATAGGCACTCTCGGCGGCGGAAACCACTTCATTGAAGCTGACAAGGGTGAGGACGGCAGCATCTACGTCGTTATCCACTCCGGCTCGCGTCACCTCGGCGTTGAGACTGCAAAATACTATCAGGAGGAGGCATACAAGCGTCTCAACGGAAGCTCCAAGAAGGACATCGACGCAATAATAGAGCGTATGAAGTCTGAGGGCAGGGACAAGCAGATACAGTCAGAGATAACGAGGCTGAAAAACACTAAATTCACCGATGTTCCAAAGCACCTTGCGTACTGCGAGGGCGAGCTGTTTGAGCAGTATATCCACGATATGAAGATAGTTCAGCAGTTTGCGATGCTCAACCGTCAGGCGATGATGGACGAGATCATCAAGGGCATGCACCTCCATGTTGAGGAGCAGTTCACGACCATCCACAACTACATCGACACTGAGACTATAATACTCAGAAAGGGCGCTGTTTCGGCGAATGCCGGAGAAAAGCTGCTCATACCTATCAATATGCGTGACGGCAGCCTTATCTGCACAGGCAAGGGAAATCCTGACTGGAACTGTTCAGCACCTCACGGTGCCGGCAGACTTATGTCACGTTCGGCAGCAAAGCAAAGCTTCACGGTCTCTGAGTTCAAAAAGCAGATGAACGGTATCTATACTACGTCCGTAAATGCCGCAACTCTTGATGAGTGTCCTATGGCGTATAAGTCCATAGAGGACATCGTTGACAATATCGGCGATACGGTCGAGATAAACGAGGTCATCAAGCCCGTCTACAACTTCAAGGCAGGTGAGGAATGATGGAGAAATTTATTCCTTACCAAAAACTCAGCAAAAAGGAGCAGAAAAAGCTCAACGCTGAAAAGCGACGTGACTGGAACGGGTTAAGTCCCGTCACCAGAATAGTCCCCGACAACAAAAAGGCTTACAGGCGCAATCCAAAGCACCGCAGCCGCCTTTTCGCAGAATGAAAAGCTGCTCTCGTTTGCTCAGTGTGAATTAGACTTTCTGATTTAGAATGTCAATAAAGAGCGGATAAAGAAAACCACCGGAGAGCCCGGTGGTTTTTAGTCTTATTTGCCTTTATTGACAAACTCCCTTTTCATAAGGCAAAGGTCAAACACGTTCAGTTTACCGTCCGTGCAGAGGTCAGCGACCTTCCAGTTTTTCAGCTGAGCGCCGGACTTTTGCAGAAGCCAGTTCTGAAGTGTAACAACGTCCGCTATATTGAATTCGCCGTCAGCATTAACATCTCCGCGCACCTCGGAAGTTCCGCCTATCTCGGAAGCGGTCAGAGCACTCTTGTATATCCAGCCGGACTGCGAGGAGAATGTGGAGGTATTGCCGATACTTCGCAGCTCGCTCCAGTTTCCGTAAAGGTCATCTGTAACGCTGTAAGCGCCGCTGCTCGGGTACCAGCCTGCCGCCTGTGAGGTGAACAGGAAATAGTAGCCGTTCTTTTTTATAAGGTTCGGGAACTCGCGGTACTGGTCCTCAAAGAGCGTTTTTACGACTTCTGTGACATCGCTGTGGAAGATGTACATAGTCGCATTGGCTCCCTGACCTTCCTTATTTGCAGCGGCGATGAGGTAGCCTGAACCGTCATCATCAAAGAATATAGCCATATCACGAACCTGTATGCCGAGCGGATTGTAGACGTGGTGGACTGTGAACTGTCCGCAACGTTTCTCTCATTCCCGAAGCGGTGCCCGTCGGAGGAAGTGGTCTCGGCAAGGTATATGTCATTCGTTCCGGTATGACTTTTCAGCGAGTAATTGTAGTATGTATTGCCGACCTTGTAGCCGCTTGTATCATAGACGAGGCTGCTGCCTTTCTGGTTGTCGTAGGTGCTGAGCCCGGAGGGGAGGGAAGCCGGCGTGAGCTCTTTGACTGAGGAATAGCTTTCCTTCCCCCCTTGACGTGACCTTGAGCTGATAATAGTAGGTATGACCGGTCTGCATATTGTTGTCTGAGTAGGAAGTTCCGTTTCCTGTGTATACGGGAACGAAGTCCTTGTCGGGCGATGTCGAGCGGTAGAGAGTGAAGCTGTCCGCAGACAGAGTTGTCGCCCATTGCAGAGCGGCATGGTCTGCAATGTTTTCGTCAGCAATGCAGAAGAGGTTGGCTGCAAGTCCTATCTCGTCAGACACCGTTACCGAAGCCGCTTCCGCGTAGGCAGAACTGTTCCTGCCGATGCCGCTTAGAGGCAGAAGCATCGCTGCACTGCATATAAGAGCAGAAGCGCGCTTTAGCAGTCCCTTTTTTAGCAATTGGATCACTCCTTCATCTGAAATTTGTTAGGACTATTATATCACGGCAGTTTCTGGAAATGCAAAGCTTATTTTGCGGAAATGGCAAAGCTCTTGAAAATCATAGATGAGTATCATGACAATTTAATGATATCAGGTTGATTTATCATGAAATATATGATATACTAAATCTAACGATCATAATGTTGAACGGCGGTGATAATATGGATTACAAGATAATGCACAAGAAAAAAGCGGTTGCCCTTGCTAACGAAAATGGAATAACTGAAATTATCGACCGTTCGCTGTGTCCTGCCTGTTTTGCAATTGGTATGCCGCTTGAAATATGGCTTGACAACAGGTGCGTTGATATTCATCGTTCACATTCAAGGAAGCTGTTCAAGGCTCTGCGTCTAAGAACACCTGACGATATAGAGCAGGTAATTGATATAGGTCACGGAATTTCCATAACCGATAACTGGTGGATACAGAGAGCTGACGAGGAGCTGGATTATGGCTCGTTGAAGCAGTATAATGAAGAGATCGCTGATATTGCTCTGTATGGTTCATCAGCCTCTAATACCGGTAACACCAAAGGCTACCGTGAACTCGGTACAGTCGGCAGCTACGAAAAGGCATGGCGTTATATTGACGGAAGCTGGTATATGTTCAAGCACGGAAATACTCAGGAGCTTATCAGCGAATATTATTCATATCAGTTCTTGAAAGCTATGGGAGCTGATGTTGCCGAATATGAAATAAAGCACTCTGCATCTTCCGAGACAGGTATCACGACCACTTTTATTATCACTAAGGATTTCACCAACGATGCTGCGGTTGACTTTGAGCCATTCTGCAACTACTATACAGATTACGATGAACCGGAATACATTATACCTCGGCTTGACGAAAAGCTGGTAAAGCCTTATGTTATGATGGTATTCTATGATGCTCTGCTCCATAATGACGACAGACATAATCAGAACGCAGGCGTGCTTCGTGACAGTTCAACAGGTGAGATAATCGGATTTGCACCATATTTTGACTATAATCTCGGACTCATCTCAACAGGCGTGCCGAGGATAGACAGCGTTAAGGGCAACGTCTTTACTGACAGCTTCCTATCAAATGAAGTGTGTTGTAAAGTCCTCAAAGCTGAATTGCCCGATAGGAAAACAATAATTGGCAGTATAACGAAAGCAGAGATCGAAACAAAAGCAGCGTTCCCCGATGTAAGTCCAAACTATGACCTTATAAAGGACTATATCATCGGGACTTATGACTATTTGGTTTCTGCACTCACGGTTCTGAAGTCTTCACAAGAAAAAGTCCAGTGAAAAACTGGACTTTTGTCATTTAAGATTCATCAGCAGCAGCTTCTCAACGTTCGGATACAGGTCTTCCTTGCCGGAAAGGAAGTACACCACCCGGCACTTTTTGCTGTCTGCTTTGGAGAGGAGCAGCCGTGTCAGCTCAGAACGGTCGTACTCAGCCTGCTCCTCGTTTGTGAGCCATACCTGGATAAAGCCCTTGTCTTTCTTGTCAACTATCTCCACAGCTGCCACTCCTTTCCACTTTAGTATACCCGCAGGTCAAAGCCGTAAACAGTTTGACCTGCGTATTTTTTTAGTATATAATTACTGTAACGAGGGAGAAACTGTCCTCACCTGATATTGCCGTAGTAATTGTCAGGAATCTTCGGAAAATCCTCAACGTGACCGCTGAGAGTTACCGATGTATTGCGGCGGCAGTCCTTGCTGAAAAGGCTGCCCTTAACGATTATGTCTCCGCGCTCCATACTGTCGAAGCGGAGCATATCAGCCTTTTTGAAGCGGAGTTCCGTGGCGACTATGTTCTCCGAATTTGGTGTAGGGCGGAGGAATATCTGCGTGCCTGCCTTGCCCATTACCGAACCGAGATCGGTATTGCTGGGATAATAGTCCTGCGTCGCTCCGATGAAGGACATATGCTTCTTGCGTCCCTCCTTCATCACCTTGCGTATAGGGCTTGTTTTCGAGAAATTTTGATTCTGTATCTCATCAATAAACACGTCCAGAGCGACCTGTGGGTTGTCGTGCTGGTAATTGTAAAGCGCAGCCAACATCATATCTATGAGCTGGTTGCCGAACTCTGTATAGGCTGAGTCAGTATGGATAACAACGATCTTGTTGGAGCGTTTAAGGAACTCTCCCCATGATGCGCCAGCCATACCGCACTCCTCGATGTCCTCGAAAAGCGGAGTGAAACGGTTCAGGAGACTTTCACACGTCTGGTTCTTGTTCTCCTCGCTGGCTTCACTGAGCCTGCTTATGATACTTTCGCAGTTTATTCTTTCACCTACACCGAGTTCGCTGATAACGTCTGACAATATCATACGGAGCATATTCGACTGAGGTGGACGGAGCTCGCCGACAGTAGCCTGCAATATTCCGAGAAGGAGCTTTTTCTTCGAGGGAAGACTTGCGCTGCGGTCGATTTTAAAGAGGTCGATAGGTATTCCGTCCTTGTCGAGGTTATGGAATGAGAAGTTCTCATCGACAAAGCGCTTTGACAGGTTGCCGCAGAGTGCTTCATATGTGAAGGAATCTGAACTGTCGAAAATAATGACACGATGTCCCAGCGTGAAGCACTTACCGACAAGCTGTGAGAGCAGGTAAGTCTTGCCCCAGCCGCTCTGACCTGTTATGTAGAAGTGGTTGTTTTCCGCATCATTATAGCGAATCTGCTTGCCTGCAACATGACCGTTACCGTCATTGAGGAGGGGAAGGAAATCCTCCTGAGGGACTTCATCTTTATCGAGCAGGAAAGCCTCGCTTTCAATGTTGCGTATCCTGTACAGCACATCAGCGTCAAGTATCTCTGCCGAAATATCATACATATAAAGGCGCTGATGTGCGCCGCTGCTGTCGTGCAGCTCTATCGGGTGAGTATTGCCGTCCGTGCAGTCAAGGGCTTTAGTCTGTCTGAGAGCCTTCATCAGATTGTCAAGGCTGCGGGTCGTAGTCATCTGAGCAAGAACTGCTTCAACGATCTCAGCGGAAATGTATATGCGTTCGCCGTCCACAATAAAGGTTTTGCCGTCGTTGTCGAACGTCATATTTCTGCGCTTGATAACCGGACTTATTGACTTAGAGCGGCACATTTCGCTGAATACAGCGGAGAAATCGCGCTCAACAGCGCTGCACGAATCCAGTACGCGGTCATTCTTACAGTCAACGGTCTGAATGAGACTTTTGAATGAATCATCGTTGAGCATACTGAATCCGAGAAATTCTCTGAAAAACAGCTCGACGATAAAAAGCATTACCATTGTTTCGAGACTATCACCCTGTGCTTTTTCAGACAGGTCCTTTCGTAAACCCGGAATTGCGTTGTTGATAAGAGATGTGATTTCAGCTGTGTGTGACGATATAGTTGATATGATAAGCGCGTCCATTTCACTCGTCACAGCTTTTATTCTTTCAGGAGAAGCCTCGACCTCGATACCGTCAGTGTTTATCACAATGACATTGTCGGAAGCAAGTCTTGTTGCGGCATAGGCTGCATTTTTTGATATGACCGCCGTGATGCAGTTGCCTTTGTCATCGTTTATTGCCTCCGACCTTACTGCTTTTGTTATAGCTTTAAGTCCGGAGATCATTTCCTTTTCCTCGTCAGCGAAGCAATCGTCCGTATATAAGGCTACTCCGTCAAAAGTCATATCCTGCTCCGCCAGTATCTTGTCCTCCCCTGAGCTGAGTGTAGGAACAGGGAAGTTTTCGATATCATTTGTCGCGAGCATTTGCCTGAGTTGCTCCTCAGTAAGTTCCTCGGACGGTTCAACAATGAGATACTGATGAACGTGAAGTCCTGCCTGACGCAAGAAGCGCTGAAACAGACTTCCCACGCGACAGCGGCCGATGAACTGGAGAGAAGGATTCTTACCGTATATATCCAGCCAGTTCTGGATTATCTCCTGCGGAGAATGATTGATCGGAGACAGCTTTCTGCGTTTCACGCTCGGCGAGATCAGCGACCGGGGTATGTAGAGGTACTGAGGATCAACAGCAAAGACCAGATCGCCGGTTTCGGTCTCATTCCAGCCCTGATGCGGAAATATCATAATGTCCTGTGTCGGAACTGACTGGAGCAGGAAAGCAACAAGAGCGTTGAACTTGCCCTTAGTACAGCCGGGATACCTAAAAATCTCCTTGAGGTACTTATGGAAGGAATCCTTGATATAGTCGTCCTTCGGTATCAGAGCGGTGTAGGTCTTACCATTTGTCATATACTGCAATATTACGAAACGCAGACCGCCGTCTGAGGAGTTGTTCATGTATTTGCAGATTATGTTAAATCCACCTGTGAGGGGCTCGGATCTGATCTTGCCTTTGTTGGTTACCACTTCTTTGTTCCAGCTGTCGCTGAGAGGGTCATACTTATACGCCTCCCGATTTATTGTAATATCCGGAGCAGGTGCGGTATATCCGCTGTAAGGCTCGCCGTAAGCATAGCCGTAGGATACCGGCGGAGGAGAATAGGGTGTATTATAGGGAGCCTGTCCGAAGCAGGTGTTTAAAGCCTGTGAGTTGAACTGCGGAATTCCAGCCGGAATACCGTTAATATTGAGTTCGTTATACATTGTTATCACTCCTTAAAAAATATAATTATTGTTTCAAAAAACGATAGTAAATTTCCGAAAGTATAGGTCGTGATAGGCAACGAAATTCATTTTAGCCGTTTTCCGGGGAGTTTTTGGCAAAAACGAAAAACGCTTCTCCCGTAAACCTATATTTCACGAAAAACGCAATTGTTTTTTGGTGAAATCTTTTCTTCGAGCGGGGCGTTAAGCCCCACCCGAAAAAACTGTTTTGTTGATGCCCCAGCTCAGCAAATGAAGATAGTGAACTGGGGCTTGGGATTGGAATATGAGTTTCATTCTTAGTGTTCCTTTCTGCATCTTTTACTATGGAGCTTTGATCAGATGCTTGTATCTCCGCTCCCCTTATGTTATCATTCTACATTATTTTTTTCTTAAAGTCACAAAATCGGAGCAACTCCGAAAAGCGAGGTATAATATGAAAAAAGATAATATCAAATCTGGTTTTATCACAACTCGGCATGACATTTTCAAGGATATGCTGCAAAACATATTCACAAGAGCCGACCTGAAATACGAATATCCTGAAGGCGGAAAAGCGTGGAAAGTATGTATAGGTGACGGCGGTGACTTGGTAAGTGACTGCAAAAAAAGCTATTCACCAGAATACAAGAGAAAGTTTTCAGAAATATTCAGGATATGTCTGCTTGAGCATGATGTTCAATTTGTGTGCATTCACAATAAGAAGAAGGTAGAGTTTTCGAGGGATAGAATCATTGATAATTCTCAGGGCTACCTGAAAAAGCTTGGTATCATTATTCGTAATCCATTTAAGGTCGATAGTGAGAAAGCGTTGTTTAATAAGCTGATATATAGGTTTATTCTAAGCCTGTTAGATGTTATTTTTGACGTTAGCGACTGCTCACCTGTAAAGCAAAATAAGGATGCGGCAGATGATGATATAAGCAGCTCATTCGAGAAAAAGATATCTGTTTTAAAAAGGCAGAGTGAAAAAAAGGATTTCACATCGCTTATTTACTCAGTAGCAAAAAAAGCTGACATTGAAGTGATTTTTGATCCGGATTACGATAGAGATGAGTGCAACTATGCTATCTGTATATCTGTATATGACAGAGCGTTCTATGCCTTTAATAATATGGATCTGGTAACAGATGTCAGATATATAGAAGCAGAACCTAATGAACGTTGGTATAGTCCTGACGGTTATTATGAGAAAAATGATAATATCAGCTTTACTTTCCACGATTGGAGCAAAGAAGACAGTCAGGGTATGTACCGTCAGCCTTGGAATTACATGATAAAAGGTTTTGATAAATATCCGTTTAAAAGCAATGCTGCATTTAAGCCGCCGCAATTGCACAGTGATATCAAAAGCTTCAAACTCCTTAATTATGATGCGTTCAACTACCAACTGCCTCATTATTTCTATTTTGTCACAAAGCTTTCAGAAAAAGAGGTAGAAACTAAGTATAAGTATGTTTATGATAATCCAGCCCTGATTCGATGTATTGAGGCTAAAGGTCTTTGTCTGCTGAGAGAAAAGTATTCCTTTAATGAAAAGATGTATTCTGACATATTGCTTGATAATATAGTAAACGTCCTGGAGGGTTTAGAGAAGATCGACGCATCGTCCTTTTTTAATACTGAAATAAAGGTGAAAGAGTATATTCTGAAACTGCCGGATTGTTTTATAAATGTTAAAGATGTATTCCGGTATTTTAAAAGTCATAAGGCTGATGATAAGCAAGCCATTATCATTTTTATATACTCAGTCTCAGTTTTGATAGATAATTTCTGTGATTGTATCTCAAATCTAATTACTGCGGAGGGAACGCCGACAGAAGATGAAAGCACTTATTCTTTTAGTTGTAAGAATTTAATAATGATCCGGAAGAATCTGTCTGAAGGGGTAATAGTTGACTGTGCCAATAAGATAGAGGCGTTTCTGAATTCTCAAATACTGGTGGAATTGATCGATGAGTACAGAGCCTATTATAATGAACACAAGGAATCACTGAATAAACTTTCCAATATCATCGAAAATACGAATCATAGAAGTCTATACGCCTTGCTTGATGCTCCGTGCGGTGAAGGAAATAAAGGCTATTATCCTTTTGAATACCTGAAACGTTCATTAGAGAGCCTTCATGAACTGCTTACTGCCAAAATTGGAGGTATGGCTGAATAAAACAGAACAGCCCCCCGGCGTAAAGCCGGGAGTAAAGCACATTGCAAGCTGTTCCGCTGAATACAAGACTTCGAGTTGAGGGGAGTTATTGGCAATTATCAATCCTCAGTGTCATCAGTCTGAGGATTGAACACACGGGGACACTCCCACTCTTCATTTTTATCGTTTTCAACGACAAGCGTTACCGGCTGCCCAGTAACATCGGCAGCGCGCTGAGCCAAGGCGTAATTTGTAGGATTATTGGGATATAACATAGAGCCATTGTTGTAGTTTGTTGTTCCGAATAGAGTATGGGTGTGGTATGACGAACCGCTTCTCTCCTCGTTATGTGCAACGCTCAGAGCAAGGTGTTCCTCGGTGAGCGGCTGCATTATTTCACCTGTCAACGCCATAGCCGCTTCAGCAGTTGGAGCGGTTTCAGGGGTGAAAGAAAGCATTGCCTGTACGAACTGATTCTTGTTCTGATTGCCCCAGAACTTTGCAGTCTGCTTGAACTGCAATGCTGCGGAATCTGCGTTGTTTGAACTAACGCCATAGCCCTGAGCCATAACGCATCTTTCATCAAGAAGGTAGTTCGTTGCATTATCAACGTAATTTTCCCTTCCGGAAGCACGGGTGATCATCTTAAGTATTTCCATAATCTATCGACCTCTCTTTCAATATTCTCAGCTTTTGAAGGATCGGAACCTCTGACTGTTTCGATAGCTGTGTTTGCGATGTCCTGAACCTTAGTCATTATCGCGGGGGTAAGTGGAGCTTTGAAATGCTTCATTCTGTAAACAGCAGCATCGGAGAAGTTCCCACCGAAATTCTTCTCAGCATCCTTTTCGAGTTCTGATACGACATCATTCGGGATGCGTACAGATTTCTTCACAGTTGGTTCTTTGTCTTTTTTCATTGAATTGACCTCCGGCATATAGCCACTATGTATTAATTCTGTTACAACACATCATTGATACCACATACCTGTTGATATATCGGGTTGAATTATCTGGTATATATTTTGCAGGATAATTGTATAAGAGGAATTGTCGCACAGAATTATCATATAGTACGATTTTTGTAAAAAATATCCGCAGAGCAAAACAAGCAACATATCAATAACAAGCAACGCCTGTACTGTTTTATGAATTGAAGTGGTACAGGCGTTTACATATATAGCTGAGCCGCTCCTTCGAGAGCGGTTTTGCGTTGTGGAACAGTGAGAACTTCCGATTATTTCGGATTTGTAAATATATATAATTATTATGTGATAATAATTATTACATAATTCAATTGATTTTTTTCTCCGTTTACAGGCATTTCAGGTTTTTCTTCCTTTTGATATATATATTATTTCTGTGACAAGAGCTTTTGTCGCCATTATATTACGAAGGGAGAAATAAGCCATGTTTCAGAATGATCGATACCTCACCTGCGGCGTTGACAGCAGCATACCGCTCGAACTGCAAATGTTCTTGTGGCAGTGCGTAGACGGACTTCCTGAGCCGCGAGACCATTTGCAGGTTTTTGACTTGAAGCCAATAGGGAATTTGCAGAGTATCACGCACCGAAGCGAGGAACCGGAATACCATATGGATTATCTGCTGCCGGCGGATAGTCCGATAACTGAGAAAATCTACATAATCGACGACGGTACACATTCAACAATGCTGCTTTGCAGCGAGTATTAATTAAAGACTTACGCCGCTCCCTCGGGAGCGGTATTCTTATGTTTGAACGGAGGTAAAAAATGGAAAAGGAAAACAACGAAAATGCGCTTTATTGCAGTCATTGCGGCGCATTGATAGGGGAGAATGAGGACTATGAGGAAGTGCAGGGAGCGATCGTGTGTATGGACTGCGCGGAGCGGCACACGACTTCTTGTGAGCGCTGCGGCTGTAACGTCTGGAATGATGATTCCTATGGCGATGAGTATACAACGCTTTGCAGGCACTGTTACGAAAATTACTATTCAAGGTGCAGCTGCTGCGATGCACTCGTCCACAACGATGATCTTTACAACTTGAACGGCTATGACTATTGCAGTGAGTGCTATCATGACGAAATTGACAGGAATCGTTCGATACACGACTACGGATTTAAGCCGGAGCCAATATTTTACGGAAACGATACTGACCGATATTTCGGTGTAGAACTGGAAATTGACGGAGCCGGAAAGGACAGCGGTAACGCTGACGAACTGCTCGCTGTTGCCAACAAGAACGATACCGAGCGCATCTATATCAAGTCGGACGGTTCACTTGATGAAGGCTTAGAGCTTGTCAGCCACCCGATGTCACTAAATTACCATAAGCAGTTCTGCTGGGAGGAGATAATGCGTAAAGCAATCGCCCTCGGGTATCGCAGTCACCAGACTTCGACTTGCGGTTTGCATTGCCATGTGAACCGCTCCTGCTTCGGTGAAACCCGCGAGGAGCAGGATATCGTCATTTCGAGAATATTGTTCTTTGTGGAGAAGCACTGGGCGGAGTTGCTAAAATTTAGCCGCAGAAGCGAGTACAGTATCAACCGCTGGGCTGCACGTTACGGTTATGAGCGCACAGGCAGGGATATCCTCGAAAAGGCGAAAAAAGGCAATCTCGGAAGGTATGCGGCAGTCAATGTTCAGAACTATTCGACCATTGAATTCAGGCTGTTCAGAGGCACTTTAAAGTACAACACGCTCATAGCTGCACTCGAACTTGTGGACAAGATTTGCGATGTTGCACTCGAACTTTCTGATGAGGAGATCGAGAAGCAGTCATGGTCAGAATTCGTTGAAACTATAACTGAGCCGGAGCTCATCAAATATTTAAAAGAACGCAAACTTTACGTCAACGAAGATATTGATTCGGAGGTGGAAATGTAATGAAAACGACTGATTTTATCAAAGCAATACCGGCTGGAAGTCCTGCCGGCGAGATACTGAAAATAGCTGCTCTGATCGCAGCGACTGTCCTCGTGGACAAGATCGGCGACGTGGTCAAGGAAGTCATAGACGAGAGCCAGACGCCGCTTATAGACGTTAATTACAAGGAGGAGAAGTAAAATGTGCAGCCTATTCGGATTTTTGGATTATCGGGGAATAATCCCACACAAGCTCGCCCGTAAACTTTGCCAATCCTTGGCTAATTCAGCTATGGAAAGAGGGACTGACGCCTCTGGGATTTCATACGTTAAGGACGGTCAGATCGTTATTTATAAGAGACCAAAAGCAGCTAATAAGCTGCGCTTTAATCCGCCCGAGGGAACGAGAGCAGTCATGGGACATACCCGCATGACGACGCAAGGCAGCGAAAAGAACAATCAGAACAACCACCCGTTTTATGGAAAAACTCGCGATATCTCGTGGAGTTTAGCGCATAACGGCTGCCTGTATAATGATGCTTCTTTGCGTAAGGAGAAAAAGTTACCTGACACGAATATCGAAACCGATTCGTACATAGCTGTTCAACTCATAGAATCACAGCAAAAGCTTAATTTTGATTCGCTGCGGTATATGGCTGAGGCGATTCACGGTAGCTTCACATTTAGCCTGCTTGACGAGAATAATTCGTTGTATTTCGTCAAGGGCTCAAATCCGCTTTGCCTGCTACATTTCGCGGATATAGGGCTTTACGTGTACGCCAGTACGGAGTCAATAATGAAGAATGCGCTGAAGCGTGTGGGACTGCATAAGGTTGCCTTTGAACACATTGCGGCTGAAGATGGTGACATCATAAAAATAGATAGCAACGGCAATATCACTCGCTCGCAGTTTCGGCCTGCTCCTAACTACACGAGCTTTACGAGGTGCAAGTGGTGGTACGGAGACTATGACGACTACTATTCCGCATATGAGCATACTCTTATTGATATGGCACACTGCTTCGGCGTTGATGAAAATGATGTGATACTACTTATGGATTACGGTTATACAGTTGACGAAGTCGAGGAATTGATGATGGACGCAGATGCGTTGAAGGAAGCGGTTCGTGAGATAAAGTTCACGGACGGCGAGTACCTGTACGAAAACTGCGGCTGCTTTCGTTAGGAGATGATCGTATGGAGATCTATGATAAGCAGAAGCAAAAGTACTATGAGGTCTGGCTGACAAAGAGCGAGCAATCGGAAGTTGACCGCAATACACTTACAAAAAGACTTCTCGCGCAGAAGGGCGACCAAAAGTATAAGGTCGTGTTCTTTATGTCGGGGGACGATGATCTGTACCGATGTACGGAAAGCCTGTTGTTGATGAATCTGGGGTGCGCCTGAGCGCACCCTTTTTTTGCTGAAAGATATAAATGCTACTGAAATGCTCGGATATATTTGTCTAAAATTTAACAGGAAATGTATCGGGAAGGACTGTGAAAATATTATACATAACAAAAAAACTCACCAGTAATATTCCTGAGAGTAAATTTTATGGTGCGATTTTCACAGTAAACAATATGACTATTTTGTGAAAAACGACAAAAAACGCTGTAAAAAGGCGATTGCATTATTTTTCCGCTTGCTTTTTTGAATGTGGAGGTTATAATAATATAATACACCCCATTATATAGGGGATATATCAAGAAAAATAGATATTGTTGAGAATAGAAATAACATTTACGCTCGGTTTAAAAGGGATATGGATTTCCTTTATGGATCAATATGCAAAGTTAAAGCACTCTAGAATTTTGGATTAATGGAGGATAGAACGATGCAAGCTACAGATATGAATGTTATCAACAATTACCCGAAGGGAGAAGTGGTAAAGGATATGTTTGAGATCAAACGTTCGAATGAAATACTTCTTTCTGAAAACGATGTTACTTAGGATATGCTCGAAAAGCTTGAAAAGGGCGAAGACCCCAAGCCTACGCTTCCCGGCAAATCCGGCGTTACAGAATATCCTATATTTAATTTTGATGAACGCGCACTGAACCTTCTTCATGAAGGTGTTTCAAACACGCTAAGATATACTCAGGTAAAGCCGGCCAGAGGCAAGGTGTACCGTTTCTTCAAGAGGACCTTTGACGTAGTGGCTTCAGCTTGTGCTCTGACAGTGCTTGCTGTACCGATCGGAGTTGTTGCACTTCTTATCTACGTTGACGACAAGGGCAATCCGTTCTTCTTGCAGGTCAGACTTACTCAGGACGGAAAGCCGTTCAAGATGTATAAGCTCCGTTCGATGTGTATTGATGCAGAGGCAAAGTTTGCAGAGGTACAGAAGAAAAATCAGTCTGACGGCCTTGCATTCAAGAGCGATGATGACCCCAGAGTAACACGCATTGGCAAGTTTATTCGTAAGACTTCGATAGATGAACTTCCGCAGTTCTTTAACGTCCTCAGAGGGGATATGTCCATTATCGGTCCGAGACCGCCTCTTCCGAGAGAGGTCGTGCTCTATACTCCCGAGCAGATGGATAGATTGCTTGTAAAGGGTGGTCTTTCATGTATCTGTCAGACAGAGGGCAGAAGTGACATGGAGTTCGATAAGTGGGTCGAAGGCGATGTTCGCTACATAAAGACTCGCAGTGCCGGTCTCAATCTCAAGCTTATGTTTAAGACGGCGGCTGTGATCCTTCGTAAAGGCGCGAAATAAATGCAAACACACAGCACCATTTTATGTGGTGCTGTTGCAGTTTGTATGCTTGGAATTACGAAAAAGATGTAATTAATAATTGTGCTTTATTGAATTATCTTTTTTCTATATTAATGTTTATCGTATTCTTTCCGTTTAAGTAAGCGGAACAGTTCTTTGCGGTATCTCTGCTGACGTAATAAGTTTCAGATATTTGCGATTTATAGCCACTATCACTATACCTCTGATTTTGACCTTAAAAGAGTTGACAAAGCATTTCTTTCTATGTATAATAATTGTATGCACTTGGTTTAAGAAACGGAAGGGTGCTTTTTATATTTTGTATATATGTACAAAAACAGATGTACAGTTTTATTTATACTTGACAAAACAGGCTTGATGCATTATAATGTAATTTAGTGACTTGTAACGCTGTTTCACCCCTGTATTACCTGAGATTTTTCACATAAAAGCCGACAGAATGGTGGGGAGTTTGAGGGAGTGCTTAGGGGAAAGTTGGGCTTTAGCATATCAATTGGGTCTGAAATTGATTTTATGCGGATTGTTGGACGGGAAATGGCTTGGCAGAAGTCCCAGCATGGGTATACCGAATGTGCATGGAGTTTGAAAGAGTATGAGACGAGTTGATTTGACTCGTTTTGATTTATATATAGCTTCAGAGCATTAGAGATATGGAAAGAGTGAAGATGTTTTATGGCTAAAACTGGTAAGAAAATTAAAGTCTGTTTAGTTGGTTCGTCAGGTGGACACTTGACGCACCTTTACATGTTGAAGCCGTTTTGGGAGAACAAGGAACGCTTCTGGGCTACATTCGACAAAGAGGATGCAAGAAGCCTTCTGAAGGGCGAGAAACTTTATCCGGTTTACTATCCTTCTAATCGCAGCATTAAGGCTCTTATTATCAACACACATCGTGCTATAAAAATACTGAGAAAAGAACGCCCGGATCTTATCATCTCCTCCGGTGCTGCGCCGGCGATCCCGTTCTTCTGGATCGGCAAGCTGATGGGTGCCAAGACTATATATATCGAGGTCTTCGATCGCATTGACAAGCCAACAATATCCGGTAAGATCTGCTACCCTGTTTCGGATAAGTTCATCGTTGAATGGGAAGAAATGAAGCGGGTTTACAAGAAAGCTATCAATCTGGGCAGTATCTTTTGAAATGGTGCATATAGGAGAGAGGTAAATGATATTTGTTACTGTCGGTACTCATGAACAGCCATTTAACAGGCTGGTCGAGTACATGGATAAATGGGCGGCCGAACATGATGAGGAAGTTATCATGCAAACGGGCTTTTCTACATATGAGCCGAAGCATTGTGAGTGGAGTAAGTTGTATCCATATTCTCAGATGGTGGAGCTTGTTGAAAAGGCACGAATTGTGATCACACACGGCGGCCCTTCCAGCTTTATCATGCCATTGCAGATTGGCAAGATTCCGATTGTCGTTCCTCGTAAGAAGGAATTCGATGAGCATGTGAATGACCATCAGGTGGAGTTTTCTAAAGCGGTTGCTGAACGGCAGGGGAATATTATCGTTGTAAATAGTATCAGTGAACTTGGGAACTTCATAAGCTCCTTCGATGCTATTGTTGTATCTATGTCAACCGCACTTCATAGTAATAATGAACGTTTCAACGAGAAGTTGGAGAAGATTGCTGCGAATATGTTTGAGGGAAAATGAAGAATCAGATACGTCAGATTAAACAAAAGCTAAATACAGGCAGAATCGATACTGGAAAGCTGATCAAGCTGATCGATTTATATGATGTCATTTCATTTGACATTTTTGACACGTTATTAAAAAGAGACGTAATGGATCCGAGGGATGTATTCTGGCTGATGGCGGCAACTAACCCCACATTAGGAAAGAATTTTGTACAGCGCAGGGTGCTGGCTGAATCTGCTGCGCGTAATGCCAAGCAGGGGCAGGAGGTCACACTCTCTGAGATCTATCAATGGATGGAAGATGTTACAGACGAACAGCGGGATGCATTCATGCAGCTTGAGCTTCACACGGAAGAGCAGGTGCTTGGAAGAAATCTCCCCATGATGCAGGTGTACAAGGCGTGCCTCAGAAAAGGCAAGACAATTCTGATTACATCGGATATGTATTTACCTGCGTCTTTTATTGAGAATGTGCTGAAAAAGAATGGTTTTTTCGGATACCATCAATTGTACTTGTCAAGCGATAGGATGTGTACAAAGCAGGATGGGGGCATATTCTTACTCATTTTAAAAGAGCAAAAATGTCAACCGTCTCGTATTCTACATATCGGAGATTCTAGGCATTCAGATTATAAGGTGCCCCGAAAGCTGGGCTTAGGTGCGTACTGGATCCCAAAGAATCTGGTTAATACCGAGCGCTTGGATCTTACGCATAGTGATAAGTTGTCTCTTAGTGTTCTGAATGCTACAGTGAATAATCGTGTACCTCATTTTCAGGATTGGTATGAGGCGTTCGGATATGATTCCTTCGGTTTGCTTTTGTATGGGTTTGCAAACTGGCTGTACCGTGAGCTGAAGGAAAAGAACATCCAGAAGGTTTATTTTTTCTCCAGAGATGGATATATCATGAAACAGGCGTTCGATCTGTTGTATCAAGATACAACTCTGCAGACCTACTATCTGGAAGTTTCCAGGAGAAGCCTGCGCGTACCAGTGCTGTGGATGGATTCGTCATTTAATACCATTCTGTCGATGATCTCGCCGTCTAAGCTTATCTCGCTCCGCACAATATTTGATGGCGTCGGGCTGGATATCGAGAACTACCAATCCTTGATTGCTGAGTATGGATTCGATATGTCAACATCTTTTGACCGCAAAACAATTCGCAATCAAAAAAAGCTGAAGGAACTGTATTGCCAGTTAATTCCGGAAATTGAGAGTACTTCCAAAAGTGAATACGAGATGCTCCGGCGCTATTTGGATCAGAATGAGATCGGTGGTAGATTTGCCATTGTTGATATCGGATGGTCAGGCGGAATGCAACGCTATCTCAGCCAGACCCTCGATAAGCTGCAGATTCATCATGAAATTTATGGCTACTACATTGGTATTGCAGACTATTATAAACGAAATACAGAGGTCGTGCCGAATCTGAACCTCAATGGGTATTTGTTTGATTTCATGCACCATGAAAACGAGACAGATAAACGTAATAGCTTTGTGGGATTGTTTGAAAGCCTGTTTTTGGAGCAGGGCGGCTCGGTGAAACAGTACCTGCCGACTGCGGATGGAACGGTATGTGCTGTACGGTATCCGTATGAGTATTTTGTGAACGGAAAACCTACAGCAGAACTGAAACGAATCCAGAAACTTCAGGCAGGTGCTCTCCAGTTTATCCGGGATGTTTCTGCACTGCCGTATTTAAAATGTTTCCGGTATACGGCAGATGAGCTGTTCTATGGAATCAACAAAACAGGCTGCACTCCGTCAATGGAGGATGTGAACCATTTCGGGGATTTTCGTTTTATGGATGAAGGTGAGACTATTTGTCTCGCAGCTCCAAAAAGGCTGGAAAAGTATCTGACACATCCTGCTATGTTGAAACATGATTTTCTGGGGAGCCGTTGGAAAATCGGATTTATGAAACGCCTTTTTAAAGTGAAGGCACCGTATGAAAAGGCTTACCGAGTTTTGTTAAAGCTAAAGTAAGGATTAGATATGAAGAAGATTTTGATTATTGGAATGACAGAACGTATGGGCGGTGTAGAAACATTTATTTACAATACGACCCGTTTTTCAAATCCACAGAATTATTCTTATGATTTCCTCGTTCATGGAGCTAATCACTGCGTATTTCAGAAGGAGATTGAGGAATTCTATGGAGGTAACTCGCATTTTCATTTTATTCGGAAATACAAAGAAAATCCGATGGGATGTATCAAGGATCTAATTGCTTTCTATAGGCAGTTTGGAAAGGAGTATGACATTGTACATCTACAGACGGGCTCCACTGCAGAGGTACTATATGTATTCCCTTATTGTTTATTCCAGCGGTTCAAGTTGATTTCACACAGTCATAACGGAAATGGGTATTCTCCTATCATTAACAGCATGATGCGTCCAATCGTAAATTTATGTACCAAACAGCGCCTTTCCTGCTCTGATGTCGCAGCAGACTGGCTGTTTGGAAAGCATAATCGAGATAAGACTGTGATTATCAACAACGGCATTGATACTAAACGTTTTACCTACGATGAAGCCAAGAGAAATATGATACGGGAACAGTATCAATTGTCTAAAAAATGGATTGTCGGGCATATCGGGCGATTTTCAGAGCAGAAAAATCATGCGTTCATTTTAAAGATATTTCGTGAGATTTATACAAAGAATCCAGATGCAAGGCTTATGTTGGTCGGCATCGGTGAGCTGGAAACACAGATTCGGACTATGGTGGATGAGTTGAATCTGAAAAATGCGGTAATCTTTGCCGGCCCACAAGCGAGAACAGAGGACTATTACAGTGCTTTTGATGTGTTCCTGATGCCTTCCCTGTATGAGGGACTGCCAATCGTTGGGATCGAAGCACAGTCCGAAGGCTTGCCATGCTTCTTTTCCGACCAGATTTCTGAACAGATTAAGCTGACTGACCTGGCAAATGTGTATCCGTTAAGTCAGTCACCGGAGGAATGGGCAGAGAAGATGCTGCGCAACGCAGCTCCTGATAACCGAAATACATATCCGGCAGTAATTCGAAAAAGAGGATTTGATATCCGTTCGACAGTTGCGGCGCTGGAGGAAATTTACACGGCTTTATAGGAGCACCAATGAATACAGTTGCTAAATTAAAGTATTTGGCAAATTTATAGAAGTGCATTCCTACCTATTTTATTATCCGGCTGTGTCATGATGAGTATTAAAAAAGATATAATAGGATGGAGAAATATTCTCCATGAGGAAGTAAAAGAGGCATCTGAATATCAGTCAGTTGGTTATTTGGGGATTACAAAACATGAGTTTAGAAATCTGATAATCTATAGGTTAAAGAAAAACTGTGGCTTCAGCGGGATTTCTGTTTGTACTATGGACTAAAACACCCAATCTCTATATTTATACAGATGAAATTGGAGGAGGGTCGTTTTTACAACATGGCGTTTCAACGATTATCAATGCGGTTTCGATAGGTGAAAACTGTTTGATTGGTCAACAAGTAACAATTGGAAACAATGGGAATTTCAAACCTGTTATTCAAGATAATGTAATAATATCTTCTGGGGCTATTGTGAATTGTAATGTTACATTACATCCAATTTTCTGGTCGGTGCAGGAGCTGTAGTTACACATGATATTCCGGAGAATTCAATAGTAGCCGGCATCCCGGCGCGTGTCATAAAGCAGAAAGGAAAATAGCGATGGAGCTTATCTCAGTAATCGTTCCTGTTTACAATGTGAGCCGTTATCTGGAGCGATGTGTCAACAGCTTGAAAGCTCAGACCTATCCTGACTTAGAGGTCATACTTGTGGATGATGGATCTAAGGACGATTCCACAAATATGTGCGATACCTACTGTGAACAGTATGCGAATTTTAAAGTTGTTCACAAAGAAAACGGCGGTCTTGGCTTTGCCCGTAATTCAGGGCTGGAGATTGCAGAGGGGAAGTATGTAACATTTCTGGATGGTGATGATTACTTATTGCCGGATCATATCCAGAATCTGTACGATAAACTAATTGCTGACGGGGCGGATACTTGTCTTGGCGGACATACAAAAGTGTATTCATCTCATTCTTTAGTGCATCAGAATGTTGCTTTTGGACAGATGTACAAGGGGCGTGACATCCTGCCTGGAATCCTCACAAGAATGTTTGGCAAAGCCTCGACAGACGGCGATTATATTGAAATGTCAGCATGCATGGCACTGTATTCGTTGGAGATTA
>JAEEGL015143546.1_pt1 | contig 23206 bp, 20 predicted proteins | sample 9134231 | NCBI WGS metagenome assembly JAEEGL01 (sample SAMN16246548, study PRJNA631951) | gut metagenome | biome: gut microbiome; feature: rumen; material: fiber-attached | host: Bos | place: Iran: Karaj | collected 2018-10
AGGCTGCCGTCATATTTGCAGTAGATATGTTCGCAGCGGATGTTGGTCATATCCTTGATGCTGCGTGCATTTTCGTCATCGCGTCCGGCATCGTCTACTTCAAGCTCTACGCCGAAAAAGCGCTTGCCTTCGCCGTAGAAGATCGGGTCGGGTTTGTAGCCGTACTCCTGAATCTCAACTTCCAGACGGTCATAGCATGAAGCACAATACGGATAGTCGCCGTTCCACAAAATATCATCATCATGCAGAATGCGACCGCACCCCTCGCATCTGCGGAAGTGATCGTCGAAGCAGCATTCACAAAGATGGATTCGGTCATCGGCGACCGCATCATTCTGCCAGATCGTGTCGCCGCAGTGGTCGCACTGTACGGTGTGTTCCTCGGCGCAAGAATCGCAGAGCAGTTCATCGTCGATCTCAGTTTGCTCGTGGTTCTCCAGCACACAGCCGCACATCGAGCATGTTCTTGTATCTTCCATTTTCATTTTCCTCCGTAAACGAAAAATGCCCCGCCGATTGGCGGGGCATCAGTATTCGCTGGCAAGCAGCATGGTTGAATAATCTTCGCTGTCGATCACATAGATCTTCTGGCAGAGCTCGAAATCACATAGAATCAGGTGTTCCAAGTGATAAGTCGGCTCTTCGGAAGTGTGCGTGATACGGAGGAAAGGACCGCAGGGGCTGAGCTGGAAAACCTGCAGGTAGTCGCGGGGTTCGGGCATTGCGTTGACACATTGCCATAGAAAGTGGCGGATTGCATAAGGGATCTCTGCTGCAACACCGCGGGTTTCAAAGTGTGGGTTTCGGAACATAAAAGCACCTCCATAATTCAATTTGGCGACAGAGGTTTCCCCCTTATCACTATAATTATATATATACAAGAAATTGAAAAATGGAGATGTGTAGTGCCGGCATATAGCCGGCAGTTTATGTATTACACTATGTTAATCGCTGAGACACGGCGATGAAATTAGAGAATAGGAGTGATTCTTATGAAACAAAACAAGAGAAAACCGAATTCACTGCGGCAGGCGATGACAATGCTCACCGAACTATGCCATGAGATGTCCGAACTGTGCAAGTTCACGCAGACAGCGATCAATTCCGAAGATCCGGAACTGATCCGGCAGGGTGAGCAGCTTGCTCATCAATTGGAAGAACGCAACAGGCAATTTGAAGAGCAGATAAAGAATTTGTAATACTACATGTTAAGAACGGAGCGAAGCGGAGTGACCTGTATTATTAATATATACAGGATATTGAAAATGCGTAGGAGGTAATTGAAAATGAATACCGATCAAAAGAACAAAACTATCATTAGATCTTTCAGAGTGACTGAAAAACAGGATGCGATCATCAGCAAAAAGGCGTATGATCGCGGAATGAGCTATGGAGCTTATGTTGCATTATCAGCGACATGCGGTGATGAACAATTTGATCCGACAAAAAGCGTTCATATGCAGAATGTGATCAATATTGCAAAGCAGCTGGCGAGGAAATATAACTTTGAAGTACTGGAAATACTGGATAGAGAGGAGGCAGCAATATGGTCTATGTAAAGTTGATTCGGAATACCTATGGAGGAACCGATTATCTTCGTAACTGTTGTGTTTATCCGGCAAAACAAAGCAAAAAAGACAGCCGTGAACTCTGCGGATACGGAACATATGGGGTGGATTTAATAAATCCCGAGAATGCTTATCATCAAATGCGCCTGATTAAAATATACTATGGAAAAGAGTTCAATAATCCGTTGATTCATTACATTGTTTCATATGATGGCTGCGTGGACAGTGCCGATAAAGCATGCAACGTAACCCGGAAGATATCTGAATACTTCACGGAATCGTATCAGCTGATATGGGCAGTGCATCATCGACCGCGTGAGGAATCAGATTATCACGCGCACATTATTTTGAATTCTGTCAATTATAAAAACGGGATGATGTATCACAGCGATATCGGGGAAATCAAGCGGTTTTGCTATCATGTGCGAAAAGTTACGGGGAGAGATAATCGGTTCTGTTTTATTTGAAAAGAAATAGGAGGGCAAAGCCATGCCCACGGACGCATCTTTCCCATATTGTTTTAACGGAGCAGCAACTGTTGGCAGAGCAATGATGAACGCCCGGCAGTGCCGGGCGTTTCACTTTTTTGCCTTTTCAGATATATATAATTATAATGAAGCATCTGCAATTCCGTGCAGATGCTATCTTATTGCCATACGGCGATATATCTGGGAGGATACTATGAAAGACTTATCATGCGTCTGCTGCGGAAAGCGTATTTTACCGCAGGATGCCCATACCGATTCACAGCATACAATCTGCGATTTCTGCTACAGAAAGAGCTATACGCGCTGTGATGCGTGCGGAACGATGATTCATGTCGAGGATGCCTGCCGCGACAAGGAGAAAACCTATTGCTGCGCCTGTTATGAGGAACGATTCCGGCACATCCATCCGCACGATTACAAGCCGGCGGCGATTTTCTATGGTACTGTCCCGCGATTCTTCGGTGTCGAACTCGAGATCGATGGCGGCGGTCACAGCGATGAACATGCCAAAATGCTGCTGGATGCTGTCAACACGGACGATGAATACATCTATATCAAGCGTGACAGGAGCCTTGATGACGGACTGGAGATCGTGACACACCCGATGACACTTGATTATCATATGACACGATTCAACTGGAACCGTCTGCTGCATACAGCGATTCCTCTCGGGTATCACGCCGATGATGCGCCGACCTGCGGACTGCATATTCATGTCAACCGTCAAAGCCTCGGTGCAACACCGACTGAGCAGCAGGCAGCGATCCAACGGATTCAGGTGCTTCTGAAAAAGCACTGGTACAAGATACTGCGATTCTCACGCAGGAGCGATGAATACTGCAAGCGCATGACAATCTGCGGGACCGCCGCTGCCCTGAATCTCGATCATCCGCAGACTGTAGAATTCCGCTTGTTTCACGGAACATTGAAGACGGCGACAGTATTTGCTTGTCTGCAAATTGTTGACAGGATATGCAGCATTGCGCAGGCATCGACCGACATGGAGATTCAGGCGCTGACATGGCACGGATTTCTGAAAACTGTATACGATGAGGAACTGCTCATGTTTCTGCGGGAACATGGGCTTTTTTCATGATGCAAAAATAAATCACAGACCGCCTTGACAAAGTCAATTCTGAATGCTATAATATGCCTAATCAAATGCAGTGCCCGGCAGCGATTTTGCAAATGCAAGACTGCGGCGAGTCGCCGCGGGAATTTACCGACCGGCACAACGGTCAAAGCCCGATTGAACGCACAGACAGCCCGCAGACTTCGTAAGCCGGAAACGCAGAGGCGGAATACGGAGCTTTGCAGCGTGTGCCGAGTTTATCGAAATCAAAAGTTCCTTCGCCGAATAAAAGGTAACTGCGTTACCTGGAATTCGTCTTCGTCACTTTTGACAGAGATGCCGATAATCAGCGGCTTGCGACTTGATTTTCAATCTCAAATATGCTATACTATAAATGATTCAAGACAAGGGGGGGATCTGCATGCAATATCAGATCATGCACAGAAATACGCGCATAGCGCTGGCAGATGATGATTGCATCACGCAGATCATTGTCCCCGCGCTGTGCCCGGCATGTTTTGTGATTGGCATGCCGCTGAGACGCTGGCTGGATGACCGCATGGTTGACACGCACCGTTCGCATTCCCGCAGACTGTTCAAAGCGCTGCGGATGCGTGCAAATGCCGACATTGCAGAACTGATTGTTGTCGGACACGGTATCAGCATCACGGATAACTGGTGGATTCAGCGTATCGACGAGGGCTGCAATTATCAGTCCCTGAAGCAATACAATGAGGAACTAGCGGATATTGCGCTCTACGGTGCATCGGATTCGCAGAAGGGCGATATTTCCGGCTATCGGGAGCTTGGCACAGTCGGCAGCTTTGAGAAGTCATGGCGCTTTGTTGACGGCGCATGGTATATGTATAAGCAAGGCAGTACGCTGGAGCTGATCTCAGAATATTATGCCTATCAGTTTCTGAAAGCGATGGGCGTTCTCACTGCTGAATATCGGATTCACCGCACACAATCGGCTGAGACCGGACTGGAATTCGTCTGCATCGTGACAAAGGATTTCACGGATAATGCCGCGGTTGACTTTGAGCCGTTCTGCAACTACTACAGCGACCGCGAGGAACCGGACTATATTCTTGCCAGGCTCCCGGAGAAGCTGCATTCGGGATATGTCAGAATGCTGTTTTACGATGCGCTGCTGTTTAACGGCGACCGGCACAATCAGAATGTCGGTTTTCTCCGAAACAGTGACACCGGCGAAATACAAGGACTTGCGCCGTATTTCGACTTCAATCTATCGCTTGCGGCTGTTGGGATTCCGCGGATAGATGCGGAAAAAGGAAATGTCTTTACGCAGGATATTCTGAAAAATAATATCTGCTGCGCCGTTCTGAAGAAGCAGCTCCCGGAGCGTCACATGGTGCAGCAGGCAATCGCAGCGGCAACTATGAAGACGAAAGACGCATTCCCCGATGAGCCGTTTCGGTATACGCTGTTTGAGGATTATATCTTGCAGACTTTTGATTATTTCAGTGCGCATTTGTGAGCGATTTTGACCGCTGCGATTTCATGTTTAATATTGAAAAAATAGCGGCATTACGTCCTGTGTCCGAGTAAGCGTTGCCTTCTATCCGCAGTGTTCAGTTTTCGCATCAGGTCGTTCACACAATATTGGAAGGAATCATCCCCGCCTTTTGGCGGGGATGACAGTTTATGAATGCCCTACAAAGGCGCCTTTGTAGGATCCGGGTAACGAAAGATAGCTGCGACACCAGGCAGCGGCGATTCGGGCAGAAATACTTACAGAGCCAGCGAAACCGCCGCAGTTTTTGCCGTAGGATCCATTATCACTACCGCTCGTGGTTACAGCGCATTCGACATAGGCGTCCTTGATATAGCCGCCGCCATGGTTGCCGACAAATCCGCCTGTATTATCCTTTCCGCTATCATTGGCTACATAACTATTCGCGCAGCGATCGGCGTGTCTGTCAGTATCGTCATTGTGTTTGCTGCGGTTCACGGTATTGAATGGATGCTTGACCGGCGAACCGCGAAGCTGCTGACAGAGCAGCTTGCGGCATTTCAAAAACGGAATTCTTTCTGATATGCACACAGCGTATCAGTGCGTGTGCGATGCATCAAAGCAGCTGAAGATCAATCGCAGCATTCGGAGTGATTTCCGTATTACTGGCACTGCTGTGGGCGTGGCAGAAAAATGTGCGCAACAAGGCTCGCTATGCCTTTGAGGATTATCAGCGTGATCTGACAGACAACCTTGCGCATGATATGAAAACACCGCTTATGGCAATCAGCGGGTATGCAGAAAATGTGCTGAACGGCAAGCTCACGGAAGCGGAACAAACGGAATATCTGAACTTCATTCTGGACAATGTTTCATTTACGGACTCGCTGATCAGCCGGACACTGTACCTGAATCACATGGACGGACATAACATGTCCCCGGAAACGATTCAGCTGATGGATCTGGCGGAAGAGATACTGGGCAAATACGCACTCCTTCTGCAGGATAAGAAGATCGTGTACAGTGTCAGCGGAAATGCCGATGTTCACGCTGACAGAAACGCAATGGAAACAGTCATCGAAAATCTGATCTCCAACGCAGTCAAGTATACACCGAACGGCGGTACACTCAGTATCGCAATTGACAAGAAACGCATGGCTATCATCAATTCCGTTTCAGAGAGGATAGATACAAAGGAACTGAAGCGTCCGTTTGTCCGCGGCGATGCAGCAAGAAGCAATGCTGACGGTAACGGACTGGGGCTTTCCATAGCCGAGCGTGCTGCTCTTGCAAATGGCTTCAGACTGACAATTTCCTGCACGGATACAGAGTTCAGGACGGAGGTCATATTCTGACGACAGCTTTGTCAGTGCATGTGTGCCGCATTTCTTTCCGATCATACCTCGGGTTTGATGCGTACACTGAAAAATGCTATTTTATTTGCGCGATTACGTATTTGAAAATAAGAGTGTGTGAAAAAGCGGCCGGAACCGGCTGCTTTTTCGTTGTTTCGTGGGCGGTGCTGTTGAGAAAACGTAATTGGAAATGTGAAACTGAAAAAAGCTCCCCGCGGAGGGGAGCTTTTTGTACAGAGAATGAAAAGTGTGCTGCGAAACAAGCACCAAGAATCAACCAAAGAGTTTTTCTTTGATCCATCCGCCGACTTTCTTCACTGTTGATGCCGCAGCACCGAGCGCTTTCTTTCCGAATTCCGCAACGCCCTTTGCTGCTTTTATGACAGTCTCACTTGTGACTTTCTGTGCCAGAAATGTTCCGACAGCAGCTCCGACCTTTGCACCTACCGGACCGAAGACAAAACCGACTGCTTTTCCAACGGCAGTTGCCATTTTTCCGCCAAGCTCGCCGGAGCGTTCCTGCTCGATTACGCCTGCAAATGCCGCAACTGCGGTATCCTTAAGGTGCGTGACTGCTTCGCTCAGCTTTTTCTTTCCGCGGATTACATCAAAAAACACACTTGCTTCTTCTACAACCTTATGCGCAACCGTTGCAAGCATCCGCACCGGCGTGCTTTCGCTTTTCTCTCCCGCTTCCGATACAGTCAGGCCTGCACTGATCGCGACCTTGAGCCCGGCGACAGCGCCCTCCTCGAGCAACTGACGGAAAAAGCCCTTCTTTTTCGGCTGCGCATCCTCCTGCGAGGCGTTTTCTTCAATCGTCTCTTCCAGCACTTCCGTGTATTCATCGGAGGAGATCCATGCCAGCGCTGCATTTCCGGCGGCATGCGCAACAGTGCGGAGCGCATCTTTTAAGCCAATTCCGGATCTGTTTCTGACGGTATCTTCAGCTTCTGTCAGGTCGGCGGTTTCATATCCGGTGTGCTCCCGGAGTGCAGCGGCAGTCGAACGCACGATCTGCCTTTTTTCGTCGTCCGAACACTCCTGCACATCCACAGCGAACCATTCTTCTGCGGACATGCCTTTGCGCCGGGCTTCCTGTAATTCAGCCAGCTTTCTAGCCTGCAGCGCAAGTGTGCCGGTGATCTCATCCGCTGCCTTGTCGATCCGCTCCGGCGCCCAGTCTGGCAGCTTTCTGCCAAGATATGTGCCGAGCCATGCTCTGTCGGGCATCTGCCCGCGCTCCTCTGCATAGCTTCCGATTGCATCTGATAAATGTCCGATTAGCTTCTTCATTGATGTTTCCTCCTTATTGTTTCACTCTGCGGCTGCTTTTAATGATCGAATCGCTCTAGATAGGTTATAATAATCTTTGAAAAGTCTTCTGAGAAACGGAATTTTGCGTAATATTTTCCGATATCGAGTTCATGATTTTTTCCGTGTAAAAGAAAATAAATCCGTACTAAATTGCGATTTTGATCAAAACTGATAGAAAAACCATTAGATATTGTTGTGGTTGTACGATAATAACTAAATTTACCATCGAAAATATCGAGTATGTTCTTTTTCGCTTCATCGGTTTCCGCAGCTGTCATGGACGGTTCTGCTTTCTGATACATTCGCGGCAAGCGGAATAAGGAACTGATTGGCCAGTATTCATTTCCACGTAGATTATATTGTATCATTTTCTGAAAATAAGTATGTGCGAGCTGTGGGGAAATCTCTGTGCGGAGCATGCCTTTTGTATAGATCTTGTAGAGCATGACAAATGCGGGCGGAAAGCCCATCGCACCTGCCCTCTGGAACAACTGCAATATTGCGTTATTTGACGGGATATGAAAAGTTTGACGGTTATAGTCTGCATAGTTTATTTCGCAGGTGCTCAGTTCATGATAGCAGACTGCCAGTGCAAAGAGAGCCGGCGCATCATCCTGATCGGCTGCTTGCTTCAGATAATCCAGCCCCAGCCTCCGATTAAACTCGAATCCCTGTCCGATCATTGCCAGGCAGCCAAGCCGCATCTGTGCAGGTGCATAGCCCTGATCCAACGCTTGCTTAAATAAAGCAGCTGCTTTGTCAAAGTGTTCCTGCTGCAGCTCTGTTTCTCCGATCTGAAAGAGTGCTTCCGGGCTGAAATCAATGCCGGCTTTCCGGGCTGTGTCCATCCATTTTTGTTTCTCTTCTTCTGAATCTGCAAGCATAGTCATTTCGGAGACAGCGGGGATATATCCGGCATCAGCAGCCTTTCGGAAAAAGCCGGATGCAGTTTCTATGTTTCCGTTGTGCTGGTAGATCCTGCCCATTCTGCAAAGTGCCCATGTGCAGCCCAGTTCGGCTGCATGCTTTAATGCTGCAATGCCCTGCGCTGTATTGCAGGCGAGAATGCTGGCGTCTCCGAAGAGCGCAAGCCCGAGCGGATCTGCGGCGAACTTCATCAGTGCACGCTCAGGTTCCGTTTTTGCAGTGCCGATCCCGCTCTGCACGGAGCCGAGCACTTGTCCCATCTCGGCATAGGCCTTCCGTTTCGTCTCGTCTTTCTCATAATAGATTTCCAGCAGGAGCAAAGCGCGGGGATGATTCTTCCCAGCATATTTTTCAAGAATCGGCAGGGCATCCTTCCAGCCGCTGCCCAGCAGCATTTTTTCCGCCCGGCAGACCTCATCCGCTTCTGTGACAGCGGAAACATTCCAGAGGAACGGGATTCCTCTCAGCACAATGCCGCTCGCGGCGAAATCGGCATGATCCTTTGCGGCAATGATTGCCTGCGCGCCCTGACCGACGCTTTCATATCTCACATTGCTGTATTGCAGGCCGATGCGATAAAGCCCCGGGCAGAGCAGGATATTCTTTTCGCCTGTGCTGCAAAGCCAGTCCAGATCCGCCTGTGAAAGCGCAATCCGTCTTGCATGTGCAAAAAATGACGAATCTGCCTGGATTTCCTGCAATCTTTGCTTTACGAGCCTTTCGTGGCGGATCATTCTCCATGCTTCATTCAGATCCGCCTCCACGCCGAAGATCCCGCAGAACAGCTTCGGAAAATCATCGGAATCTTCCTTCCCTTGGAGCTGCTTTACCTGATTCCACTCGTCATAATAGCCGAACAGTCTCAGCCACGAAATGAGCTTTCCGCTCTGATACAGGTCGTATACAGGCTCGAAATCAAACTCAACTTTTAGCTCTTCGATGGAACGGATTTTTTTGTCATTGATGCGCAACGGGAATTTCACAAGTCTAGGCATATTCTCACCTCCTTATTTTGATGCGTTTTTGTAGTTGTTGTTTTTGTAGGCCTTTTTCATTTCTTCAAGCTTCTCGCTCATGATCTTTGAAAGGGGCTGCGTTGCTTCCTTCGCCTCTGAATAGTATTTAGCAGTGACATCCTGTGCATCCTCCACAAAGGCTTTCTCGATCGCATCTCTGACCACACCTTCGATATCAGCGCCGCTGTATCCGTCTGTATTTTTCACAAGTTCGTCCATTTCTTTGCTTCCCGCCAAGCGATCATATTCTGCGTGCGGCCGCCGCTTTTTGATGTGAATTTCAAAGATCTTGCGGCGTTCGGATTCGTTCGGCAGAAGCACATAGAAGATCTCATCAAATCTGCCTTTGCGCATCAGCTCCGGTGGCAGCTTCGTAATATCATTTGCTGTCGCCACCACAAAGGTCGGCGTCTTCTTTTCCTGCATCCATGTGAGGAATGTGCCGAACAGACGGATCGTGATCTCATGTCCGCCGCCCTCGATTCCGGCAAATGCCTTTTCCAGCTCATCAATCCACAGTACACACGGCGAAATTGCTTCGGCAAGTGCAATCGCTTTCCGCATATTCTCCTCTGATTCGCCGACATATTTGCCCATGATCTTGCCCATATCGAGACGCAGAAGCGGAACCTCAAACAGCCGGGCGATCACCTTTGCAGAAAGGGATTTTCCGCAGCCCGGGACACCGCAGATCAGCACACCCTTCGGCATCTCAACGCCAAACTCCTGCGCGCGTTGCATGTTTTTGAATATCTTTGCCTTTCGCCCGATCCATTCCTTCAGGTTTTCCAGTCCGCCGATGTCCTCCGCCTTTTCGGTGACGGTGATCATCTCAAGAATGCCGGATTTCATGATCATCTGTCGCTTCTGCTCGTGGATCAGTGCGAGATAGTCGATCAGCTTTCCGCTGTCGCTGGTTGCGGCTGCAATGAACATCGGTGCAAGAATGTTGTCGATTTCAAAAGCGGTGAGTCCTTTGAAGGCAACTGCCATTTCAGCGACCGGCCAGTCCGCAATGCTGAAATCGTTGATGCGTGCAAATTCGCGGATTTGTTCTGTGATCTCTTCGATGGACGGATAAGCCGTCTCCACGATGGTGATGTATTTTTCGAGCTCCTTCGGGATCCGCCGCACAGGGGATACGATGATAATGATAAAATTCAGCGGATGATGCTCGTCCACAATGCGAAGCGCAAGCCGTTTTAAGCTGCCGATGACCGCAGGGTCATCGAGATAGAAATGCGAGTCTTTCAGTACAAGATATCCCGGCTCCAGATCGCTGTTTTGATAATCGGCTAGGTTCTGCAGCTTTCTTGCTAGATCAGGTTTTTCGATCACTGTTTTGACCAGAATCCGATCTGATGCTGAGAACCCGGTTTCTTCTGCATCCGTTTCGCCGATTTCGCAATACCCGGTTGCAGCATTCCATTCATAGCCGGGTATACGGCGGATCTCTTTCATCGCGTCATAAATCACCTTGTCGATTTTTGCTTCTTCAAAGGATTCAATATACAGGATGGGGTACTGGGCATCTGCATATTCGACAATCCTGTCTTTCAGCGATTTGGTCTTTTCCGATGACATTGCATACCTCCTTGTATGAATTGAGACGGTATTATTTTTTCTTCATGATCGTATCGAACGGGTTTGTTTTGCTGTTGCTTTTGATACATTTGGGGCACGGATCCTGGACACACTTGATCAAACCTAGCTTATAGGGACATTCTCTGCACTTTTTCTGGTTTTGCATATTGGGGAGTTTCTGCATCTGATTCACCCTTTCTCATTTGCGCTGCGGAAAATGTTTCTTCGAATGGCATAGAGCATTCCTCTTGATATTACCTGCAAAAGTATTGATCTGAATATGGAAATAGTATAGCATATTCATCCATAAACTGCAATATACGAATCGAGTTTTGTGAAGAATTAACAATGACTATATTGGGAAATTGTGTATTATATTCATATGCGCAGTATGTATATTTCAGATTCAGAAGTTCTTCCCTGCTTTTCATGGCTAGTCAGTTGAATATCAGGAGACACTTATCCGAGTGATTGTATTCATAAACAGGTACTAAGCAGGAGCGCCCCGCCCGGGGCGCTCCACTTAGTGCTGTCCGATTTATTTTAAGCTGCCACAAGTCTCGTCGTACTCCTGATGAGAATTCTGTATACAAGCAGCGAGAGAACAGGCGTAGATCCTTTGAAAACTTGATTGTGGTAAGACCACAGTAAAAAATTCATGAGATGCGCAAGGCTATGCGCATCTCTCTGAAACACTATTGACATAGGATTGGATTTGTGCTATAATAAACCAAATACTAGATCGGAATTGATAAAATATGGACATGATGGATATTCTCGCTGCCAAAAGTGACCATTCATCCCCGGAGCTGTGGTTATCATTCAAAACGCATATGCTTGACACTGCGGCGATAATCAGACAGCTGTTTGACAGATGGCTGCCGGAATCTGTTCGCAATCTGCTTGCTGATTCGCTTCGTCTTGATTCTGAACCTGATACCGCCAGAGATCGCGCCTCTGATTTTTGCCGATTGATCGCGCTTCTTCATGACATCGGCAAACTGACACCCGCTTTTCAATCAAAGATCGCAGACCGATTGCCGGGATATAGAGAGCGCCTTTCAGCATGTCAGATTGAGCTTTCTATGATACGTGATCCGAAATCTTCACCGCATGCGCTTGCAGGTGAGGCGATTCTGACCGACTTTGGTTTTCCGCAGGAAATTTGTGAAGTTGTCGGATTTCATCATGGCGCACATCACGGCGATGCTGAGACACAGATCGAAGATCATGCTTCCAATTATTACGGGTACCGTAATTGCAATCGCAGGACGTGGCGGTCACTCTGGGAAGAATGGTTACAATTTGCGCTGGATGAAACAGGCTTTACGATCAGTCAGCTCCCGCATTTGAATGTTCCGACCCAGATGCTTCTGACCGGACTTTTGATAATGGCGGATTGGATTGCCAGTAATGCAGATTATTTCCCCTATGTTCCGATCGGAAAAGAATTGTCGGATGCCGACTGTTCTGATCGGGCTGATGCAGCATGGGAACGCCTTTCACTGCCGGATTTGTGGTGTGCGGATGCTTGCGGAGCAGACGCCGAATGGTTTTATAATAGATTTGGATTTGAGGCGAATGAAATCCAGGAAGCTATTATGGAACAGGCTGATGCAAATCCGACTGCGGGAATCTATATTCTTGAAGCTCCGATGGGAATGGGAAAGACAGAAGCTGCGTTGGCGGCTGCCGAAATCCTGGCTGATCGTCTTGGGCTGGGCGGTATATACTTCGGGCTTCCGACTCAGGCGACGGCGAACGGGGTATTTGGACGAATTCATTCGTGGGCGACTCAATGCGACAATGAAACACATTCGATTCGACTGGCACACGGAATGACAGAACTAAATGACGAATACCGTTCGATTTTTCACGGAAAAGCGTCTGATTCCGGCGATGAATCAGTGATCGTACATGAGTGGTTTGAGGGCAGGAAGCAAGCCTTGCTTTCTGATTTTGTTGTCGCAACGGTTGATCAGTTCTTGCTTGCATCTTTGAAGCAGCGGCATGTCATGCTTCGACATCTCGGGCTTGCAGGAAAAGCAGTGATCATAGATGAATGTCATGCGTATGATGCCTATATGAATGTGTATTTAGACAGAGCTCTCCGATGGATGGGAGAATACGGTGTCCCGGTTATCATCTTATCGGCGACCTTACCCATTCAGCGCCGGGAAGCACTGACCCGTGCATATCTGGGAGCGTGTAATCCGCGGCAGGCAGTCAGCGGCTCATTGGCTTATCCTCTGCTGACATGGAGCAGCTGCGGACAGGTTCTTCACAAAGAAATTGCGATTGAACAATCACAAAAACAGATCTGCATAGAACGGCTGATAGAAGCTGAGCTTGCGGACGCGCTTTCATACAGGCTTTCTGAGGTCGGCTGTGCCGCAGTGATCGTCAACAGCGTGAAATATGCGCAGGAATTGAGTATGCAGCTTACAGCGGCTCTGCCTGGTTTTGAGGTGGTGTGCTTCCACAGCCAGTTTCTTGCAACAGACCGAGCAGAGATTGAGAAGAAGCTGCTGCATCGTGTCGGAAAGCATTCACAACAAGCAGAACGGGATCATCTGATTGTTGTCGGTACACAGGTGCTGGAACAGTCTCTTGATCTGGATTTTGATTATATGGTAAGTGCACTTTGCCCGATGGATCTGCTGTTGCAGCGTTCCGGCAGACTGCATCGACATGAGAGGCGGCGGCCGCGAAACTTGCAGGATGCAGTGTTGTCTATATTGGAGCCGAAAAAGGAAACGCCCTCTGTATATGATGCCTGGATCCTTCAGCAAACTGCATCACATCTTCCGAAGATGCTTGATATTCCTTCGTGCATCCCTGTGTTGGTCAACGGCGTATACAGCGCGGCCGATGAGACTGATCCGCTTTATTCTGCATATTGCAGAAAGATGGCCGAAAAGGAAGAAAAGGCAAAGAATTATTGTATCAATTCAGATAAACTGCGTGAGAAGTATGTAAATTGTCTTTCAGATTTACTGAACGATGATGTCGGCAGCCAGCCGGGTGCAGAAGCATCTGTCCGCGATTCGGATGAGACGGTCGAAGTGATTATGCTGTGTGAAAAAGAGAACGGGAAATATGCTTTGATCAGCGGAGAAGCAGAGTTTGATACGACATATCCGCTGCAGGAGTTTGAAGCAATACGGATTGCGCGGGAACGCTTGCGTCTGCCGGCGTCATTCAGCCGCAGCTATCGGTTCAATGAGACGATAAACGCGCTGACGCCATTGCCGCCTGCATGGAAATTATCCAAATGGCTTTCCCGTGAATTGCTGCTGCTGCTTTCGCCGGATGAAGATACAGCCTTTTGCGGAGCGATTCTTCGCTACAGCAGGAAATATGGTTTATTGGTAAGAAGGGAGGATGAGACATGGACCGAGAATTTAACCTGATTGATGAGCCGTGGATCTGTGTTCGGATGACGGACTGCAAGACAAAGGAAGTCGGCCTGCGTGACGCTTTGCTGCAATCGCATACTTATACCGAACTTGCAGGTGAGACGAAAACGCAGGATTTTGCGGTGCTTCGTTTGATGCTTGCAGTGATTTGTACGGTGTTTTCACGGTATGATACAGAGGGCAGCGATCTTGAGCTCGGATCAGATCCTGTAGATTATTGGAAAGCCGTGTGGGACAGCGGCACATTCCCTGAAGCACCTTTTGCGCGGTATTTTTCGGAATGGAAGGATCGGTTCTGGCTGTTTGATTCGGATTACCCATTCTGTCAGTCGAAGGCTGCAAAGGAAAAAGGGAATCCGATCAGTACAGCGAAGATGATCGGAACACTCTTTGAAAGCAACAACAAGGCACGGCTTTTTTCAGACCGGAATCAGGCGGGCAGAGCACTCTCGTACGCAGAAGCAGCACGCTGGCTGCTGCATCTGAATTGTTTTGATGATATCGCAGCGAAAAATCCGACGCCGAAACGAACATGGTGCGGAAAACTCAGTCTGGTTGCACTGACCGGCAGGAATCTGTTTGAAACACTGATGCTGAATTACTGCGCAAATGCTGATTCTGTCAGAGCGCTCCCGAAGATGCCGGCATGGGAGATCCATGAACCCTCTTCCGAGTTTAACCGTCAGATCGTGCCGCCGAATGAGCAGGCTGCGCTTCTGACTTTACAATCCAGAAAGATCTGGCTTTGCAGAGAAGGCGATGCAGTCAATGCTTATCGTCTGGCTGGCGGCGATTGGTTTGAGGAGGATGCGCATTTTGACGAGCAGATGACGCTCTGGAACGGCTATCGGGAAAAGCCGGATGCACCGACGCAGTTCAAGCCGAAACGGTATGATACCTCAAAGCTGATCTGGCAGGAATTCGGCAGTATCTCGGCGCTTGCCGTTGAGCAGCGGGATGCCAGGAATTTTACCCGTCCTGCCGGTGTTGTGGAGTGGATGCACTTTCTGGTGAAAAAGAAGCTGCTGCGCCGCGATTATCATGTGAAGATCTGTACGGCGGCTGTCATTTATGATTTCAAGCAGGCGACTTCACTTCCAGTATTGGATACTGTCAGTGACACAATTTCTTTTCATTCCAATCTGCTGGATGATGCCGGTGCAGCATGGCGCAGAATGATTGTAAATGAAGTCGGAAAATGTGAAAAGGCAGCAGGTTATGTGTATCTGCTCTACAAGAACCTTCAGCTTGCATCCGGCAGGAGAGATAAGGATGAAAAAGAGTCTCAGTCCGGCGAGCAGGACGCAAAGCGGGAGTATTATGCCCGTATAGACCGGGAATTCCGTCTCTGGCTTGACCGTTTAGACCCCGATTCAGATCTGGAAGAAGCTGTGGGAGCGCTCGAAGCAGTTCTGCGCAGAATTGCGATTTATTATGGCAGAGAGCTTGCAGCACAATGCGGCGGGCAGACGGTGTTCGGTCGAAACTCTGACAATGAAATTGTATCGTCGGCAGAAGCACTGAATATCTTTGAAGGTTCTGTCAAAAAGCTGTTTTCTGATACAGACAGCGCGGAGAACGGAGGTGAATCAAATTGAGCAAACATGACAGCGTTTATCGTTATACTGCTGCAAAGATTGCATATCTCGGTCAGCAGAATGACAGCAGCGCCGGCAGAGCAATGCTTGCGGATCTGCGGCGCGGCATCGGCAAAGCGCCGGGAGAATTGCCCGAGCTTTGGGGTATCATATTTGACCGTATGCCGGAGGAACTGATTGGAAAAGGAGAACCTTCCGCTGCCGAATGGGCGGTCTACACTGCGCTGACACTTTATGCAATGCACAGACAGGGCAGTACAGAGGATGTGCAGAAAGACGGCGTTTCCATCGGTGCTGCGGCAGCGTACCTGATACACACAGAAGATGATACAGAGCGTATTTTGAAACGGATGAACCTGATTGCAACAGCTGTCTCTCCGGCCGATCTGGCTTATCATCTTCGAGGATTAATTCAGCTTCTGAAGGGCGATTCTGTGGGGCTTGATTACGCACAACTGGCAAAAGAATTGTACCTGTTTTCTTTTTCGGAAACCGCAAACCGAATCAAACTTACATGGGGCAGAGATTTCTACCGCCAAAATCAAAATAAGAAGGAGAATGATACATGAATACGAACAGACTGTATGTTGATTTCCATATTATCCAGACCGTCCCGCCGAGTTGCATCAACCGTGATGACACCGGCAGACCGAAAACCGCTTTTTATGGCGGCGCAAATCGCGCGAGAGTATCTAGTCAGGCGTGGAAGCATGCGATGCGTGGAATGTTTACCGAGATTTTCAGCGAAGAGCAGCTCGGTTTTCGCACAAAATATGCTGCCAGTCTGATTAAAAAGATTCTGGTGAATCATAATTTTACACCTGAAAAAGCCGAGAAGAAAGCGGCGGATGCACTGACGAATGCCGGTGTAAAGACAAATGAGAAGAAGGGGCACACGACCGGGGCGCTGTTTTTTATCAGTGCAAAGCAGGCAGAAGCATTGGCAGAACTGATCATTGCGGAGGAGAAAGATAAGGCAAAATATAAAGCTGCTCTGAAAGATCTTCCGTCGGTTGATATCGCGTTGTTTGGACGAATGGTCGCAGATGACAATTCTTTGAATGTGGACGCCGCTGCACAGGTTGCGCACAGCATCTCTACCCATGCGATCCAGAACGAATACGATTACTTCACTGCGGTCGATGACTGCAATGAAGCGGATAATGCCGGTGCCGGACATCTCGGCACAATGGAGTTCAATTCAGCGACACTCTATCGTTATGCGACCGTCAACGCGGCAGAGCTTCTGGAAACGATCGGTGACGACGCCGCCAAGGCAGTGCGCGGATTTGCGGAAGCCATGATCTGTGCGATGCCGACAGGCAAGCAGAATTCCTATGCCAACAGAACGCTGCCGGATCTTGTATATGTGACGCTGCGCTGTGACCAGCCTGTCAACCTGAGCGGCGCGTTTGAAAAGCCGGTTTGCGGAGCAGAAGGGTACGCGGAAAAATCGGTCAAAGCGCTGTTTGTACATGCAGAAAAGGTGTATGCAGATTACTGCGGAGCGCCGGCCGCAAGCTTTGTAATCGGGCATGAAGAAATCCTCGGTGCCAAAAAAACAAATCTGAACGCTCTTCTGGATGCGCTGGAGCAGGCAGTTCAGAATGGGGTGATCTGATGGCAACACTCTTGCTGCGCCTTGCCGGACCGCTTCAGGCTTGGGGGGCGGAATCGAAATTTGAAATTCGCAGAACCCTCGGATTCCCGACAAAAAGCGGCGTGATCGGTATGCTGGCTGCTGCATTGGGAATGTCGCGGGATGATCCGCCTGATCCGCTGAATGAATTGAAATTTGGTGTGCGGATTGATCGGGAGGGATCCTATCTGCGTGATTATCATACAGCGCACGGAAAAAAGGAAAAGGACGCTTATATCACGCAACGGTATTATCTTGAGGATGCTGTGTTTCTTGTCGGTCTGGAAAGCGAGGACTCGGCATTGCTTGAGAAGCTGCAGGAGGCACTCTGCCATCCTGTGTTCCCACTGTTTCTGGGACGGAGATCCTGTCCGCCGACTATGCCGCTGCAGCTTGGTATACGGGATGCAGATCTGCTGACTGCACTGCGTGAGGAACCGTGGCTGTTGGCTGAATGGCGTCAGAGATATGCAGATGCTTCAGAACGAAAGCTGCGGATTCTGACCGATGCCGATAATGCTGAAGAAGGTGCACCGCTTCGTGATCTGGCGGTGTCTTTCCGAAATGAGCATCGGATCCATACATGGCGTGCCGTGATGGATCATGGCTATGTGTCCGTGAATGGTGCGGAGCAGGAATCTGAACATGATGCCTTTGCGGAATTGGGGTGACAGAGATGTATCTTTCAAAAATCACATTGGATACTACAAAGCGAAACACGATGCTGGCACTGCGCAGCCCGGGAAAAATCCACGGGGCACTGGAGTCATCATTTGCAGGACCGCGTCAGCGTAATCTGTGGCGGCTTGACAAGCTCGGCGGTAACCTTTGCATTCTGCTGCTGAGCGAATCCATGCCTGATCTGAGCGGATTCTGCGATCAGTTCTGCCGATCGTATGGAGATGCACAGACAAAAGCCTATGACGGGCTGCTTGCACGCACAGAAACCAATACGAAATGGCGGTTCCGTCTGACAGCGAATCCTGTGAAATCGCAGAAGAAAGCGGGGGAACGAGGTAAGGTGCTGGCGCATATCACAGCAGCCTATCAGAAGCAATGGCTGCTGGAGCATTGTGTTCAGCATGGCTTTCGGCTTGCAGCGGATTCCTTTGATGTGACACAGAGCAAGTGGTATCAGTTCTATAAAGGCGATAACAACCGTGTTTCACTGCTGGCGGTGACCTATGAAGGCGTGCTGGAGGTTTCGGACGAAGATCTTTTCCGGCAGACGCTTGTTTCCGGCATTGGCAGGGGGAAGGCGTACGGAATGGGGCTGCTGACAGTTATGCGATTGCAGGAGAAATGATATGGCTGATATTCCCGGGATGGCGAAGCCTGAGATCCAGGCACTTCCGCAGATTGCGGACAGAATGACATTTATCTATCTGGAACACTGCAAGCTGAATCGGCAGGACAGTGCGATCACTGTGATGGATGAAAACGGGATTACGCATATTCCGTCTGGAATGATCTCCGTGCTTTTGCTCGGACCCGGTACGGATGTTTCGCACAGGGCGATGGAACTGATCGGGGATGCCGGCATCAGCGTTTGCTGGATCGGTGAAAAAGGTGTGCGGTATTATGCAGGCGGGCGTCCGCTGACACACAGCGCGCGGCTGCTTCTGAAACAGGCAGAGCTGGTTGTGAATCAGCGGAAGCATCTGGAGGTTGTACGGAAGATGTATATGATGCGTTTTCCGGATGAAGATGTCTCCGGGCTGACGCTGCAGCAGCTCCGCGGCAGGGAGGGAAGCAGAATCCGAAAAGTCTATCGGAATGCTTCAAAGGAGTGGAATGTTCCGTGGAACGGCCGTGAATACGACCCGAATGACTTTTCTGCTTCTGACCGTGTCAATCAGGCGCTGTCGGCGGCACATGTCTGTTTATACGGTCTGGCACATGCTGTGATCTGTGCGCTTGGATGCTCTCCGGCCATGGGCTTTGTGCATGTCGGTCATGAATGCTCTTTTGTGTATGATATTGCGGATTTATATAAAGCAGATATCACAATTCCGATTGCGTTTGAGATTGCTGCTCAGGAAACAGAGGACCTGTCTCGCGAGGTGCGGCATCGTGTGCGTGATGAAATGACAGGCAGACATCTTTTGGAACAAATGGTGCACGATATCAAGGAACTGCTTTCGCCGGAGGACGCGTCTGCGGATGAAAAGATCATGTATCTTTGGGACAACAAGCAGGATACGGTCGATTTCGGAAAGCAATACGGCAGGGGTGAAGCGGAATGATGATTGTCGTGACGCTGAACTGCTGCCCTGCAAAGCTCCGCGGAGATCTGACACGCTGGCTGATGGAAATTGACACAGGTGTATTTGTCGGGAATCTGACGGCACGCGTGCGTGATGCTGTCTGGGAGCGTATCTGTCTGAATATCGGAAACGGCAGAGCAACGATGGTTTACAGCGCGAATAATGAGCAGAAACTGGCGTTTCGGATTCACGGTGCGTCCTGGGAGCCTGTGGATTATGACGGTATCAAGCTGGTGCGCCGTAACTTTCCGGCAAAGGACAATTCAGACGATCGGAAACAGTCAAAAGCAGTTATCCGGCATATGGCGCATATGAAAGCGAAAACAGCACGCAGAGAGCACATCAGCCGATATGCGGTGATTGATCTGGAGACGACCGGGCTGCAGGATGATGATGAGATCATAGAGATCGGAGCAGTAATGATCGCTGACGGAGAGCCGCTTGAAACATATTCTGCACTGATCCGATGTGAGAAATCGCTTTCGCAGCAGATTGTGAGTCTGACCGGGATCACAGAGGAAATGCTGCAGACCGACGGAATCTCGCTGAAAGATGCGATGGAACAGCTGCTGTCTTTTCTCGGTGATCATGAACTGATCGGATATAATATTCGGTTTGATTTGGCTTTTTTACACAGGGCTTGCCAGCAGGTCGGGCTGCCGCTGATTCAGAACAAACAGACGGATGTGCAGCAGTATGCCAGGAAGAAATTGAAGCAATGCAGGAAATTCGGCATGGATGCAGTGGCTGCATTTTTAGAATTGAATGTGGAACGGCGTCATCGCGCGTTGGATGATTGTCTGCTGACTTTCAGGATCTTTGAGAAGTTAAAGGAAAAATAGCACGCAGCTATTTTGAAACTGCGTATTTTCTGAGATTTCTTAGTCTTTTCCCCGCACACGCGGGGGTGATCCTGTCAACAATGTTAGACAAGTCTTCATTCAGAACTTTTCCCCGCACACGCGGGGGTGATCCTTTCGGCTTGAGCAGTGGTGGTGCCCCCGTTTTCTTTTCCCCGCACACGCGGGGGTGATCCTCAACTCCCGGCAATGTTCCGAGTCTGCTGTAACTTTTCCCCGCACACGCGGGGGTGATCCTAGATAATCGAAAAGAGTTTTTCGCATTTATATCTTTTCCCCGCACACGCGGGGGTGATCCTTCACGAAACCGCAGTACATGCAGCTGCTGCAACTTTTCCCCGCACACGCGGGGGTGATCCTATTTCGACTCCTGGGAACACAAAGAACTTCCGCTTTTCCCCGCACACGCGGGGGTGATCCTACCTCCTTTCTTCAAATCATGCGCCCCAAGTAACTTTTCCCCGCACACGCGGGGGTGATCCTTACCCGGAAAAGTAATGCCACTAAGTCTGGCTCTTTTCCCCGCACACGCGGGGGTGATCCTGTGTACGCGATGACATCCCCGTCGCTCGTTGTCTTTTCCCCGCACACGCGGGGGTGATCCTACACATCCGCCTGACCGAAACTGATCTCGAGCCTTTTCCCCGCACACGCGGGGGTGATCCTTATATCATTTTGGAAGATGTGCGACCGACAGGCTTTTCCCCGCACACGCGGGGGTGATCCTCCTTGTACGATCTGTACTTGGTTGCGTCAATCCTTTTCCCCGCACACGCGGGGGTGATCCCAGCGTCACTTATCAGGCAAATGAAACATGGCGCTTTTCCCCGCACACGCGGGGGTGATCCTCAGCAACTTCTCGGAGGTCAAGGCGGCAATCGCTTTTCCCCGCACACGCGGGGGTGATCCTGACATCGCGCTGCTTGAAGCGCTCGCAGCGAACTTTTCCCCGCACACGCGGGGGTGATCCTCAGTATGATTTTGAATCGTACAATTACGAATACTTTTCCCCGCACACGCGGGGGTGATCCTCGTCAACAAACCCCTCGCCAGAATCGGAGACTCTTTTCCCCGCACACGCGGGGGTGATCCTGGTGGGACTGTGTGCTTCTGCCGGGCTACAACCTTTTCCCCGCACACGCGGGGGTGATCCTCAACGACACGCCTTATATCACAGACGGCACTACTTTTCCCCGCACACGCGGGGGTGATCCTTGTCGGTATCAGCGTCGGAAGTGCCTGTGCGACTTTTCCCCGCACACGCGGGGGTGATCCTGCCGTCAATCGAGATCCAGTTCCTCACACGCTCTTTTCCCCGCACACGCGGGGGTGATCCCGGGTCTATCGACTTCGCGCGCGTCAAGGCATCCTTTTCCCCGCACACGCGGGGGTGATCCTTACTGCCGCGAGCACGATGAACCGCATCCGTGCCTTTTCCCCGCACACGCGGGGGTGATCCTTCTGCCCGAACTGCGGCGCACGAATGTCGATTCTTTTCCCCGCACACGCGGGGGTGATCCCTCCACCGGCAAGCCGAGCACGGCGATCTGTGACTTTTCCCCGCACACGCGGGGGTGATCCTTTGTATCCGCTTGACGCGACCAAGCTCCATTCCTTTTCCCCGCACACGCGGGGGTGATCCTAAACGGCAATCCACGCGCAACGCACGGCGTAACTTTTCCCCGCACACGCGGGGGTGATCCTACATAGACATCCGCCGGGGTGACGTATCCTTCCTTTTCCCCGCACACGCGGGGGTGATCCTTTATCCCAGAAAATAAACATATTGCTATCACTCTTTTCCCCGCACACGCGGGGGTGATCCTCTGTCTTAATTTCGCATTATCCATCTTCTTCACTTTTCCCCGCACACGCGGGGGTGATCCTGGACGCTGCCGAAGGGTCTGGATCCGAAGTATCTTTTCCCCGCACACGCGGGGGTGATCCTTCAATGAAGCATATGCTGGTGCAGACTGCGATCTTTTCCCCGCACACGCGGGGGTGATCCTTCACCCATCTGATCCACCAGGGACTTCGTCACCTTTTCCCCGCACACGCGGGGGTGATCCTTATAGAACAATGCTATAAATTCGATATTGTACTTTTCCCCGCACACGCGGGGGTGATCCTACCAGCCGAGAAGACCGCAACAGTGTCATGTGCTTTTCCCCGCACACGCGGGGGTGATCCTGAATGTAATAACGGTATCTTCCAGCGCATTGACTTTTCCCCGCACACGCGGGGGTGATCCTCCACTCTGAGATCTATTGACTCTCACATGAAACTTTTCCCCGCACACGCGGGGGTGATCCTTATTGGAGTGGAAGAATCCGGCAGATATGATGCTTTTCCCCGCACACGCGGGGGTGATCCTACAACCCACTCTAGTTCCGACATCTGACATAGCTTTTCCCCGCACACGCGGGGGTGATCCCAGGTCAGGTGTACCAGCGGTTTGCAATGCTCCCTTTTCCCCGCACACGCGGGGGTGATCCTAGCTGCTCCGATAGGCGCAGAAAGCAATTACACTTTTCCCCGCACACGCGGGGGTGATCCTTCAGGACAATCCGGCTTCTCAGCTTGCCGTTTCTTTTCCCCGCACACGCGGGGGTGATCCTC
>JAEEGL015318553.1_pt1 | contig 23206 bp, 18 predicted proteins | sample 9134231 | NCBI WGS metagenome assembly JAEEGL01 (sample SAMN16246548, study PRJNA631951) | gut metagenome | biome: gut microbiome; feature: rumen; material: fiber-attached | host: Bos | place: Iran: Karaj | collected 2018-10
AAGTCTTTCGTGTCTACTTTTCTTGACTGCTACAACTGAATATGGTTATAAGCGTGAAGACGGCGTATATGTCATTCCTATCGGATGCCTGAAAAATTAGCCACGCCTTCCCATTCTTAAATTCTTAAACATTATGTCTTATGACGCTCCCAGCTTCAAGCGGGGCTTTCATTCACTCAAAAATGCCCGGTCCAGCTCTTCCTGCGTGAGTTCCCGGCAGTTTCCTCTCGCGAGCGTCGAATCCAGTTCGATGCCTCCGGTGCGCAGCCGCATCAGATAGCGCACCTCCGCTCCGCACACGTGGAACATCCGTTTCACCTGATGGAATTTCCCCTCACGGATCGTGACGAGAACAGGAGTCAGACCGCCCTCTTCCGCCGGCAGATCATAGCGCGCACGATACGTCTCATATTCCCCGGCGCTCAGGACCCGCAGTTCCCCCGGCAGCGTCCGGTATCCGGTATCCTCCCGCGGCGTCATGGGCGGAAGATCGATCCCCTCCCGAAAGGCGCGGACTGTCTGTTCCGTGACCGGACCCTCGGCGAGCGTGAGATAGACCTTATTCACCTGTTTTCTCGGAGAGATCATCCGGTGGGCGAAGACACCGTCGTTGGTTAAGAGCAGCAGGCCCTCCGTATCGCGGTCGAGCCGCCCCACCGGGAAAAGATCCTTCCTGCCGGGCAGATCCGCCGGCAGAAGGTCGATGACAGTCTGAAGCTTGCGGTCCGCCGTCGCGCAGACCGTGCCGGCGGGTTTGTTCAGCATGTAGTAGAGGTTCTTCCTGCGCTGCAGTTCCCTGCCGTACAGTTTGAGAACGGTCCATTCCGTGATGCCCGCGCCGGGGTCCGTCACGACCGCGCCGTCCGCGGTCACCGCGCCGCCCCTGACGAGCTCCCGGATCTCCTTTCTGGTGCCGATCCCCAGATCCGCGAGAGCCTTGTCCAGCCGCATCAGTGATGGAAGAGCTTGGAGGTCTGATACTTGGGCTCGCAGGTGAGGTTCACCTTGAGCTTGTGGCAGGTGTTCTCATCCACGGGACTTAGGATCACCGTGGAATGCATCTCGCAGCCCGCGAGCTTGTCGAGCTGGTCGAGCGCCCGCTGCGCCTCCGGGTTCGTGGCGGCACAGATCGTGAGGGCGATCAGTGTCTCGTCGATATGCATGTGCGGGTTGTGATTGCCCAGATGCTCGACCTTAAGCTTCTGGATGGGTTCGATGACCGAGGGTGCGATGAGCTCGGCGGCGTCATCCACACCGGCCAGCACCTTTAACGCGTTGAGGAGCATGGCGGAGCTCGCGCCCATGAGGTCGGAGGTCTTGCCGGTGACGACCTGGCCGTCCGGCAGTTCGATCGCCGCCGCGGGCAGTCCCGTCACCTCCGCCTTGAGCCCGGCCGCGGCGACGACCGGACGGTCCTGAATGCTGACGCCCGCCTTGCTCATCAACAGCTCCAGCTTCTCCACGACATGCTGCTCGCTGTTGCCGCGGCGGAGCGCACAGCGCTCCTTGTAATAGCGGCGGATGATTTCCTGTCTGGCCGCTTCGCGCACCGCTTCATCATCGATGATGCAGTTGCCGGCCATGTTGACACCCATGTCGGTCGGCGACTTGTAGGGGGAATCCCCGTAGATCTCCTTGAAGATCGCATTGAGGACCGGGAAGATCTCGATATCCCGGTTGTAATTCACCGTGGTCTCGCCGTAGGCCTCCAGGTGATAATTGTCGATCATGTTCACATCGTTAAGATCCGCCGTGGCCGCCTCGTACGCGAGGTTGACCGGATGCTGCAGCGGCAGGTTCCAGATCGGGAAGGTCTCAAACTTGGCATAGCCGGCCTTAACGCCGCGCCTGTGCTCATGATAGAGCTGGGAGAGGCAGACCGCCATCTTGCCGCTGCCGGGGCCGGGAGCCGTCACGACGACGAGCGAATGCTTCGTCTCGATGTAGTCATTCTTGCCGTAGCCGTCATCGCTGATGATGAGCGGCAGATTGGAGGGATAGCCGGGGATCGCGTAATGCCGGTAGACCTTAAGCCCCAGCGTCTCGAGTTTCTTCTGGTAGGCGAGCACCGTCTCGCTCCCGTCGAACCGCGTGAGCACGACGCCGCCGACATACAGGCCGTAGCCGTGGAAGGCATCGATGAGACGCAGCACATCCAGGTCATAGGTGATGCCGAGATCCCCTCTCACCTTATTCTTCTCGATGTCTCCGGCATGAATGGCGATGATGACCTCGACATCCTCCTTAAGCTGCAGGAGCATGCGGATCTTGGAATCGGGCTGGAAGCCCGGCAGCACGCGCGAAGCGTGATAATCGTCAAAGAGCTTGCCGCCGAATTCCATGTAGAGCTTGCCGCCGAATTTCGCGATCCGCTCCCTGATGTGCTCCGACTGCATCGTCAGATACTTGTCATTGTCAAAACCCTGCCTGAACATCCTGTAGCCCCCTTCCATAAATCCTTCAGGTCCCTGTGTCATCTGTATTTCCGTTCATCCAGCGCCTGCCATTCGGCAAACAGCTGTCTGTAATTCTCATACCGCACGGTGGGGATCCGTCCGTCATCCGCGGCCTCGCGGACCGCACAGTCCGGCTCCTCCATGTGCCTGCACGAGGTGAACCGGCACATGCCGCTGTAGGGTGCGAATTCGCCGTAGCAGCTCTCCAGTTCCTCTCTCGTCAGATCCGGGAGCTCCAATGCCGTGAATCCCGGTGTGTCGATGAGCCAGGTGTCCGCCTCCTCCGCCACGCGGAACCACTCGCTGTGTCTGGTCGTGTTCTTCCCGCGCGCGAGTTTTCTGGACAGTTCCCCGATCTCCATCCCCGCCTGCGGACACAGACGGTTGATCAGAGAGGACTTCCCGGCCCCCGAAGGTCCCGCGAGAAAGGTGGTCCGTCCGGTCAGCTCCTCCCGCAGCGCATCGATCCCTTCGCCCTGCCGGACACTCGTGAACAGAAGCCGGTGCCCGCAGCCGCGGTAGGCCTCGCGGATCGCGTCCAGATCCTCCTCAGACGCCAGGTCCGTCTTGTTGAAGCACAGGATCGACGGCAGCCCCAGCCTGCCTATAAAGACCAGATAACGGTCCAGCAGCAGCAGGGACGGATCCGGATTCCTCACGGAAAAGAAAAGAAGCGCCTGATCCACATTGGCCACAGCGGGCCGGATCAGCGCATTCTTTCTTGGTTTGATCTCAACGAGATTCCCCTCTTTATCCCCTTCGTGGGTGATCTCAAAACAGACCAGATCCCCCGGGAGCGGCCGGATCTCGGCCCTGCGGAAACCTCCCTTTGCCCGGCAGGCATAGATCCTGCCGTCGGCACATTCCACGTAGAAAAACCCTGCGATGCCCTTTAGGATCCTGCCCTCCTCCATCAGTCTTCCGGCGTGAAGGTGAGGGAACGGCGCTGTTCTCTGGTCTCCGTCGACGCGGGGGTGATCCTCTCCTCGCCGGTCTCCGGATCGATCGTGCTCGTCTGCGCCGTGGCAACGGTGTACGTGAGCGTCAGGGTCCCGGTCGGCTGCGTCAGACCGGTGAAGTTCGCCCGGTCAGGGAAGGAGGACACGGTCCACTCCCTGTCATAGGACATGTCGCTCGTGACAAAATGCAGGGTGACCGGCGTACCGGAGACATATTCCTGATCCTCCAGCGCCGGCGATTCGATATCCGCCACATACCGGTAGGAGGTGGCCGTCACCTCTCCCGTACCGGTCGAAAGTTCCAGATCGATGATGCTGCCCTCCGGCACCATCTTGCCGGCTTCCAGCGACTGCTTGCACACGAGTCCGGCGAGTGCCGCATCCGCATAGGTGACCTCGACCACGGAGCCGCGCACGAGATGCTTCTCGCCGATCATGATCTCCGCTTCCTCGAGGGATTTGCCGACGAGATTGGGCACTTCATAATCCTGCTGCTTCGTGGAGGCCACGAGCGCCGCATTGCCCTTGTCATCCGTGACCACCGAACCGGTGCTCACCGTGAGCGTGATGGTCGATCCGCTCTTTGCGCGGGTATTCTCTCTGGGATCCATCGCGATGACCGCGTTCTTGGGAGCGGTGGAGGTGGTATCCTCCGCGCGCACCACAACAAACCCCTTCTCGGTCAGCGTGACCTTTGCCTCCGTGAAGTCCCTGCCCAGGACATCGGGGATCTTGATCCCCTGCCCGTTGTCTTCCTCTTCCGTCTGTTTGATCTGCGTTGAGGCGACCGTCGCGGCGTTGTCCGATTCGATGACGGGTTCCTCCTCCGCGCCGAAGAAGCCGAGCCTGCCGCCGACGAAGAAGATGATGAGCGCGCCCACCAGCAGGGCCACCAGCACCGCAAAGACGATGATCAGCTTGTCGAGCGGCGAACTGCTCTCCTCCTCCTCATAGCGGTCCCTGGTCCTGAGATTCCTGGTGCCGCTCTTGACGGGAGCCTTGCCGCCCTTCTTGCGAGGCGCGGGCTTGCGCTTCTTGTTCCTCGCGGGTCTGCGCGGATCGTCCTCGTCTTCATCGCCGCGTCTCCTGCCATTCTTCTCCTTGAGACGCTTCTCCCGTTCCCGGACCGCCTCCTCGTTGAGGCGCATGGTATCGCCGGTCTTGCCGGGTCTGCCGCCGTTCCTGGTGGCTTCCTTAAGCGCCCGTCGTTCGCTCTCGCTGGGCTCTCTCGTCGCGCCCTCCTCATCGGGATTGGCGATCACGACGAAATCCTCGTCCGGTGTGATCAGGGAGCGCTTGAGATCCGCGATGAGCTCCGCGGCATTCTGATAACGCCTGTCGGGACTCTTCTGGCAGCACTTGAGGACGATCTTCTCGACGCTCACCGGCGTATCCGGTGCGAAATCGCACGGCGTCGGCAGCGTCTCCTGGATATGCTTGATGGCGATGGCCACCGTCGTATCCCCGTTGAAAGGTACCCGCCCGGTGAGCATCTCGAACAGCGTGATGCCGAGGGAATAGATGTCGGATTTCGCGTCGCTGTAGCCGCCGCGCGCCTGCTCGGGCGAGGTGTAATGCACACTTCCCATCACATTGGAGGTGATCGTGTTGCTGGTCGCCGCCTTGGCGATGCCGAAGTCCGTGACCTTGACCTTACCGTCTTTGGATACGATGATGTTCTGCGGCTTGATGTCGCGGTGGATGATGTGGTTGTTGTGGGCGGCCTCGAGTCCCATGGCCACCTGGATCGCGATGCTGACGGCCTCCTTGACCGAGAGCCGCTGCTTCTTCTCGATGTACTTCTTGAGTGTGATGCCGTCGACGAGCTCCATCACGATGTAATGGATCCCGCGGTCCTCCCCGACGTCGTAGACATTGACGATGTTCTGGTGCATGAGACCCGCGGCCGCCTGCGCCTCGACGCGGAATTTGGAGACGAAATTCTCGTTCTCCGCGAACTCCTGCTTGAGGACCTTAACTGCAACCGGACGGTTCAGTTTATGGTCGATCGCTTTATATACATCGGACATCCCGCCGGTTCCGATCCGTTCGAGGATCTCATAGCGCTCGCCGATGAGCATTCCCATCTTAACCATTACGGTCTGTATCTCCCTTATCCGTGGAATACTCCACGAGGACGACGGCGATATTGTCCCTGCCGCCGTTTTCATTCGCTGTATCGATCAGTTTCCCGGCTCTCTCGGAGAGTTCCCCGCCGCCCAGCACGATGGCGAGGATGTCCTCGTCGCTCACCATATTGGTCAGGCCATCGGAGCACATGAGCAGGATGTCCCCGTTCGAGAGCTTCACGTCGAAAAAGTCCACATCCACGGTCTCTGTGGCGCCGACCGCGCGTGTGATGATGTTCTTATCCACATGGCGTCTGGCCGTTTCGCGGTCAATGCCGCCCATGCGCACCATTTCCTCCACCAGCGAGTGATCCCTGGTGATCTGGCGGATCAGTCCCCTGCTGATGTGGTATGCTCTGGAATCCCCGACATTGGCCACCTTAAGATTCTGTCCCAGGACCGTGGCCGCGACAAAGGTCGTGCCCATGCCAAAGAGCCGCTCATCCTCCGCTGCCTTGATGCGCAGTTTGCGGTTGGCGGCTTCGATCGCGTCCCCGATGATGATCTCGGGGTTCTGCTCATACGAGGCTGCGATCTCCTCAACGACGGTCTCCACGGTGAAGCGCGACGCATAGTCTCCGGCCTTGTGGCCGCCCATTCCGTCCGCGACAATAAACACGTTGGAGAGGTTTCCCACCCGCTCCAACGAGGTGTAGACGTAGTCCTGATTCAGTTTTCTCTTCCGACCGATGTCGGTGATCGAAAAGGCTTTAAGCATACAAAGTCATATTATAGCACTTTTACGTACAAATTCAAGTTTTATCGTTGATGTACCGGCTGCGGAGCTGGCCGCAGGCGCCGTCGATGTCGCGGCCGAGGCTGCGGCGGACGGTGGCTTCGAGGCCGCCCGAGGTGAGCAGGTGCAGGAAGTGCTGCACGCGGTCTTTGGAGGGTGCCGCAAGGCCCCGCTCCGTGACGGGATTGACCGGGATGAGGTTCACCACGCCGCGGTAGGGGGCGAGGCGTCTCACCAGTTCCCGTGCGTGTTCGTCGCCATCGTTGATGCCCGAGATCAGGGCGTACTCCCAGGTAAGGCGCCTGCCCGTGGCCTCGAAGTAATCGCCGCAGGCGGACAGGAGCTCATCCATCGGATAGCGCTTTGCCACCGGCATGAGCTTCCGGCGGATCTCGTCGTTCGGCGCATGAAGGGAGATCGCGAGGTTCACCGGGATCCCCTCCTCCGCGAGCCGCCGGATCCCCGGGATGATGCCGCAGGTAGAGACCGTCATATTGCGCAGGGAGAGATTGCGCCCGTCGGGATCGGCGAGGAGCCGGAAGAACCGGATCACCGCGTCATAATTCTCCATCGGTTCGCCGCTCCCCATGACGACCACATGGGAGACGCGCTCCCCCTCCGGGAGGGTCCGCTCCATCGCGTAGACCTGGGCGAGGATTTCGCCCGCGGTGAGCCCCCGCTGCAGACCCGCCACGGTCGAAGCGCAGAAGGCGCAGCCCATCCGGCAGCCCGCCTGCGAGGAGACACAGACACTGTTGCCGAAACGGTAACGCATGAGGACACTTTCGATGAGGTTGCCGTCATGGAACCTGAAGAGCGCCTTCTTCGTCCCGTCGATCGCCGACTCCTGCATCCGCTCCGTCTCCGGCGCGATTGGCAGGCACTCCGCGTCCAGACGGTCCCTCAGCGCCGCGGGGAGGTTCGTCATCTCCGCAAAGGTGCGCACCTCTTTGTTATGGAGCCACGAGAAGACCTGTCCCGCACGGAAGCGGGGCTCCCCGAGTTCCTTAAGATATTCTTCCAGTTCACTTTTTGTGCACGAGAGGAGATCTTTCATTCCGTCCTCCGGAAACGCGCGATGAAAAAGCCGTCGGATTCCTGTTCCCCCGGCAGGATCTGCAGGCAGCCGTCCCGCACCGCGCCGCGGATGCTGCCGGGCAGCTCCGCATCCATCCAGTCCGTCAGCCGGTAGGGATATTCCGAGGCAAGCCACGCCGCGTTGTCTTCATTCTCCGCGCGGCTCACCGTGCAGGTGCTGTAGATGAGGGTCCCGCCGGGCCGCACATAGCGGGCCGCGTTTGACAGGATGTCCCGCTGCAGCCGTACAAGGGATTCCGTCTGCGCCTCGCCCGCACGGTAGCGGATCTCGGGCTTGCGCCCCAGGACCCCGTAGCCCGAACAGGGCAGATCGCAGAGGACGACATCGTACCCCTCCACCGCCGAGTAGTCAAACAGCGTGGCATCAAAGACTTCGATCTGCATGCCGGATAAGCGCATCCGCTCCGCATTCTCCCGGAGCCTGGCACATTTCTCCTCCGAGACATCGCGGGCGAGAAGCTGCGACGGGTCATTTAAAAGTGCCGCCGCATACAGGGACTTGCCGCCGGGGGCGGCGCACACATCGAGCACCCGGTCTTCCGGACGGATCCCCGCAGCGGCGACGGCCAGTGCACCGGCCGCATCCTGCACCGTAAAACATCCTTCCGCGTAGCCCGGGAGCCTGCGCAGATCGCCCGGATCCGGCAGCTGCAGAAACTGCGGCAGCATCGGATGATGGCGCAGCCCCGGGACCGCCTGCGCAAGAGCGCGTTCCCATTCATCGTACCGCTCCGCATCCTTAAGCAGCCGCGGATCCGGCCGGATCGTCAGATCCCTGGGTACAAAAAAAGAAGCGCAGATCCGTTCCGCCTGCGCTCTGCCGCGTTCCTTCTCAAACAGTTCCCACAGATACGGCGGCAACGAATACCGCACGGGCGGATCCGCCTCATCGATCTCCTGAAGAAAGCGCTCCCGCTCCCTCACGATCCTTCTGAGGATCGCATTGACAAAACCCGCCGGCTTCACGGACAGCCTTGTTTTCACGAGCTGCACGGATTCGTCCACCGCGGCGTGGTCCGCCACACCGTCCATGTACAGGATCTGGTACGCACCCATGCGGAGGGCGTTTCGCACTGTCGGCTTCTGACTGCGCACCGGCGCGGAGGCGAGCCGGTCGATCAGGGCATCCAGCGTGATCAGCCGCTCCACCGTTCCCACGGTCAGCTGCTTTAGGAAGGCCCTGTCTCTGGCGCTCTCTCCCGCCGCATCCGCGGCGAAGGCACTTTTCACCAGATCCGTGATATCCCCGTGCTCCCGCTCCCTCTGAATGAGCAGATCCAGCGCGAGGCTCCGGATACTCTGTGCCTGTTTCAATCTCTTCTCCTGGAATTTCCCCGCACGATCAGCAGGAGCCGGATCAGCTGCAGGACGGAGGAAGCCGTCGCCGCGACATAGGTCATGGCCGCTGCCTTTAGCACCTTATGCGCTTTCTGCCCCTCATCAGCGCCGAGGATGCCGTAGTCGCCGAGCATCTGAAGCGCCCGGTTCGACGCGTCGAATTCGACGGGCAGCGTCACGAACTGGAAGAGCACCGCCAGCGCAAAGGCAAAAACACCGACCTCCGCGAGCAGCAGGCCCAGCCCGCCGCCGCGCAGGAGATTCTCGAGGAAGATCCCGACCACGATCATCGGGAGGCCCACATTGGAGCCGATGTTCGCCGCAGGCACGAGCGCCGTGCGGACATTTAACGGGGTATAGCCCGTCTCGTGCTGGACGACGTGGCCGCATTCATGCGCCGCGATGCTGATCGCAGCAATGCTGTCACCGTTGAAGACCTCCGGCGAGAGGTTCACGATCTTACGCGCGGGATCGTAGTGATCCGAGAGTTCCCCGGCGACCTGCCGGATCTGCACATCGCGGATCCCGTTGTTCTCGAGGATCCGTGCGGCGGTCTGCGCTCCCGTGAGGCCGCTCGCCGCGCGCTCCTTAAGATACCTGCGATAGGTGCTCTTCACGGAGGCGCTCGCCGCAAAGCATAACAGCGCGCCGATCAGTACCAGGATATAGCTTGCGTCATAGAAGTATCCCATGATTCCACCTCACATCATTGCAAAACACTGCCGGTCTCCGGCTTCGCTCCCAGCAGAAAATCATGCACGCGCATGCGCTTCCTGCCCTCCGCCTGGACCTCTTCCACACACAGCGCTCCCGTCCCGCACCGGATGATGAGCGCGTCCTTCGTGATCTCCACGATCTCCCCGGGCCTGCCCGCCGGCGCTTCCTCCACGGGATGCGCCCGCCAGATCTTGAGCATCCCTCCCTCAGGGAGCTTTGAATAAGCGCTGGGCCACGGACTCATGGCGCGGATCAGACGTTCGATGTACACCGCGTCCCGCGCCCAGTCGATATGTCCCTGCTCCTTGCCGATCTTCGCCGTTTTCGTGGCAAGAGTCTCATCCTGTCTGACCGGTGTGATCCGGCCCGCCTCCAGCTCATTAAGCGTCTTTACGATGAGTTCTCCGCCGATCCGCGTCAGCTTGTCAAAGAGGCTCCCCGCGGTCTCGTCCGCATCGATGGAGCATTTCTGCTGCAGGAGGATATCGCCGGTATCGATCCCGGCATCCATCTGCATCGTCGTGACGCCGGTCACATCGATCCCGTCCAGGATTGCCTGCTGGATCGGCGAGGAACCGCGGTAGGCGGGTAAAAGCGATGCATGGAGATTCACGCACCCCAGGCGTGGAGCGCTTAAGTTCCTCTCCGTGAGGATCTGGCCGAAAGCCGCCACGACGCCCACATCGGCCTGCACGCTCTCGAGTCTCGCCGCCGCTTCGTCCGCGCGGATCTTAACGGGCTGGAAGACCTCCAGATCATGCGCGAGTGCCGTCTGCTTCACCTCGCTCATCGCGATCCTGCCGCCCCGTCCGGCCGGCTTATCCGGATTCGTGATGACGAGCGCGATCTCATGCCCCGCTTCGATCAGGCACTCCAGCGCATGCGCGGCGTAATCGGGCGTCCCCATGAATACGATCTTCATTCGGGATCATCCTCCCCGTCTTCCTGCGCCGCGACGAGATCCTCGTTGTTCACGAGCTCGCCCTCCACCAGTTCCACATACATCTTTCCGTCAAGATGATCCGTCTCATGGCAGATCGCACGGGCCAGGAGCCCCTCCGCCTCGAGTTCATAGGGCTGCATCTTCTCATTGAGTGCCCGCACGATCACATGGTCGGGGCGCTTCACGATCCCGCTCTTGCCGGGCAGGGAGAGGCAGCCTTCATAACCCTCCTGCTCGCCCTCCGCGAGGATGATCTCGGGATTGATGAGGACATAGGGCTCCGGATCCTCCTCGCTCCCCGCGGTGTCGATCACGCACACGCGTTTTAGGACGCCGACCTGCGGTGCCGCAAGACCCACGCCGCCGGCATCGTACATCGTCTCAAACATGTCCTTGATGAGGAGCGACAGCCCCGGTGTCATGAGCTTGATCTCCTTGCATTTCTTGGCGAGGACCTCATCCCCGTATTCCCTGATCGTTCTGAGTGCCATGGTTTCCTCCTTATGCCTTCAATATGTCCGGTAAGCCGCAAAAACCTGCGGCATATTTCCCGTTCTGTATCTCAGAATCCCCTTAACGGATCCAGATCAAACTGCAAAAGCACATCCCCCGCGCGCCCCGCGGCCCGGTCCTCATTGATCCGCTCCTCCGCGAGATCCTTCAGCGAGGCTAACAGCTCCGTGTCCGCACATTTCAAATAGATCGCGAAACGGTAGACATCCGCGATCCGTCCGATGGCTGCCGGCGCGGGCCCGATCACGGTGCAGTCACCGTTCCTGTCCTGCAGCGCCCCGTCAAAGAGAGTCCTCAGTTCCGCAGCATACGCCTCGCCCGACGGCGCCTGTTTCGCGTAGATCTGAACCGCGAGCAGATGCGAAGCCGGCGGATAATGCAGGAGCCTGCGGTAGGTCATCTCCTCCTTGCAGAAGGCATCGATATCCTGCGTCGCCGCAAGCCGCACCGCGTAATGCTCCGGCTGGTAGGTCTGGATCACCACATGGCCCGGTGCCTCACCTCTCCCCGCGCGGCCGGCCGCCTGCACGATCAGCTGCCAGGTCCGCTCCGCCGCCCGGTAATCGCCGGTGTTGAGCGAGAGGTCCGCCGCCAGGATCCCGACCAGCGTGACACCCGGGAAATCATGGCCCTTTACGATCATCTGCGTGCCGACGAGGATATCCGCTTCGCGCTTCGCAAAGGCGGAAAGGATCCGGTCGTAGCTGCCCTTCGTGCGCGTGGTGTCCGCATCCATCCGGAGCACCCGGGCCGCCGGATACATCCTGCGGATCTTTTCTTCAATGGCCTCCGTCCCTGCGCGGAAGGAGGACACATACTTCGAGCCGCACTTCGGACAGAGCGCGGGCTGTTCTTCCTCATGCCCGCAATAGTGGCAGACGAGCCGTCCGCCCGTGTGGGCCGAGAGCGACACATCGCAGTGCGGACATTTGAACACATGACCGCAGGAACGGCAGGAAACAAAACCCGCCATCCCGCGCCGGTTGATGAAGAGCATGACCTGCTCCCCGCGCCCCAGCCGCTCCTCGATCCCCTTCGTCAGGGATCTTGAAAAAGGTGTCCGGTTCCCGCTCCGCAGTTCCTCCCGCAGATCGACGATCTCGACCCCCGGCAGTGTACCGCCGGTCAGCCGCTTCGTCAGACGGTAAAACCCGTATTCTCCGCGCTGTACGCGGTCCATGGCTTCCATGGAGGGCGTGGCGCTCCCGAGGATCACGCTCGCACCGCCCGGCACAAGTCTGGCCAGTTCCTCGGCGGTCTCCCTCGCGTGGTACTTGGGCATCGTCTCGGACTTGTAGCTGCCCTCATGCTCCTCATCGATGATGATGAGCCCCGGGTTCGGGAAAGGTGAGAACAGCGCGCTCCTGGGTCCGATGATCACATCGATCTCCCCACGCCTGGCCTTGTCGAAATGTTCGAAACGCTCCCCCTTGGAGAGCATGGAATGCATCACGGCGACGCGGTCCCCGAAATGCGAGGTGAAGCGGTTCAGCGTCTGCCAGGAGAGCGCGATCTCCGGGATCAGCACGATCGCCTGCTTCCCGCGCGCGATCATCTCTTTAATGCAGCGGATGTAGACCTCCGTCTTGCCGCTGCCCGTGATCCCGAGGAGCAGATAGGTCTTCCGGATCCCGGCATCGAAATCAGCGAGGATGCCCGATGCGGCTGCTTCCTGCTCATCGCTTAACGACAGAGGCGCCGCGGGGGCCGCAGGCTCCGCCTGCTCCTCTTTCCTCGTCCGCACCCGCACGGTCCTGCTCGCGGGGAGCACGGTCTTTAAGGCCGCGATCATCGTCGAGCCGTAGGTATGCTTCATCCACGCGGCGAGCTGCACCAGCACCGCCTCCGCCGGCAGATCCCTGTCGGGGATGCCCGTGATCTCCTTGATCCTCGACGGATCCATGGGAGGTGTTACGGACAGGCCGGTCACATAGGCCTTGCGCTCGTTGTTCCCTCTGCCGAAAGGCACCAGCACGGGAGAGCCCACGCGGATCGTATCCGCGAGTGCCTCCGGCACCCGGTAGGTAAAGGGGTGGTCCACCTTCTCATGAGAGATGTCGACGATCACGTCGGCATAGAGATCTCTCATCCCTTACCGGCCTTTATTTCCTCCAGGATATCCCGGATGAGGTCGCGCTCATCCATCGGGTACTTCACGCCCTTGATCTCCTGGTAATCCTCATGTCCCTTGCCGGCGAGCACGATGATGTCGCCGGGTTCTCCGTTCTCGATGCAGTAGCGGATCGCCTCCTTGCGGTCCGGGATCTCGATATAGGCCCCGGTCGTCTTCGCGATCCCCTCCTCGATATCGTGGATGATGTCCATCGGATCCTCAAACCGCGGATTGTCCGACGTGATCACGGTCAGATCGGAGATCCTTCCGCTGACCTCACCCATCTGGTAGCGCCTGCTCTTCGCCCGGTTGCCGCCGCAGCCGAAGAGCGTGATGAGACGTCCCGGCCGGTATTCCTTGAGCGTGACGAGGAGATTCTCAAGCGCCATCGCGTTGTGCGCGTAGTCAATGAGGAGCGTGAATTCATGGCTCACGGGGATCATCTCGATCCGCCCGCGAACACTCACACGCTGCAGCGCATCCCGGATCTGCAGCTCATCGCAGTCAAACTGCCTCGCCACCGCGATCGCGCAGAGCGCATTGTAGACGGAGAAACGTCCGGGCATCCGGAATTCCGCCCGCATGTCGATCCGGCCGGAGATCTGGAAGATCACGCCCAGCTGTCCCGGCTTTTTTAAGAGCATCGGATCCGCCGCACGGTAATCCGCTCCCGCAGAGAACCCGTAGGTGATGAGCTCGCAGGTATGCCCCTCCATGACCTCCTTAAAATGCGCGTCGTCCATATTGCCGATGCCGACACGGCACTGTTTAAAGAGCAGGGACTTGCAATGCAGATAATCCGCGAAGTCCTTATGCTCGCCCGGCCCGATATGATCCTCCTCGAGATTCGTGAAGATCCCGACGTCAAAGATGAAGCCGTCCGTCCGGTGGAGCATCAGCGCCTGCGAGGAGACCTCCATGACGACCGCCGCATGATCATCGTCCACCATGCGCCGGAGCATCTCCTGCAGCTCGATCGATTCCGGCGTCGTATTATGGGAGGGTATGTGCTCGTCGCCGATGATGCACTCGACCGTGCCGATGAGGCCCGTCTTGTAGCCCGCGTTCTCGAGCATCTGCCGGATGAGATAAGTCGAGGTCGTCTTGCCCTTGGTGCCCGTGATGCCGATCGTCCGGAGCTTCTCCGCCGGATGCCCGTAATAGGCGGCTGCGAAGCGCGCCATCGAGGCCCGGGTGTCCGCGACCCGCACGATCGCGGTCTCACAGCCCTCCGGCAGCTCGACCTCATGACAGACGGCGATCGCCGCAGCCCCCTTCTCCGCCGCCTCCGCGGCCAGATCGTGGGAATCGCGGTTCGCGCCGATGATGCAGATGAAGAAGCATCCCGGCGTCAGCTTCCTCGTATCATTGCAGATCGAGGTCACCTCGATATCCCCGGGGAGCAGCTTTCTGTCGCTGTTGCCCGCCGTTACCTCACAACGTTCGTTCTCCAGTATCTCATTCAGTCTCATAAATAATCCCTCAGCTCAAACTGCAGGCTCTCCCTGCCCTGATACACATTGATCCCCACATGGTAAGCCATGTGGAAACGATACTCGTTCTTCGGTCTGTAGCCGTCGTAGATGTCATTCAGCCCGTCCGCGCCGAATTTGTCCCGCAGGAAATCATTGAACCGCTCCAGTCCCTTAAAACAAATGATATCATATTTCCGGCCCGCTGCGTCAGCGACCTGATATTTCCCGACATTATGATTCCTGCCGATGATCCGGCCGTTTAGGAGCAGCATGTCCCTCGCAGCAAAGAGCGGCCGCGGATTGCCCTTGCCGCAGGGCTCCAGGATCTCAAACTGCCGCGCCAGTTCCTCCGTCGCATAGGACATCGGCATTTCCATGTCGATCCTCAGCGTCTGCTCGAGATCGGTCTCCGAGAGCGTGCAGTCCGCATTGAGGCGGCTGCGCAGCGTATCGATATGCTCCTTTTTCAGGGTGAGGCCGGCGGCCTGCTCATGCCCGCCGAAGCGCAGGAACAGGTCCTCCGTCGCCGAGAGGCCCGCGTACATGTCATACTGCGGCACCGAACGGCCGCTCCCCTTGACGAGCCCCTCCTCCGCGGCATCCGTCAGGATGATCGCGGGCTTGTCGTAACGCTCCCTGATCCGGCCGGCGATGATGCCCGCCAGGGATTCATGGATATCCGGCAGGTAGATGACGAGGATCTTATCCCGGTCATAGCCCTTCTCCTCATAGACCGCGTTCGCCTTATCGACGCCGCGTGCCTCCAGCTCCTTACGCTCCTCATTGAGCGCGTCCAGATCCCCGGCGATCCGCACCGCGTCCTCCTCTGTCCGTGCCATGAGGAGTTCCAGCGCCTTGGCGGCAGTCGAGAGACGGCCGGTGGCATTGAGCTTGGGTCCCAGATAAAAGCCGAAATCCGACGCCCGGAGTGCCTGCGGATCGAGCCGGCAGGACCGGATCAGCGCCAGGAGCCCCTTGTTCGGACAGGCCGCGATCCGCCGGAGACCCTCCTTCATGAGGATCCGGTTCTCATCGACTAACGGCATCACATCGCAGTTCGTCGCAAAAGCTGCAAAGACCAGGAATTCCTCAAAGAGGGCATCCGCCTCCGCGACCGGGATCCGCTCGAACAGGACCTGCAGGAACTTGTAGGCAACCACTGCGCCGCAGATCGAGGAGAAGGTGCAGGGATCCCCTTCCTTCTTCGGATCCACGACCGCCGCCGCATCCGGCAGGATCTCCCTGCCATCCGCGTCCTTTTTGGATTCATGGTGATCCGTCACGACGACGCGGATCCCGAGTTCATTCGCAAGCGTGATCTCGTCGATCGCCCGAATCCCGTTGTCACAGGTGAGGATGAGATCGATCGAATCCTCTGCCGCGCGCCGGATCAGATTCTCGTTGAGGCCGTAGCCGTCGCTGATGCGGTCGGGCAGCATGTAGTCCGGGTTCTTGGCGCCGGCCGCCAGGAGCCCGCGGTACAGGATGTAGGTCGAGCAGATCCCGTCCACATCGTAGTCGCCGATGATGCGGATCCGCTCCCCCGCAAGGATGCTTGCAGCAATGATATCCGCCGCCTTGTCGATCTCCCCGATCTCATGCGGGTCTCTGATGTTCTCAAGCGTCCCGTGCAGCCAGGTTTCGATCGCTTCATCCCCGATGACATCGCGGTTGCGCAGCAGGCGCGCAGTCACCTGATCGATCCCGTATTTCTCCGCGATCGCCTTGAAATCCGCCCGCTTTGCCATCACCATCCATTTGGACATGTGTTCTCCTCTAATACGAAAACCGTGTCGAATGCGTCATCGCACCCGACACGGTCATAAACCCGCCTTGATCCGCTTCTTACTCCTGCGGCTTGCTCTCTTTTTTCGCCTGCTGCGGCTGCACGCCGGCGCTCTTTAACTTCATGTCCGTCCAGAGCGGGGAGGCGATGAAGATCGAGGAATAGGTACCGGCGATCACACCGATCATCAGCGGGATCGCGAAGAACTTGATATCCGCCACACCGAAGATCACGAGACACAGCACCATGAAGAAGGTGGTCACGGAGGTGAACAGGCTTCGTGTCAGCGTCTGGGATACGCTCTTGTTGACGATGCCGCCGATATCGCTGTTGCGCACCGCCGCGCCCAGGTTCTCACGGATACGGTCAAAGGTGACGATCGTATCGTTGATGGAGTAACCGATGATCGTCAGGATGCAGGCGATGAAGGTGCCGCCCGCGGAGATCCTCGTGAGCGCATAGCACACGACGACCATCATCGCGTCATGGGCCAGCGCCGCGATGGCCGCCAGCGAGAACTGATAATTGCTGAACCGGATGGCGATGTAGATGAACATCAGGAACAGGGCGATGATGACCGAGATGATGGCCGCACGCAGCATCTCCCTGCCGATCGTGGGGCTGATCGTCTCCGCCGCGATATTGTCGCTTGTCACGCCGAAATCGCTCTCCAGCATGTTGTCCATCGCCTCGCGCTTGGAGAGATCGAGGGACGTGGTCTTGAACACGACCTGATTCGTACCGGACACGGTCTGCACCTGAACGGAGGCGACGCCGGTCACTTCCTTGATCTTCGGCACGACCTGCTGATCGAGTTCCTCCGTGGTCCACTGTCTGTCAAAGGTCACGCTGGTGGAGGTGCCGCCCACGAAATCCAGACTCCAGTTGAGGGCACCGGCGCCGCGCGCGCCGTTTACGATCATCACGATGATCCCGAGCGCCATCACGCCGCAGGAGATCAGGTAGAAGAGCTTGCGCTTGCCGAAGAAATCAAAGAGCTTGAGCGCCTTCTCCTTGCCGTAGAATTTCTCGTTCTTCAGGCCCAGTCCGTACAGAAGTGCGGAGACCGCACGCGTCACCAGCAGAGCCGTGAACATGGAGACGATGATACCGAGGACCAGTGTCTGGGCGAAGCCCTTGATGGTGCCGGAGCCGCCGATCATCAGGACGACGGCCGCGATGACGGTCGTGATATTACCGTCCAGGATGGCGGAGAGGGCCTTCTGATAACCCATCTTCATCGCCTCTCCCACGACCTTGCCGCGGGCCAGTTCCTCACGTATTCTCGAGAAGACGATGACGTTGGCATCCACCGCCATACCGATCGTCAGGATGATACCTGCGATACCGGGCAGCGTCAGCGTGATCTCAAACGCATCCAGCAGGATGACCATGAGCTCCACGTAGAAGGCAAGCGCGATGCTGGCCGCCAGACCCAGGATCCGGTAGATCACCAGCATGAAGATGACGATCAGAACGAAGCCGACCGCCGCCGCGATCAGACCGGAATCGATCGCGTTGGAGCCCAGCTGGGCACCGACGACATTGGAGCGCAGCTCCGTGAGTGCGAGCTTCAGTCCGCCGATACGGATCAGGGCTGCCAGATTCTCGGCTTCCTGATAACCGGACATGCCGGTGATGACCGCACGGCCGTCCGTGATGGCCGCCTGCACGGTCGGGACGCTGATGAACTCGCCGTCATAGTAGATACCGATGGATTCGCCGGCGGCGAACGCCTTGGTCGTCGCATCCGCAAAGGCCGCCGTTCCCGCGGGAGTGAACTCGAGTTCGACGACGGGCTCCTGGTTGCCGGCGGTGCCGGAATTCTGATAGCCGGCCTGCGCGTTGGCGACATCCTCGCCCTTTAATACGATGGAACCCTCCGCTTCGAGTTCCTCGATCGTCTTGTTCAGATTATAGCCGTAGGTGAAGTTCTCCTCACCGCCCTCAGCCGACATGCCAAAGGAGTAGTTCTGCTCGCCGTTCGCATCCGTCTGGGCGATGAAGTAGAGGTTACCGGGCTGGCCCAGCTCTTCGAGGATCGCATTGGCATCCGTGACACCGGGGATCTCGATGTTGATCCGGTTCGTGCCCTCCTGGTAGACCTGCGCCTCGGTGCTGTACTGATCGACACGCTGCTGCAGCTTGTAGATCGTGTCGGCCATGTCCGCCGCGCTGGGGGTCTCGTTGTCGCCCACCTCATAGGTGATGGACACGCCGCCGGCGAGATCGAGGCCCAGATCGATGCTGCTCAGGGATCCGGACTTGTCGCTCCCCAGACCGAAGATCGCCGTATAGCCCAGTCCCGCAAGAAGCAGGACCACAACGATCAGACCGATGATTGCTCTTGATTTCTTCATTTTTCCACTCCTTCAGCTGCTTTTATCATGATGGCGCATTCGATGCGCTTCCTCTGTAATACACAACCCGTCTCGTAGACGGTATTGATGTCCCCGTTGAAATTCCAGGCATTCGCCGCGCAGCCGCCGCTGCAGTAATATCTGGCGAAGCACTTCGTGCATTCCTCCCTGGTGTAGACATTACTCGCAGCGAACTGCTCCCTGATATCATCCCTCGTGATACCGTCAAACACATTCCCCATGATGAAAGGTGTGTTTCCCACGAACTGGTGGCAGGGATACAGCTCCCCGGCAGGCGTCACGCCCAGATACTCACAGCCCGAACCGCAGCCCGACAGGCGCTTGATCACGCAGGGGCCGCCCTCCAGGTCGATATTGAAATGGAAGAAATGGAAAGGCCTGCCGGCTTTCCTGTACTCCAGATACAGCGCGGCGAGCTTGTCATACTCTTCCATCAGGGCAGGCAGATCCTCTTCTTTGATCGCCCACGGATCCGAGGGCTTCGCCACCACAGGCTCCATGGAGATCTGCGTGAACCCGAGATCCGCCAGATGCTTCACATCCTCCGCGAAATCGAGGTTCTCATGCGTAAAGGTGCCGCGCACGAAATAACGCTCTCCGCCGCGGCTCTTTGCCACCTCGAGATACTTCGGGACGATCGTGTCGTAGGCACTCTCCGTCCGTCCGTCACTCCACGGCCGCATCCGGTCATTGACCTCTTTGCGCCCGTCGATCGAGAGGACGATGTTGTCCATCTCCTTATTGACAAATTCCAGGATCTCGTCGGTGAGAAGCGTCCCGTTCGTCGTCAGCGTGAAACGGAAATGTTTGTCGTGCTTCTCCTCGAGCTGCCGCCCGTAACCCACGATCTCCTTAATGACTTCCCAGTTTAAGAGCGGCTCCCCGCCGAAGAAATCCACCTCGAGATTCCTGCGGCTCCCGGAGTTGGCGACCAGGAAATCCAGTGCGGCCCGGCCGACCTCCGCGCTCATGAGCTCACGGCTCCCGTGGTACTCTCCCGCTCCCGCAAAGCAATAGCGGCAGGCGAGGTTGCAGGCATGCGCCACATTGAGGCACAGCGCCTTGACCACGGTCTGTCTCTTCTTGAAATTCTCCGCGTGCTTTCTGTAGGGATCGTCGGTGTAGAGCTGTCCCTCCGCACGCAGCGTCAGGATCTCCTCGATGATCTCCTGCAGCACATCCCGGATATCCGCGTCCCGTCCGGCCTCGGAAAAGGCCTCCGCCACGCCCGCGGCGATCTCCTCATCCGGCTCATGGCTGAGGATCGCAGTGAATTCCTCCGTCAGCGCAGGCACCTCATCCCCCGGCCTGCTTGTAAAAGCAGCCGTGCGGAAACGCTCCGTGAGGAGCTTCTCGACTTTGGGGATCAGGGAGTACGTCAGATCGTCAACGACGTGTACCGCCCCGCTGTGTACATCCAGGACGATATTGCAGCCGTTGTTGCGGTATGCGTGGATCATGTCCGGGGATCCGGTCCGGTCTTATTTCTTCAGCTGCTCGCAGCTCTGGTTGCCGACGGTGCAGCTGGTCTTGCAGGCCGACTGGCAGGAGGTCTGGCATTCGCCGCAGCCGCCCTTCTTTAAGGACTCCTGCAGGTTTCTGGTGTTCAGTGTCTGAATATGCTTCATGATTCTCTCCTTTCGCGCCATCCTACGACAGCGCACACATTGCAGTATTGTAGCATATACGTCGGTTGTGGTCAAGGTGCATGAATACCACATATTGTTGTGGGTCGTTGAGGTTCCATCAATAGACCCTGCTCATCATACAGGGGCCAAGCTGCTACGTCGTCGGATTCCCTTCGGATGCTTTTTCCTCTTTATCTGCAACTGCCGGCTTCACAAGGACCTTCAAAATGCGGTTCTGGCGGATGCCGCGGGCTTTCAGGGTCGTGCCGTCGGCGAGGGTCACGGACTCGTTGTCACGGGGCAGGCGCTCGAGCTTCTCGATCATGAGGCCGCCGATCGAGTCGTAGTCCTCGGAATCGAGTTCCGTGCCGATGGCGTCGTTGAGGTCGCTTAACTTCACGCGGGCCTGGACGAGGTAGCAGCCGTTCCCCTGGTCGCGTATCATCTCCTTCTCATCCGCGTCGTACTCGTCGCGGATCTCGCCCACGATCTCCTCGAGGAGGTCCTCGAGCGTGATCATGCCCACGGTGCGGGTGTATTCATTAAGAACAAAGGCGACGTTCTGGCTCTTTTCCCGCATCTGTGTCAGCAGGTCCGCCGTCTTCTTATATTCATAGGTATAGAGAGCGCCGCGCAGATGATCCCGCACCTTAAACTCGGCGCGGTCCTTGATGAAGATGAAGTCCTTGATGTTGATGAGGCCGATGATGTTGTCGCCGTCGCCCTCATAGACCGGCAGGCGGGTGTACATGTCCTGGCGGAAGCACTTCAGGACTTCGCCGTAATCCGCGTCCACGGAGACACAGCTCATGTCGATCCGGGGGATCATGACGTCCTTGGCAAAGGTGTCGGAGAAGTCGAAGACGTTATTGATGATCTCCTTCTCCTCGGTCTCGATGACCCCGTCCTCATGGCCGAGATCCACGTAGGTCTTGAGCTCCGTCTCGGTCATGGTATCCCGTGCGTTGGGGTCCACATGGAAGAGCCTCAGGAACAGATCGGAGACGCAGTTGATGACAATGATGAACGGCGTCATCAGGATCATCAGGGCGCGGATCGTGCGGGCATAGGCGAGCGCAAGCTTCTCGGCATACACCTTTGCGACGGTCTTGGGGACGATCTCGCCGAAGATGAGGACGAGGAGCGTCAGGACCCCTGTGCCCACGCCGATCAGGGCGCTGCCGAAGAGGTCCGACACATAGACGGTCACCAGGGCGGAGGCCGCGAGGTTGACGATGTTGTTGCCGATCAGGATGGCGGAGATCATCTTGGGATACTGCTCGAGGATGCGCATGACCGCGCCGGCGCGTTTATTGCCGTCCTTGATGAGCGACTCGATCCGCACGCGGTTCACGGTCATGTAGGCGGTCTCCGCCGAGGAAAAGAAGGCGGAGCACAAAAGCAGTATGAGGATGATCAGAGGCTGTACGATACCCATTTTTCTGCCGCCGTCCTCAGTCCTTAAAGAACTCCCTGATCGACGTGTAGCCCTCCGCCGTCAGCTGGTCCTTCTGGAATTTCTTGTTCTTGTTCATACGCACGACGAGCACGGTGTTGCCCGCCTCCCTGCTCTTCTCCGCCTCGGCGAAGATCCCGGAGAGCTTCTCCGCGGGCATGCCCTTCTCCACGAGGAAGGCGACCCGTTCGCCGTCATGCGGCACCCGGAATCCGCGTTCCTGCAGCAGCAGAAGGATGCGCTCGAAGCCGATGGAAAAGCCGCAGGCCGGCACATCCTGGCCGGTGAACTTGCCGACCATCTTGTCATAGCGTCCGCCGCCGCCCGCACTGGCGCCGAATTCCGGCATCGCGATCTCAAAGATCGTCCCGGTGTAGTAACTCATCCCGCGGACCAGCGTGGGGTCGAACACGAGCGCGAAATCCGCCGTCTTCGTGCTTTCCACACCCTCAATGATCTCAATGAGGCCCTCCGCGGCGCCCGCTTCGATGTGATCGCCGAGGATACCGGAGAGATACCGGATCCCTTCGATCCCGGGCTTCGTCTCGAGTTCCTTAAACAGCGCCAGATACTTGTCCGCGGCGCCTCTGGCGAAGCCGGCGTCGATCAGTTCCTGCCGCACGCCGTCCGTGCCGATCTTGTCCATCTTATCGAGGATGATGAAGACCTCGTCGTAATTCTCCTCCGCGAAACCGGCGTAGGAAGCCATCGCTTTCAACAGCCGTCTGTCGCCGATGCGCACCTCAAAGCCCTTAAACTCCAGATTGGCGAGCGCCCTCGTCGTCGCGAGGATCAGCTCGATCTCCGCGAGGTTCGTGGCATCGCCCAGGATATCGATATCGCATTGCACGAACTGGCGGAAACGGCCCTTCTGCGGACGGTCCGCCCGCCAGACAGGCCCCATCTGCAGCGCCTTAAAAGGTGCCGGCAGCTCCGCCTGATGCGCCGAGTAGAAACGCACGAGCGGCACGGTGAGGTCGTAGCGCAGGCCCTCCTCCGTGAGGTCATTCGCCTCCCTTGCCTCTTCGAGCTTGAGTTTCTCGCCGCGCTTTAAGATCTTGAAGATGAGTTTCTCGTTCTCGCCGCCCTGCTTGCTGTTTAAGTTGGCCAGAGACTCCACGGCCGGCGTCTCGATCTGCCTGAAGCCGTAGGCGGCGTAGGTCCTGCGGATCACGTCCGTCACGTAGTTTCTGAGCTCCGCCTCCGCGGGCAGCACATCCTTCATCCCGGTCACGGGTTTCTTTACCAGATTCATGTTCTCCTCCTCTAATGATGTCTTACGACTTCAAACCGCTCGTAGCGGATATTTTTGTCTCCCGGCCGGATACCGCCTTTCTGCATGGCGATCCGCACCTGCTCCTCGATCGTATCAACGCCGTCCAGATTGGGCAAAAGCAGCCCCCGCTTATGCCCGGACGAGACGATGACGCCGTAGCGCTTCACATCCAGCTCATCCGTGGAATCGATGGGTTCCGTCT
>JAEEGL017423946.1_pt1 | contig 23206 bp, 15 predicted proteins | sample 9134231 | NCBI WGS metagenome assembly JAEEGL01 (sample SAMN16246548, study PRJNA631951) | gut metagenome | biome: gut microbiome; feature: rumen; material: fiber-attached | host: Bos | place: Iran: Karaj | collected 2018-10
CCGAATTATGAAGGCATTCGCGTGAGCTTTGATGATGATGAAGTCAAAGGTTGGCTGTTGCTGCGCATGTCTCTGCACGATCCAGCGATGCCGATGAATATCGAAACCAAAGCGCCTGGAGGTACAGATATCATTATGAAGCGGCTCGAGACGTTTTTTGGTGCTTTCCAGGAATTGCGTCGTTAAAGTGCTTAGAACCTGGAACTTTGAGTAGATTTAAAGCAAGTGATTATTGCATTCGACAGTTTTGGGGAGAGGGCAGGGCAGTCGAGTTCTAAAATGCTTAACATTCTCGTATTTTCAAAAAAGCTGATGGATGCTTGAGATGACAGCCCTGAAAGGGCGACAGTGTACAGCCGGGGGTGCAGCGTTAGCGGAACCCCCGGATCATAGATTTCCAAGGATTCTAGCCCTGAAAGGGCGACAGAAAAGAACATGCCAAAGTAGAATGCGACGGCCCCGAGAGGGCAGGGTTAATATGATATAAAAAATGCCGGGCGTATCGGCGCAGCCGATAGCACGGCACAGGCTGACGCGTATGGCCGCAGGCCATAGCGGCAGGAGCTATCAGAAAAGAAAATAGGTGGCGAAGATGAAGAAAAAAGCACTGATTACCGGGGTAACCGGACAGGATGGTTCGTATTTGTCTGAGTTTTTGCTCGAAAAAGGCTACGATGTACATGGCATTATCCGGCGGTCGTCGGTGGATTTTCGCGAGCGCATCGCGCACCTGGAGTCGAACCCGAATTTCCATCTGCATTATGGCGATCTTTCCGATTCGCTGAGTCTGGTGAAGGTGATTGGATTGGTGCGGCCGGATGAAATTTATAATCTGGCGGCGCAGAGCCACGTTCAGGTGAGTTTTGATGTGCCGGAATTTACGGCAAATGTCGATGCCGTAGGCGTTTTGCGTGTGCTTGAAGCCGTGAGAATATGCGGCCTTGCGGACACATGCAGGATTTATCAGGCGTCGACGTCGGAGTTGTATGGCCGCGTCGAAGAAGTGCCGCAAAGTGAGACGACGCCGTTTCATCCGTATTCGCCGTATGCGGTGGCCAAGCAATATGGCTTTTGGATCGTTAAGGAATACCGCGAGGCTTATGGGATGTTCTGTTGTTCGGGCATTCTGTTCAATCATGAGTCGGAGCGGCGCGGCGAGACATTTGTAACGCGCAAGATCACACTGGCTGCGGCGCGTATCGCACAGGGCAAGCAGGATAAGCTGTATCTGGGCAATTTGTCGTCGCGGCGCGACTGGGGCTATGCCAAAGATTATGTCGAGTGCATGTGGCTGATTCTGCAGCACGAAAAACCGGACGATTTCGTGATTGCGACAGGAGAGCAGCATTCTGTGCGGGAATTCGCGACACTGGCGTTCCATCATGTCGGTATTGAGCTGGAATGGCAGGGTGAGGGCGCAAACGAAAAAGGCATTGATAAGGCGACGGGTCGCGTCTTGGTTGAGGTTTCGCCCGATTTTTATCGTCCGACGGATGTCGTGAATTTGTGGGGCGATCCGAGCAAAGCCAAGCGTGAACTCGGCTGGAATCCTACAAAAACTCGCTTTGAAGACCTCGTGCGCCTGATGGTCGAGCATGATATGAAAAAAGTTGCCATCGAACGCGCCGGTGAGCATGTTGGCCGAAATCTGGCGGAATATCTGGAGAAGGGGGTCGTGAAATGATGGAAAAAAACGCAAAAATCTATGTCGCCGGGCATCGGGGCATGGTGGGGAGCGCGATCGTGCGCGAACTGAATCGGCAGGGATATCACAATATTATTGTGCGAACGCACGGCGAACTAGACCTGATTCGACAAGCGGATGTCGAGGCTTTTTTTGAAGCTGAAAAGCCCGAATATGTGTTTGTCGCTGCGGCAAAAGTCGGAGGCATCGTTGCAAATGAGTCGGCACTAGCCGATTTTATGTACGACAATATGATGCTCGAGATGAACGTGATCCATGCGGCCTGGCAAAATGGCTGTAAAAAACTCGAGTTTCTGGGCTCAAGCTGTATCTATCCGCGCATGGCACCCCAGCCGATGACCGAGAGTTGCCTTTTGACCGGTGCGCTCGAAAAAACGAACGAAGCCTATGCTCTGGCCAAAATCAGCGGCCTGAAATACTGCGAATTTCTGAATCGTCAGTACGGAACCGATTATATTTCGGTGATGCCAACGAATCTTTACGGTCCGAACGATAACTATCATCCGACGCACAGCCATGTGCTGCCGGCGCTGATTCGCCGCTTCCACGAAGCCAAAGTCGATGGCCGCGCATCCGTCACCTGCTGGGGCGACGGTTCCCCCCTTCGCGAATTTCTCTACGTCGACGACCTCGCCAATCTATGCGTCTTTCTGATGAACCACTACAGCGGCAACGAAACTGTAAATGCCGGCACCGGCAAGGAACTGTCGATAAAAGCGCTCACCGAACTGGTCGCCGAAATCGTGGGTTATACCGGCAAAATCGAATGGGATACGTCCAAACCCAACGGTACTCCCCGCAAATTGCTCGATGTGAGCAAGGCTACTGCACTTGGCTGGACATACAAAACCGAACTCCGCGACGGCATTCGTCTGGCTTATGAGGATTTTCTGAACAATCCAATGCGTGCGGAGCGATAGAATGATTCGAACCATCATCCATGATATTGAGGTTTTAAAGATTAAATCTTTGCCGGCGACTCAGGCAGATATCGCTGTTGCGGATGATTTGCTGGATACATTGCGAGCCAATGCCGAAACTTGCGTCGGTATGGCGGCCAATATGATTGGTATACATAAAGCCATCATTGTATTCAATAATCAGGGTGAGCTGATGGAGATGTTTAATCCTGCTATCAAATCCAGTTCGGGCAGCTATGAAACCGAAGAAGGGTGCCTTTCGTTGGAAGGACAGCGCAAAACCAAGCGTTATCAATATATAAAAGTGCGTTATCAGGACAGGTCATTGATATGGCATGTGAAACGGTTTTCCGGTTGGGAAGCACAAATCATCCAGCATGAAATCGATCACTGTAACGGGGTGATTATTTAAGGCGCGCCTATGCCTGCGGCATACGGCTCGCGTTTTGGCCTATTGCCTGCGGCAATACGGCCAAAAGAGACGTGTCGCGACCATATATTTGACACATAGAGGATTGATACAATGCGTTTGAGGTGTTTTGATATATTGTTATGCCTGCCATGGATGATGCTGTGTTCCAATGGTTTTGCGCAGACAACATCAGTTACATGCAGGGAAATGCGTGACCTCGAAAACCTATGGCATCAGAAGCCTGAATTATTTGTAGAGGGAATGGAGGTTTTGTCATCCTTGTTTGTGGAATGCAATCGTCATACAATTACTCATGAAGAATTTGCGAAAGAAGCCAGAAGCCGGCTGAATCTTTCGGATAACGACCCTTTGCCGGAAGTCGCTCAGTGTCTGATAGATATTTGCAGAACCAGCCAAACGCATCAAAATAATGTCAATCGATTGTTGCAGCTGGAAGCGGCTTTTAAGAATAATAAAATCACAGAAGAAGAACTGCGGGAACAGTATGAAGAAACAGCACGAACCATGCTGAGCAATGGGGAACTGACGCAGGAGAAATATACAGAACTCATTCATGAAATACCCATTGATAAATGGAAGGGCATCAGAAAGTACAAAGCGGAACAGGAAAAATTGAATCGCAGGCATCTGATGACCAGCGAGCCACCAACGGGACGATTGCCCATACAAAGATGGCAGAAAGAATCCTATCAATTGGTCGATGAGCTCGAAGCCGACAATACGCTGTCTCATGAAGAAGCAGAGGAATACCGGGAGCAAATAGACCGGGAATTCGAGGAATTCCATCGGGAAAGTGTTGCAAGAATCTTTGACGAACCCTGGGGACGCGTAGCTATCATGTATGATGTTAGTCCGATTATGGGTTACCCGGTACCGCATTATGATGTTTCTGCGAGTGATTTGTATCATCGTCCCGACGAATTCAGGATAAAAATAGGGATTCAGGGGGGCGTTATCTGGGACAATCTGACGATACATCAAGGCGCTAAATCGCTTGAATCGTTCTGGGAAGCAAGGGCAAAAGAGGAAAAACTCGGGAACGTGGGACTGACACTCGACCTGAGCTATCAGTGGCATTTCAGACCCTGGTATGATGGCGTTCCCATGGGGTTAGCGTTATTTGCCAGACAGGAGATTGGCTGGGGATTCTGGACCGGCAAGACTGCAAATGCTTATGATCCGCAATTTATTGGTTCAACGGTATTTGGTCTTCGAACGGCATTCTATTTTGCGGATCATACCGTGATGCTCACGCCGTGTGATATCGGTTTTGGTTTTGCCTATAGCGGCGGTGATAACCGAAAAGATTCACAAAAAAGTCATTACAAACCAGCTTATCTATTTGACGATGAATTGAATAAGACGACCGCATTTGCAATATATGTCGGCGCCGGGGTTGAGTATTTTATATCCGATCATGTTGCCATCGGAGGCGGACTGAATTTTACAGCAATTCTGCCGTCCAGCGTCAAGATATACGACAGAACTGAGGAAAATCAGATATCGCTGGATCATCGTTTATATATGTTTAGCCCGGATATACATGTATCTTTTGCATTTGGCCATGTGTCTATCGATTCAGATGATGAATGATTTTTGTATTTGGCCATGTTGAACCATAGGTAGATATCGCTTTCTACCGAAGTGCCATGCAGTTATGGCTTATGGCTTATGGCTTATAGCTTATAGCTTATAGCTTATGGCTTGTGGTCCAGAACCAAGTGTACTTCAATTTCTCACTATAAGCTATAACCCCCAAACAATAAGCGCGTGTTTAGTATCTGTGAATTGCTTTCTGTTGCACCCGTTCAGGGTGCTGATCGGGGGGAATACTTGTGACCCGGGGTTTCACCCCGGGCTGTGACATTTCGTCCTTTCAGGGCGATAATCGTAGTGTCTCTACATATGGCCGTGTCAAATACGCTGCTGCGCATTCGCTATCTGCAATACGCGGGCGTTGCTGTATCTGGACCCGCCTATGCCTGCGGCATACGGCGGGCAATGGCGGCTGGCTATCGCGTTTGCCGACCGCGATACGCCGCCGCCCTAATGCAAAAAATAAATTCGTTGACGTTCATCCCCACCAAATTGTTCGCCTTTTTCTGAACAGCGAGTTATAGCGAGCGCTGATGCATGAATGGGTTGCTATGGGCATTCTATTTCTGCATAGCCCTCGGCACCCTACGTAAAAGATCAGTGCAAAAAGTGTAACGGTTTGACTAAAGATCGGTGTAAAAAGTGTTGTTCGTTTGGTGGGGATCGGTGTGAAAAGTGTTGCACAGCAGAAAAAGATCGGTGTAAAAAGTGTTTGCTGTAGTTTGAACCGTATTTGTTGTGCGGTTATTTGAGGAGCTGGTATGGAACGCTCAATCATTCATTCACTCAAAGACTGGCAGGTATCTCCCCACCGCAAACCCCTTGTTCTGAATGGTGCACGCCAGGTCGGAAAAACATGGATGTTAAAGGAATTTGGTGTGCGTGCATACCAAAACATGGTTTACATCAATTGTGACAACAATCCTGCGCTGAAGGAGCTTTTCTGGGATTACGATACGTCACGATTGCTCAGGGCGTTTTCTGCATTGTCCAATCAGCGCGTTGAGCCGCATTCGACGCTGATTGTGCTGGATGAGATACAGGAGTACCCCAAAGCACTGACTGCTTTGAAGTACTTTTGTGAAAATGCTCCGGATTATCACATTGCCGTTGCGGGCAGTCTGCTGGGCGTTGAGATGCATCAGGGGTCAGGGTATCCAGTTGGCAAAGTCGACGAACTCACCCTTTACCCTATGACATTTCGTGAATTTCTAAAAGCATGCGACGAGACGATTCTGCTCGATCTTTTGGATAATCGACAGTGGGATGTTTTGAAGTCTGTTCGCAATAAATGTATTGAATTGCTCCGGCAATACTATTTTACTGGTGGTATGCCGGAAGTCGTCCAATGCTATCTACAAACACACGATCTCATAGAAACACGGAAAATCCAAAATCGAATACTCAGCCAATATAAAATGGATTTTGGCAAACATATTCCGCAAGGCATGTTCCCAAAGGTTAATATGGTTTGGAATTCGATTCCATCGCAGTTAAGCCGGGAGAACAAGAAGTTCATATATAGCGCGATAAAAAAAGGCGGCAGAGCTAAAGAGTTTGAAGACGCCATCCAATGGCTGATCAATGCCGGACTGATTTATAAAATCAATCATGTAAACAAACTTACGATTCCTATCAAGTTTTATGAAGATTTGACCTCTTTTAAATTATTTATGAATGATCTTGGATTGCTTGGTGCAATGGCCGATGTTCCAGCAAAAGATATCCTGGTCGGGTCTCAAATATTTGCAGAGTACAAGGGCGCATTTACTGAGCAGTATGTAGCCCAGCAACTCATTTCATCCGGAAATCGTCTCTATTACTATACAAACGATAGATCCACGCTCGAAATCGATTTTATACTTCAAAAAGATAGAATCCACCCCATCGAGGTCAAGGCCGAAGAAAATCTTCGTTCCAAAAGTTTAAAAACCGTCATCGATAATAACGACGGTCTCTTTGGATGGCGGTTCTCTATGGCAGATTATCAGGAACAGGATTGGATGGTCAACATACCACTGTACGCAGTGCAAAGTTGGGTAAAAGACAGCTAGGGCTACATTTGGGGGACGATGCCCGCCTATGCCTGTGGCATACGGCCTGCTTGCTCGCTTTGGGGCGACCACATTGGGTCGCCCCTACAGCTCGCTGGCGCGGCTATTGGCGATGGTACAGACGCGCGGTCCGCACGTCTCTGTACCATCGCCAATACGCCGCCCCTTGCCTCTATCGCTGCGCCTCCGCCTATACACCGCCGCCCCGCCCGCTATCTGCGATACTCGGGCAAACGATATCGCTATTCCCCAAAATTAAATATCTTGAATTTTGGGGAATAGCTGTGATAAACAGATTCACCGTGAGGCGCATGTGGCAACAATGTCGCAAAGGATCGAATGATGAAACTGATTGAACGATCGGATTATTTGAACGAATTATCAGAATTAAGAATGACTCCGGATATAAAGGTGATCATCGGAGTGCGTCGGTGTGGAAAATCAAAATTGATGGAGGCATGGATAGATCGTATCAGGAACGAAGATGATGATGCGAATATCATTCATATCAATTATAACCTGACCGAATATGAAACGATTGCTGAGTATCACTCGTTGGAAGATTTTATCGAGGCAAGATACCAAAAGGGTAAAAATAATTATTTGTTTATAGATGAAGTACAGATGTGCTCTGGCTTTGAAAAGGCGATTAATAGTCTGCATGCCAGGGAAAAGTATGATATCTATATTACTGGTTCAAATGCATTTCTATTGAGCAGTGATTTATCGACACTATTTGTTGGTCGGACGTATGAAGTGCATGTATATCCATTCTCATTTAAAGAATATGCCGTTTATTACGAACGACAGAGTTTGAATGATGATTTGACGAGATATATCGAAGAAGGAGGAATGGCTGGCGCTTATTTGTATAAAAACGCGAAGCAAAAGTATCGATATATCAACAATGAGGTGTTCGATGCGCTTATTGTTCGAGATATTATTAATAAATATAAAATACGAAATGAACCGTTGCTGCACAAACTGGTGGATTTTTTGATGGATAATATTGGTAATTTAACTTCTGTTCGTTCCATCGCAGACGCATTGGCTGTCAATAATATGAACGCAGATCACAAGACGATTGGTAAATATGTCGAATATTTGTGCCGGTCTTTTGCTTTTTACAGAATCAGACGCTATGATATTCGGGGTAAGAAATATCTTGGGTCTGACGACAAGTACTATCTATCCGATCATAGCTTTAAATATGCGCGGCTGGGCACAAAGAATATGGATTATGGCAGAGTATTAGAGAATATTGTTGCTATTGAGCTGCTCAGACGTGGATATGAGGTCTACGTTGGCGTGTTGTATAAAAAAGAAATTGACTTTGTTGCTCAAAAACAGGGAGATCGCATTTATATACAGGTCGCTTACGATATCACAGATAAAAAGACTTTTGAGCGTGAAGTGTCATCCCTGTTGGATATTCGCGACGCATATCCCAAAATACTCATTGCACGAACCTATCAGCCTGCCTGGCAATACGAAGGCATTCGAATTGTGGATGCGGCGGAATGGCTGAATGAAGTGGGATGAATGCGCCCTCTATGCCTGCGGCATACGGCCTGCGAGAGACGTTTCACGAAACGTCTCTACTCGCCTAGGGGCGTGTCACGACACGCCCCTACTGCTCGCTGGCGGCGGCTATTGGCGCGTCAATTAAAGTCCCCTTGCCCCAACGGGGAAAGGGGCCGCGCCAAATACGCAGCCGCGATTACTCTTCCACGCACTCCCCATCTATACATGATTCGCCTGCATAACAACGTCTGCCGCACTGTCCGCAGTTCTGAGGATCTCCCAGCCAAGTGAAGACCCCATTACATAGTGTATATCCTGTACCATCCTGGCATATTCCATTCGAACACTTTTCTCCCACAGCGCATTTGATTGAGCACTCTCCGCAATTCGCGGAATCAGCATTCAGGCTTGTGGTTATGCTGCCACACTGTGTCTGGCATTCTCCTCTAAGACAGGTAATGCCCGTTGGACAGGTTAAACCACACTGGCCACAGTTTTGGGGGTCACTGAGTATGTTTATCGAGGTGCTGTTCCACCAGGCGCCGTTACAATATGTATTATAATTATAGGGATATGCATCAATTGTTGTACAAGAACCATCTATACATATTTTCCCCACATCACACTTATTCCCACACTTTCCACAGTTTGCAGAGTCTCTATTAGTATTCACATGCATCCCGTTACAATATGTACTACCGATGCCTGTTGTGCATTTAGCTGATTCACATATTTTTCCATCGGGACACTGATTTCCACACTGTCCGCAATTTCCGGGATCACCACCATAAAGAGAAGTAGATGTTCCGTTACAATATGTATTAGTATTTTTTGTTATACATGTGCCAGATTGACATATACGCCCATTGGCACAGTTATTTCCACATTGACCACAATTGGCAGAGTCTTTGCTGGTGTCAACGTAATTACCGTTGCAAAGCGTGAGGTTAGTTGGAGCTGTGCATTTGCCGGACTCACATGTATAATTTACGGCACATTGATTCCCGCACTCTCCGCAGTTATTTATGCTTGTGGAAGTGTCGACTTTAGTTCCGGCACAATAGGTAAGTCCAATACCTGTGATGCATTCTCCTGACAAACATATCTTGCCATCTGCACACTCATTACCACATTGTCCGCAGTTTAATGGGTCTGATGATATGTCTTTTTGATAGTTATCAATATATCCGCCACAATGGGTAAGTCCAGTACCTGCTGTGCATGTCCCTTTCCTGCATATTTCACCCATGGGACATTTATTTCCGCATTGGCCACAGTTTTCGGAGTCTAGCAAAATATCAGTTCCATAAGCAGATCCACCGTTACATTGTGTTACACTTGTGTTCGTTGCTACGCATTTACCATATCGACAAATCTCATTATGGGGACATTTGTTGCCACACTGTCCGCAATTTGCCGAGTCTTTATAAAGATATACCAATGTGTTGTTACAAGTTGCTCCAGGTTCATTAACTGTACGAACATACGAGAACGCGTTGTCACTAGTAATTTTCTCAGAAAGACACCAATCTAAATTGGGACCACAATCACTAATACGGAAAGATTCATAAGTCAAGCATCCTCCATAAGAACAACTAGAAAAATAAGCCACCCAAACAGCAAATTCTTTAAAATAAGCCATTGGACACTTGTTTCCACACTGTCCGCAGTTTGCGGAGTCATGAGAAGTGTCAACCAGATTTCCGTCACAATACATTTGACCTGTGCCAGAAGGTGTTGTGCATACACCATACAAACATGTTTTTCCATCGGGACACTTATTTCCACATCGTCCGCAATTTGATGGGTCATCCAAAAGGCTTGCAGATATGTTGCCACACAGTGTGTAACAATGCCCTTTCTCACATGAGTCACCTGTTAGACAAGTTAGGCCGCATTGGCCGCAGTTTTCGGAATCATTGTTGCTATTAATGTATTTTCCGTCACAATACGTCCCTCCTGTACCTGCAATACATGAACCATTCGAACAAATTTGTCCTATTTCACACTTGTTTCCACATTGTCCGCAGTTTGCGGAGTCTTTAGATGTGTCAATAGATTCGTCACAAGTTTTACTGCATTCATTATTATATTTATGATATCCAGGTTTGCATGTAAAAGTACATTCTCCGTCTGAACATGTATTTGTTGCATTCGCCACAATATTACATGGTTTACCATGTGAACCGCAGTTTAGAATATCATCATTTTCACATGAATTTCCAAATAAATGGTAATTATTGGTGCAAGATGCCAGTTTGCAGCTTCCGGATTCGCACGTTCCCTTACCCCAGCCAGGTATTATGCTTTCACATGCCAGGTCGTGTTCACCACAGTTTAGAATATCATCTGTTTCGCATGAATCTCCAAATAGGTGGTAATCGCTGGTGCAGGATGTTGCTTTACATTTTCCATATTCACATATTCCCGCCCCCCAACCAGGCACAATATTGGTGCAGGCTTGGTTGTGCTCGCCACAATTTACGAGATCATCTTTTTCGCAAGTACCCTCGTAAACATGATAACCGGATTGGCACGATATGGCTTTGCACGTCGAATCGGCGCAGGTCACATTCGTGCTGTAATTCACCTTTGTCGTGGTACAGGCCATGTTGCAGCCACCGCAATGATCGATGTCGTTTGCATAGTTGTGGCATTCATTATTGCATTTGGAGAGCGGCGATTCGCACTGTGCCACGCACGATCCATTGGAGCAGACTTTTGGGGAAATGCAGGCCGTGCATGATGCGCCACAGCATGCGTTGGTATCAGCGACGCAACGGTTGTTGGCGCTGTCGAGGTGATAACCGTCTACACAGGTATAAACATGGCATTCTTTTTCTACGCATGCACCAGTTGCATATCCCTGGATGAGCTCAGAACAGTTTGTCGTATGTTTTCCGCAATGACTGTCATCATCGGGTTCGCATGAATTTTGATATAAATGATATTCCTGAAGACATTCCGTCGCAATGCAGGCGTGATTGAAGCATTGACCGTCTAAAAATCCATTCATGCTGTTGCGGCAATCCTGGTTGTGTTCACCGCAATGTTCTTTGCTATCCTGTTCGCATGTATGGTTATATAAATGGTAATTGCCGGTGCATTCTGTAGCAGAACATTGTCCATTTGAACATTCACCATCCTGCCAGCCATCGACTTCGTTTGCGCATTGATAATCGTGTTCACCGCAATGATCGACGGAATCTGGCTCACAGTTACCATTGTAAATATGCTGGTTTTCAGGGCATACGATAGGCTTGCATTGGCCATTCTGGCAGGTTTGATCATCATTACAGGGTGGATTGCAGGTTAAGACTTTTGATTCGCACTGACCTTGTTTGCATACGCCGTTGCTCGTTTCGATTTTTGTGCAATCCGTCTCGCAATTCCCGCAATGGTTCGGATCATTCATAAAATCGCCGCACCAGCCGTCACACATGTCCTGTGTGCATGAGGATGTCGATTCACAGCGACCGTTCGCGCAATATTCATTGGGATTGCATTGCGTCTCGCAATTGCCGCAATGGGCGCTGTCGGTGTTAAAATCCCCGCACCAGTCCCCGCATTGATTTTGCGTGCATGGCTGCGGTTGATCCGTGTCGATGCATACACCGTTCTGGCAGGCTTGATTGGATTTGCAAGGTGGATTGCAGGTCTGCGGCTGTTCGGAATTGTCGATACATACACCGTTCTGACAGGTTTGGGCTTTATCACAAACCCGATAGCCTTCGCAGTATGCATTGGCCCCGCAGTATTCATTCGTATTCGTCGGATCGATGCAGATGCCGTTGCATCGCACATACCCAGGTGTCTTGCAGGCGTCAGTCGATGTGCCTGGAGTGTTGGGGCCACTCGGATCAGGTGTATTGCTGTCATCACTGCAGCTCATGGGGAGTAATCCCAATGCGCAAACGATCCATAACAGTTTATTGTTGTATCTCATGTGATGTCTCCTTTGGTATCGGAATGGATGTAGAACAAAATTGGTTATCCAATGTGTGATGATATTATTTCAGAACGATAGGAATTCATGACATGGGTGTAGTAAGGTAATAATAATGCTATTCCTTCGAGAAACTGTTGCTGAAACTTATCTGCGGTTTTGTCTGAATTCGTTTTATCGTCTATCCTTGAAACAAAATAGGATGGTTGAACTCTTTCAAATATATTATTTGAACCGTTCATTCGATTGCTGACTTCATATTGACTAATGTCGAGAATGTACCATTGATTAATTTGTGGATTAGGTCTGGCGTAAAACTTAATAAGAGGTGTGTTAATAGGTCTTTCTGCATACCTTTTGTAAGCCTGATAATCAACTTCACGTGTATTATGCTCATTCAATTCCAATCCTATTCTATATTGATATTGCTTAGAAAATAGATTGCGCTCAGCAAAGATTGAAATGCTTATCGATGAATTTGTACCTGATTGTTTTAATTGTCCCCAAAAATAACGTTTAATTCTCTGTCCATTCGGTATCAGCCACCTAATTGGACTGGATAGTGTTAAGTTAAAGTGAGAAGCTATACTGTTGCACATTTTGCGCATCATTTCTGAAACCTCTTGCGCTCTTATTTTTAGCATGCAAAGTTCATCTTTTTTGGCTTGATTAGGTGCAGATTCTGGCTTCTGATAAGATGCATTGCCATATCTTTCGAGGAAATCAAGTATTTTTATATAATTATTATTATCTATATTATTTCTGCATGTTTTTGCCATTTATTTTTATCTCCGTAAAATTTTAAAAACTGTTACTAATATCGGAGGACTGAGTACAAAGATTAGCTATGATTTACAACCCCGAACAGGTCATAAAATCCCTTGCATCATAAAAAAAAACTTAATCACGCCCTTTTCGGTCAAGCGTCACTATCTAAACCATTACGGCACAGGCATTCACAATGCGCTTGTTTTTGCCGTGACATAATGACGCAAAAAATTGAGCGGTTTTTGCCTGAAAAACATCGGTTTTTGGACAAAAACTGGGCAGAATGGAGAGTGCGAAAATGGCGAAGGTGAAAGATTTTCCAAAGGTCAAAGGGCTTTACAAAAAGAAGACGGCGAATGGTACTCGCTATGTCCTGCATGGGGCGAAGAAGGAGGGGGGAAAGACGGTCGATTACTTCGTGACCGTCCCCCTCACAGACAGAGATTCAGTGGCGACATTTTACGAAAAGGTACAGGCCGCGAGAGAGGAGTTGAATGCCAAGATCAATCCGCCGAAAGACGTGGCTTACTACATCACTCAGTACGCCATGAAACGTTCGCTGTCCCAAGGATCAATCTGGCAATACAACCATGCATTGAAGGGGTTCACGCTGGATGTCGATGAGGATGACCGGCTCGTTGCTGAGATCCTTGCCCGTACCGACATCAAAGACACGTCAAAAAAGCGGATGATTGGCATCATCAACACATTCTTCAAGTATCTGGTTCAAATCGGGGTGGTGAAGCGCAATCCTGCGGCTGGCATCCGTGTCGGTCGGTGGCAGAGGCGCACTCGATTACCTACGAATGAGGAAATCGAGAAAATCCTTTTGTTCACTGACACCAACGGAAACGACGAAGATGCTTTGTTCTTGCGGCTCTTACTTGCTACTGGGGCGAGGTGTTCAACTCTTGAGATCGTGCGTATTGGCGACATGTCAGAGGATGGGCATCTGTCACTGTACAATGTGAAAGCGTCTCACGCGTATGATAGGTCTATCCTGATTACTGACCCAGTCATACGGTCACTTTGGACAACCGTCTCCGGGGATCGTGATCCATCCGAGCCGCTGTTTGGTCATGGCGAAGATGCGCTCAGGGTATCGCGGCGACTGAGAAATCGAATGCTTCGGATGTTCGAGCCGGACTTGGACGGACAGCGTATCTCACCGCACAGTTTTAGACATTTATTCGGGTGTCGCTTGCTGGAGCGAGGTGCTTCAATCGACACTGTGGCGACTCTGCTGGATCACCAGTCATCGAGCATCACTTATCAGTACTATGCCAAACAGTCACAGCAGAAGGTCGATGAAGCCGTAGAGGCGGCTTCGTTTAGTTCCGACGCATTTGGACTCGGAGGATAAATGAAAGCCCGTCATATAACGGCGGGCTTTTTTTTCCATCCTGAAAGCATCCTCGTTGTTCTTGATACGCTCTTCGAGGATGCTTTTTGCAGTTTCTTCATCGTATCCGAATTGAACAAATAGATTAGTCATAAACGGCAGAAACGTTTCCTTATTGATTTCACCGTTCTCATGGTACGTCGGAAGTGTAAGCAGTTGCACATGAGGCCCATTGTTGACGCAATACGTAATGAACTGAGCATGAAGGTCCGCCCACTGAATGATCTCATATGCATCAAGAGTTCCATGATGCAGTCGTGACTCCAAAGTTCCATGAACACCGCGTGATGTCAAAGCGAGGTATTTGTTTTTTTCGTACATGCCATCAACATACCGGCCACAGAACGGGTTATACCCTCTATTTCCATTCACCAAATGATTGAACAGAAACGGTTGGAGTTTGGAATAAAGCCAAACAACGGAATCGAAAAAAGACGGAACCGTATTCCCGTCTCGCATCTGAACTTGACTGAAAATGCTTCCGATATGAACGTGTGTGCCGCACGTCCCATCCACATAACCGTTAAGAATTTCTCGGATACCTGACAGCACGAATTCAATCTGTCCAAAGTCTTTTCTACGCAATATTGGACTGACCATCTCGTATCCAAACAATCCGTTATCAGACAGTTTTCCAGTAACGTCGCCACCGACAGAACCGTCAGCTCCGAGTGTCCACGCACTCGTCTGATTGTCACCATATTTCCCAGTAAAGACGTATGGAATACCTTGTTGTGCCATATAGGTTTTGAATCGTTTACGAGCTGACAACTTTGCGGTTCCGATGAACTCGAACTCGAAACCATATGTTAAATTATCAGGTGTGAGCCTTAATGCATTTGTGTGCTGGAACATGAAAAAAGTCCTTTTAGCGTTTGTTTTTATACGTTCTTCGGAAGACCTTGTGCACCATTTTTCTATTATTACAAAAGGTTGAAAGCACAGTACGGCAGCACCATATAAATGAACTATCGATACCAAAAAGACGTGCGACTATTTACCAATAATGCTTACTGACTGGTTGACCCGATGAGGTGTTTCTTGCTTCCGATAGACGACATCAATGTGGGCAAACCGCTTGCTGATCATGCTTCAACAAGCAGACACCGAGGCGGCCTTTTGGAATGAAACAGTATGACTTGCTAATCCAGACGTGAAAAGAACCGGATGCAAACGGGTTTGTTATTATCCGGGGACATACGTCGAAAACCATTCCCCAAGTCTTGTGTGTAAACCGCATCAAGGCATACGCACATGTACCGCGTTCCGTCATGTATGTCCTGATACAGATAGAGCATACCATCGAAACCGTTCCTGAAATAGTCAATCACGGAATTGTGGTATGATCCCTTAGGGGAGATGTCGAACCACAAACGATCCGCGAACGGCGCGTCACACATAACGGTTTCAATCACATTTCCGTTGTCATCGTAATAGCACAAAATGAGTTTTCCATCGACAAGGCAATGAATCAGTTTCATGGATTTCGGAAACGGAATAAATCTGCCATCGGCTCCGGCTTTCGGCACACGAATCGTAAACCCACACATGAGCGATAGATTAGTGCCGAAGAACTCTTTACGCGGCAATCCAAGTCTGTCGTTAAACAGCCCATGTCTGTCCGTGTAAATGCACATTGGTGTTTCGCTTTTATCGCAAGCAACAAGCCAGTTGTCTTCCATATAGGCGTAGAACCCATAATCTCGACAAACCGGTGAAACACTCACTTTCGGGAATGGTGTGTACACATCGACATTACCCTGAACATAAGACACTTCAAGGCCGTGATATCTTCCATAAGAGCGAATACCATGTTCAGACAACCACACGATGTTTTGGTCAACGGATTTCGACAAAGACGAAAGAATGCTATGCATGAAACCAATAAGCGGAATGTTATGGAACACAGGGTAAACACTTCGTACTTTGTCGAATACGGCAACCGGTTGGTCTGATGCGTGCTTTTTGAGTTCGTCCAAACTCAAACCAAAACGATCCGTATCATTGCAAAAAGCGGCATGATCACATGTCACACGAAAGATTTCCTGTTCTGAAAAGTTCTCCTTGCCATCCATCACGTCCAGATAAGGAATAATCCCACCATAAACAAAGTACGTACACGGAATTCGTGACTGCATCAACACGGAACCAATACCGGGCTTCTGAAACGTAAACAAGCACAAGGAATTTGAAGCACTTGAGAAGCGGTAAAAATCAGTAGGTGCTTTCGACAGGGAAACATCAAAGTCACGAGCGTGTTCAATAAGCGAACGTGAAATATACGTTGTCATGATTTAGCAGTCTCTGGTTTCAGCCCTGGATTATGTTGACCTTCATATTAAGCTTCCGCAAAACACAAATCAGCACCGGCAGCCTCAGCAGTCGAATAGACTGGAAGTTTCGCAGAAGGCGTCAACAACCCAATTTCAATAATTCCAATATGCATCAGTTTTAATCTCCGCATAAATAAAGGGCGAAACAAACTTCGTTTACAGAGGGCAAAAATTTGCGTTCTGACGCATTTCTTGTCTCATGGGTATGGTTGTGTGCCTTAACCTAAAATCGTCGTTAGAGGGCAAATTTTGCCGCCTCTATGACGAAAGTTTACAGGGTGATCTGGCAGGGTATGGTTATCGTCTCTCTAACACGTTTGATCTGTGTCCAGATTTCCATAGTATCCTTCGCTTCAAGTTTAATTGCGACCACTCGCTCTTATATACCACTAAAAACTTGCCCATCCCGTCAGCACCCTGACAAAATAAAAGGCGCATGAGCATTCACTTTCATACGCCTTTTGATACCAAATCATTCTCGATTTTACTCTTAAATGTTATGTGGCACTCTCCTATCCGTCTTCGTTAAAATACCCGCCTGCTGTCAGTATCTCGCGGGCTTCGTTGTCGTATGCGTGTTCCGGTGTCCAAATCTCACCATACTTGGCGATCTCAGGCTCACCCACTTTCATGCCTTCCTCTCCATCCTGTACATTGAGTACGTAGTCAGCGGCGTACTTCATTATCTCCCGCGCCTTTTGGAGGGTCTCCATATCGCCCTCATCGACCTCGAAAACAACGGCGTCATGGATCGTAGCGATGGTGCGGATTTCTTCTTTCTCAAAATCCCGTACAACCTTTGCCAGAATCGCCGATCCCGTCCCTTGAATCGGGAAGTTTAGAGGCGCGTTATATGATGTCTTTACCTTATGGCGATTGAGTATCGCACACAGGCCGTTGGCAAGCCACAAGCACTTGAGCGCCCCCGATCTCATTCTCTTGGTCAGTTTGGATCTGACGAACATGGTGCGTGCAAAGGCTCTGTCGTAGTTCTTGCGGAATTTTTCGACATCAGACAACGGCAATCCCGTTTTACCCGCAAGTGTTCGATTACCCGCCCCATAGCCAATGGCCAATGTGAAGGTTTTGAGCAAATCGCGCTCACGCTTGTACTTCACTTTTAGAGCGTCCTTGCTCATGGTGTCGAAGTCAGAGCGAGGGATTATCCCGGTCAAGACGCCTGTATAGAGGTATATATCTTTGGAGGCATACAACTCACGGTAGGCAGGATCATCGAAGACTTGCGCCTGAATGAACGTTTCTTCAGAGGAAAAGTCCAGTTCGACAAGCCACTTACCCTCTGGAGGCTCTATGACGCAATACATTGATTTGTTCCAGCCAAACACCCATCCATTCGACGGGGATGGGGCACAACGCCATGTGACGGTGCTGAACGGATTGAGTGTTCGGTACCGCATAAGTCCATCGTTTTCATCGTATGCCGAAAGCCAGTCGCTTTTCCCATCGGCGAGAATGCCGTTGTAGCAGGTGATCTTGTTCGACAATACGCGGAAATCCCCACCAAATGTCCCAGTTTGCTTTCCGAACGTGTCTTTGAGAGCGTCTTTGGCGAGGGAGAGCTTGCCAGTATCGGTTAGTGGGTAGCCGTCCAAAAGACCACGCGCTTTCAGGTCGGCGAGTAAAAATCGGCGACATTCCTTATTGTTTCGTTTCCATGTACCACCACAGCCTTGGACGTTGCACTCATACCAGTCGGCGTATTGCCCGCAGAGGATCGCCTGTGTGCGAACCGATTTGCCCTCGATAAAATCTCTGAAAGCCTCAAATACAGCCTCAAATGGCGTGTCTTTAAGGGCATTCAAGCGTTCTTCTTCGGAAATCACTTTATCGAGCGTTTTGGTCGTAGGCGTGATAAACTCCCATGTACCCGGGTATTTCTCGACGAAATCCCGGATTTGTTTGTCTCGGACTATCCTTGCTCCCTCTCGAACAGCTTTCAGGCGCTCACCGTTGACGGGGATTCCCCTGTGACTGATAGCTGTGAAGGCTTTGAGGGATTCCATTAAATCCATGATCAGACCAGCCACGGGTGTTGATCGATCTCCAGGATGTCGGCAGTTGACAGGCATCGTCACGTCGAGTGTGAGTCTCCGGTTGAGCCGATCTTCGAGCTTGAGTAATGCTGGGATGAGGTGCCGCGTATCATCCTCACAGTAGGCCATGATCTGCGTCTCATGCCCAGCGACTTCCCCAGAGATACATAGCTCTCGCATTGCATCTTTGTGGGCAGAGTCGATGGAAACGCCGAGGATGTCTTTGCACATAGCCACAAGAGTCCGTTCGGCCTTGTCAGTATATGAGTTGGTGACGATCCTGTACAAGAGGTGGACATCTATCCAGTCGTACCTTGCCATGTTCACACCAAGGCGCTGAAATGCTTCCCATTCAGCAAAATACGCATAATTCACGAAGATTGGATCGGCTACGTCGAAATGCTGGGCCGCTTGATCCAGAATGTCGGACATCTGGTCGTTATCACCAGTCCAGATCGAGAAGGTGTCGCCGTTGTGGCAAAATGACGCGCACCAAACCTTATGGATCGTGGTTTCGCGTTCGATTCGTGACTGCGCGGGGGTGTTGTCAATGGATTGGTACTCAGTATCAACTGCAATAAGTCGATTCAGGATTTCGTGGAAGAATGTGATTGTTGTCATATCTGCCCCCTCCCTTAGATCAACGAATTTTCATCGTCTGTCGCGGATTTCAGGCAGATTCCCACGTAGCCCCACTTGTGCCCCAGTGAGCGAGGCCGAACTGCCTCGACATTGTATCTGCGACGTAAAAACTCTTTCCATTCAGCAAAGGTGAGGTGGGCTTCCTTGTACGTCTCATCATCTTTCTGAGACTCCACAAACGCTCTCTGCATTTTTGCTCTCTCGATGAAATCAGTTTCGTCATTTGTAATCTCAAAGTTTTTCTCCAATATCTCTTCGAGCAAGGCCGCTCGGTCATCGTCAAAAGTGGCAAGGGTCTCGGCGGATTTATCTGGCATGATAATATCATTCCGAGTCGGACACATTCGCTGATAGACAGGGTAACAGGAAGCTAGAAAGGCCCGGAATTCGTCCTTGAGCCGACCTTCCCATGTCGGATCTCCGATAACAATTATGTTGCCGTTAGACATGCGTCTTGGGTTCCCCTCGCCATCCAAGGCGGCAATTCCTCGCGCGATCAAGGCTTCGTCGCTATCATCCGGATGGATCGGTAGAACTCGGGTGTACTCGTTGCGTGCCTTGACATCAATCGAGAGAGGGACGTTAGAGGCCACAAAAACTTTGCACTGGAGACGGGACGGGAAGGTATCACGCCCTTTGTACTCAACATCTACGATGTCGCCACCGAGCATAGAGTGCATAGCCTGAGACCGAACCAGATTCTGGTTCTTGTTATCGCCGATAGTAACGAATCGCTTGTCCCACACCTTGGAAAACGCAAACTGGTTTGAAAGGCTGTCCTTAGAGAGAGCAACATGGAGTTCACTACCAATGGCGTTTGCAATCGCGTTGATCACAGCCGACTTGCCTGAGTACCCACGATCGAACAGGTAGAGACACTGTCGGCCTCTATTTTCGGCGTCGAAAATCGACCAAACGAATGCCCTGAAGACATCGGCTTCATCATTAGAGAAGCGCGTCAAGAACTCATCCCACGCGGGGTATGGACCTTCGACGGCTTTCACCGACTCCAAATCGTAGTAATGGAAGCAAGGAACTGTTGGGTCATTGGTAAAAATCTTTGGCATCGCGATACATAGATGAGGAACGCCCCACAAATACTCAAGATTTTCAGCGATTAGATCGACGTAATCGCCTTCGTAGCTGAATCGCTCTGCGTAGGTCTTAGTGATTCTTTTGCCATTCACCTCAGTAGTAGTGGACTGATACCACGCCTTGAGATGGGCTGAGCGGCAGAATAACAGTGGGAAATTTGGGGATCGCATCGCCTGTACGAATGCATCGCGAGCGCCCTCAGTACAGCGAACGATTTCGGAGCACATTTCCAAGAGACGTTTGAGTCCATCGTTGCACTGCATCAGCATCGTACTGCGGGAGACTTCTTCCACGATCTCGTCCCTCGATTCCTCCGCAACTCGTAGTGCCTCAGCGTCAAGCTCTTCATAAGTGAGAGGCTCATCAGCCTCTTCGTTGCGTTTGACGAAGTCCTCATAAATCTCAGATTTTTTGGCCTGAATGGCGTTCTCAACTTGCCGTTTCTGCCAATCAGGTGCGGCGGGGATGCCCGCAAGCGAGGAGCGCAATGCGGATGTGAATCCCGCTCCGGAACCTTGCGATGCCGTAGACACAAGCGCGTATGTATTCCCAGAGGGGGAGTCCGGAGCACCTGTGTGTGCCAGGACAATCCTACCGAGGCTGCCCCCGTCTTGGATGACGAAGCGGATAGGTTTCAGCAAGGCGAGGTCGTTCTGTCCGTACACGCGGCGATCAGATATATCTGGGTGTTCGATGACGCACGACTTGAGTTCAGTTGAGGATTTCTCTGTAGTGTTTTGCTTCGGCTTCGGATTGAGGTGTTGTTGAACCTCGCTCAGAAATTCTTCGTAGCTCTGCTCCCATCCGCATGGTTTGAGTAGTATCCTCAATGTCTCCGTGCCATCGGCCCCAGAGGCCGTTTTGACCTTGATTGCACCCTTGTTTTTTCCGGTTGTCTGAGTCTCGACGCGGAGACCGGAAGCCTTAACTTGCTCAAAAACTTCGTAAAAATCAGCCATAATATTATTCTCCTTGTATCTCGTGGCCGCGAGTGCTATACAAGGAAATACAGTGTCGTTGTAGCACCCGACGGCGATAAATTGGGTATGCAGTGGGCTTAGGGGTTGCCGCTCCTAAGCCTTTTTTGTTGTCAGAAAAACTTTGTGTCAGAGTCAGACGGGAGCTTGTCTACATATGTGGTGGTTTGCATACAGATGCCCACCAGAACCGGAGCGCCGTTTATCATTCTCTCACGGCGTGCCCGGGAGCGGGCATAATCGATAAAAGCACGATAACCCTTGGAGCGGCAGTTGGTCAGGTCATACTTGTCGATAAGGGCCAAAATCTCATCGTTCTCGCAGTCCTTGAAGTGTGCGAGTATCTCAGCTCTCGACACCTCCCCGTCTGGGTCTTCCTCATAGAGCTCAGCGAATACGCGGGACATGTCCGCTGCCGTCTGTGACAGATCAGCCGTCAGTGTTCGAGGGCGACGCCCTGTGGTCTGGGCAGTCACAAGAGCCCGTGTCGCCTCATCAAGACGACAAATATTTGCATTAAGAGATTCAATCGCGTTTACCAGTCTCTCCAGTAATCCATCCATATTTTCCCCTTAATTCAATCGGGGAATGATCCGTCTCACCCCCGGCTAACGATTTCCTTTATGATAAAAGTGTCGTAAATGTCAATATAAAATAACTAAAAAATGTTAAGTGTTGTCACTTTTACAACTAATAACCCTAAACAATCCCCGAACAGCCCCCACTTAAAAATCGCCAAAAAAACCGCTCCATATAAGGATTACAAGGGTGAACACTCCGAACAATCCTATATTACGTAGAAATTTTTTTTAGGAATTTTTTAATGCATATTAAAAATTTTAAAATCATTTTGGTTTTCTAAAGAAAGTAGGGTTGTTCACCTTGTTCACCTTGTTCACATTCGTAAAATTAAGCATTCACGCTAACTTCCTGAGTTCTTGGAGGGTTGTTCAAAGGGGTGTTCACAGGGTTAATAGGAGTGGGTGGGTGTAGGTACTTCTAACCCTACCGCCGGGAGTTGCGGTGCGGAAGCTTTCGAGTCCCCGCCGCCCTAGATATTCCCGCTTAAACGCCCTGTACGCGTTTTTATGCCAAAGCCTTATCTGGACACGTTCGAGCGCAAAATCGTTCTCAGAACGCAAATCTGAGCCCTTCCGACTATCTGTCCAATCAAGAGCAAGAGACGCAAGCGCGTCTGATTGAGATGAAGAGTGCATAAAGGGGGGCGAAGAAGGCCAATTCTGTGGCAGCTCCAACCAGAGTTAAACATCGAATACGACCCCCAAAATTCGCTCTCTGATGACGATTTTGAGGGTACCCTGAACCATACAGGGGTAGGGGTAAAATGCGTCAGAGAGCCTTCTGGTGAATTTGGAGAATGAGGAGTATTTTGCATGAGTATTTATGCCGTTTGTAGAGCCTTTCTGGATCCATTAGCTATTGGGGGTACAAACTCATGCGAGGAATGAAGAGCAAATCCAGATGCGCCGTCTATGCCCTTCTTGTCTGAGAAAGATGGACTCCGGGCTCTGAATGCTTCCAAGAAAATGATGCCGTGTGTTATAGTCCAAATGGTTTGGGTTACCTCGACTGCCATTCCGAGAGGGAATACCTGGGGATGTCGATGTCGGGGCGTTGCGGGGGGTCCCCGCAAAGGGGGTAGCGGCGTATTGGTGCGGCGCTATTTCGCTTTCGCTCAATACGCGCTCGCAGCGCGGGCTATCTCACATGCGTTCGATACGCCGCGCCAATAGACG
>JAEEGL016064600.1_pt1 | contig 23205 bp, 15 predicted proteins | sample 9134231 | NCBI WGS metagenome assembly JAEEGL01 (sample SAMN16246548, study PRJNA631951) | gut metagenome | biome: gut microbiome; feature: rumen; material: fiber-attached | host: Bos | place: Iran: Karaj | collected 2018-10
CGGTAAGCTGTTGAGCCTCAATACCGATAGCAACCACACTGAAGGTGCCGTTCACATTGATTTTGCGCTCGCCCATCTGTGCTTGTACCTTATAAGTATACAAGCCTTCGGGCAAAAGGCCAGCATTCAGCTCATAGTCGTGGTCGCGCTTTGAGAAGGTGTAGTCGTAAGTCTCCCCTGTCAGTTTGTTCTCGATTTGAATGATCATGTCGGGGTCGGTCACCAACTCGTTGTTCGGGTTGCGCAACTCAGCGGTGATGATGACAGGCTCATTGCTGTAATAGGTCTCCTTGGCATAGATGGCCGAGCCGTCGTTGGCTGACAACAACAAGTATTTCAGCGACTTGGAGAACATCTCGTCGAACACATCGTGGTTCTTGTTCTGGTAATACTCGTACAGCCTCCAACGCCAAATGTTAGTACCAAACAAGAAGGCCATCTTGCGCCCGTCGTTGGCAAAAGTCAGCAGCGGCAGTCCCGACTTGATGCCCATCACCTCTTGTAGCAACAGGTCATCATGCGATTTCAAAGTGTTGATTTCCAAATGTGGCAAGGCCAAAGGTGGATATTTCGCGATGAGTTGCTCCGATTTCGAATCAAAAGTAAAAGTCGAGAAAGCTGTGTTTTGGTGCGCCTTGACATCCATCAGAGTGTTGGTCGCACCAGAATGCAAGGCAAAGACATTCTGTAACTTGCTTAACATATCGCGGTCGGTGTCGTTGCCAACAATGAAGAATACGGGCAGTTTCACATTTTTGTCCAACTGCGACTTCAAAGCTGCAAAGTCAGTGCGTGCAGAGGGCACTTGATGCAGGATGACAAGGTCATAGTTGCTGAACTCAGGCAGTGTCTCCTTGCCGAAGCAGAAGTCCACCTCATAGTTGTCGTTAAGCACGCTGTGCAAGGCACCCATGTCGGGATGCGGCGAGGCAGCTACGCATAACAGCTTATATTTCTGATCGAGCACCTCGACATAGATATGGCGCACATTATTGAGCAGTTGCTCCTCCTCGGCGATGCCACTCACCTCGATGTCGATGGCCATCACGCCTTTCTTGGTGGCGTCGAGCATGAAGTCAATTTCTTTGGAGAAGCGATTGGAGGGAATCTCAATGTCGCGCTTCTCGATAATGCGGCCACTTTCCTTGAGAGTCAGTTGGGCCTTGCGGCCGGCCAAGTCGCGAGCAGCGACAGTCACACGGATGGGGAAGGTCGCACCAAGCGACACCACCTTATTATAATGCACGTTACGGATGGCGAGGTCGGGATAGGAAACCGTGTCACCCAAAACAACGGTATGGATGGGAAACGGGAAATTCTCCGCCTCCAACTCCGGCTCAAAGCCACGGTTGTAGATACCATCGGAGAAGAGCAGTACTGCACCCACATTGCGCTTGTAATACCTTCTGTCCATGGTCTTTATGAGCGAAGACAAGTCCGTCAGTTGGTCGGAGAAATCGAGTTGCTCGAAATCGCGGACTTCCTCTCCGAAAAGGTATTCATCGACTTGGAAATCAGTGTTCAAGTCCTTCCTAAACTGCTCAAATTGGGTCTGGTAATCCTTTTTGTAAAACGCCGAATCCTTGCAAAGGACGACAGACGAAGAATTATCGTGGGCAAGGATAATAGTTGGCGTCTCCACCGAACTGAATTTCTGCCTTATCAGCGGGTTGAAGAGCAGCAATACCACCAAGCCCACCATCAGCGTTCGCAGCGCAAACAAAATGATTGTCAATGGTTTACCATAATGTTGTTTCTTGTTTCGGAAATACAACAATGCAGCCGCTGCCAGACCAGCAAGCAGCGATACAGATAAAATCCAGATGGGGATTCCTACATTCATTAATTGCTCAATAGAGGTGCAAAGATACGCTTTTTTCGGAGAAAAGAATCCTATCCTAAAATAGGATTAATTGATCTCAATTGAAAAAGAAACAACAATTATCAACTTTTTCAAGATTTTGAAACTTTATGCAATCTACAATACTTGTTGAAATTCATGTCTATTAACGAAACAACATTCCAGTATTTTAAAAGAACATCTCCAATTTTAACACCTTCTTGTCCACTCCAATACCAAATTATACTATTATCTTTAAGTGAGGTAATAATAGTGGAGGCTTCCTCTGTGTTGACCAAGAATCTATTTTCAAATGCATATCTAAAATCTTCATATGGAATGGAATAATTACTATCAACAGCCCATCCATAAAAATCACTGTAATGTATACTACCTCTAGAAAACATTTCAAATATAAAATCTTCATATTTGTATGCAAAAACGCGTTTTTGAACTAATTCTCTTTTTTCCATCTCATCTATTGGTTTTTTAGTAAAAAATAACGCTTGCTCGATTGTAATCTCAGAAATAATCTTTTGTATGTCATCATTTGTTGGAATACAATCTGAAGAAAACTCCCAAAACACCGAACGCCAAGTCAAATATGCTTTATTTAGTATGATAATCCCAGAAAAAGGAGACATTTCAAATGTTTTTCCAATATCTTCTGGCACTTTTAAATCATACTCTTTAGATAATCGAGAAACAATGGGGTCCCAAAACCTTTTACAGCCAAAATCGCTACCCCATTTCAACTTGGTAATTCCATTTATAATGGCAACCACCAACGCACAGAGAACTATGACAGAGCCACTTATAATTAATAGCACATAATATACATCTAGGAAGCTTTTATTAATGGGACTATCTAAGACATAAAAAACACCTAAGAAAAACAATGAGATTATTGATCCTGCCAATATGTTTTTTGTCCATCTTAAAAACAAGAACAAAAATCCTTTAGATTCCTTCTCCTGCAAACTCATACCAATACGATTTTATCCTGTTCCACATTTTTGTAATAAGGCAAAAAACTCATAGCATCCCATTCCTGTTGGGAATAGGTTTGCACACTGAAATACTCTCCCAAGTCAAATCCAAGTTCCATAATTGGATAGGCAATATTCTGGAAATCGGACGCTTCTTGTGGTCGGTTGAGCAAAATAAGCAAATCCCAATCGGAGACTTCGTGGTAATCGCCACGGGCACGTGAACCATAAAGCAATAAGTGAGCATCTTCGGGAAGAAGTTGCCTGCCCAACTGTTGAATTTGATATAAAATGTCTGCGTGGCTCATGGTATTTATGCTATTATGCTGCAAAGATACAAATTTTATCGTATTAAACAGATTTCTTTGCGAAGCAAATCCCCATAACCGAAGAAAACATTACTTTTGCGGAAAATTTCCGTCCATGAACACTCTCTCGGTCGTCATCATCACCTTCAACGAGGAGCGGAACATCAAGCGTTGCCTTGATTCCGTCGCGCCTGTGGCCGACGAGATTATCGTCGTGGATAGCCATTCCACCGACGCGACCGAGGCTATCTGCGACCGCTACGGCGTGAAGTTCTTCACCCAAGACTGGCTCGGCTATATTGACCAAAAGAACCTCGCCAACGACCTCGCCACCTGCGACTTGATTCTTTCCATTGATGCCGATGAAGCCTTGTCGGAAAAACTGGCACAATCCATTCAGAAGATCAAGAACCATAACATTGAAAACAGGGCTTTTTCGATGAACCGCTTGATGAACTATTGCGGAAAATGGATTCGTCATAGCGGATGGTACCCAGATACAAAAGTGCGTATTTTCAGGCGGGGTCAAGCCGAATGGACAGGCAAAAAAGTGCATGAAACACTTTCGTTAGCTACAGACACCCAAATCATCCACCTTGACGGCGATTTGCTTCATTATTCATTTTATTCCATCGAGGAGCACCGCCGCCAAAACGAGAAATTCGCACGACTTTCGGCTGAGGAAATCGTTGAGTCGGGAAAGAAAACGACCCTTTTCAAAGCTTACACTCACACGGTATGGCGTCTCATCCGCGACTTCATCTTTAAGGGAGGATTCTTGGATGGGCACACGGGTTTGACCATCTGTAAAATCAACGCGAGAGGTGTGTGGCTCAAATACAAAACAGCCATTGAACTCGCTCAAAACCAAGCAAGATGAGGATAGGATACGATGCAAAACGGGCTTTCAACAACCATCGTGGATTGGGCAATTACAGTCGCGACACGATTCGTATAATCGCAACTCATTTCCCTGACTGCCAGCTGGAATTGTTCACGCCAAAGAGGGATCCAAGCATCCGTTTCGATTGCCCGTACAACGTGGACATCATCCAGCCGAGCCACACTTTCATGCACTCGCTTTGGCGCACCTTCGGCATCACCAAAGAGGCCGAAAAACGTCACTTGGACCTCTATCACGGCCTCAGTCACGAACTACCCGTAGGCATTGAAAAGACACACATCCCCACTGTGGTAACCATGCACGACCTCATCTTCATCCGCCACCCTGAGCTCTACCCTTTCATCGACCGCAAATCATATAAAATCAAATATTTGCGCAGTTGCCACGTGGCCGATAGTATCATTGCTGTCAGCCAACAAACCAAAATGGACCTCATTGAACTGTGGGGCATCGATGAAAAAAAGATCAGCGTAATTTACCAAGGCTGTCATCCCATTTTCTGCCAACAAGTTACTGAAAGCCAAAAGGAAAAAGCCAGAAAGAAATATAGCCTACCTGAAACCTACTTGCTCAACGTAGGTGCCATCGAGCCACGAAAGAACCAACTGCTAATCCTGAAAGCACTGAAAGCCGGAGCCATTAGTGAACCATTAGTCATCGCAGGAAGAAAGACCGAATATATTGCTGAATTACAACAATATATAAAAGAAAAGAAACTCCAAAGCCAAGTCCATATCCTTCCCAATGTCGATTTCAACGACCTGCCCGCCCTATATCAAGGAGCCTCGATATTTGTCTATCCTTCTATGTACGAAGGCTTTGGCATACCAATTGTGGAAGCCTTACAAAGTGGACTTCCTGTCATTGCGGCAAAAGGAAGCTGCCTTGAGGAAAGTGGAGGCCCGAGCAGTCGTTTTGTTTCGCCCAACGACGAAGTCGAACTTGCAGAACAAATCAAGATTGTTTTAAATAACAAAGAGCTGAGAAACTATATGATACAAAACGGAAAGGCCTTTGCCGAAAAGTTCTCCGACAAGGCCATTGCCAACAAACTTATGCAATTGTATCAAACCTTAGCCAAACCGTAACCTACTATGCAACCCGTTTTTTCCATCATCATCCCCTCATGGAACAACCTTCCATATCTGAAGATTTGCATCGGCAGCATCCGCAAGAACTCGGCCTATGACCACCAAATCATCGTCCACGTCAACGAAGGCATTGATGGCACATTGGAATGGGTTCAAAATGAAGGACTTGACTACACCTATTCAGAGCACAACGTCGGTGTTTGTATGGCCTGCAACATGATGCGCACCCGGGTCAAAGCGGACTATATTTTCTACTTGAACGACGACATGTATCTTTTGCCCGATTGGGACACCGCCCTAATGAATGAAATCCAATCGCTGCCCGATACCCGATTTTTCCTTTCCGGTACGATGATTCAGCCACATAACCACTTGGATGTCGGAATTTTAGCCAACTATGGCGACAGCGTGGAGACCTTTGATGAAGAGCGGCTGTTGAAAGAATACATGCAATATCCCATGACCGACTGGCACGGAGCCACTTGGCCGCCTAACCTGCTCCACCGCAACATTTGGGACCTCGTGGGCGGCTACAGCATCGAATACTCTCCAGGTATGTATTCCGACCCCGACCTGACCGCCAAACTTTGGATGGCTGGAGTGCGCCATTTTAAAGGGTTGGCCCATTGCCGCGCCTATCATTTCGAGACAAAAAGTACCCAAAGGGTGAGCAAAAACCTAGGGCAACTGCAATTCCTTTTCAAATGGGGCATCACCAACCGCATGATGCGCCAACACCTGACCCACCTTGGCGTTCCTGCCGATATGCCGGCCATACCGAGCCATCCAAAAAACAAATGGATTGGCCGACTGAAAGCCATTGGTGCACTATTCGGTGGAAAACAATTCGGGCCAATCAGGCCTTTGCAACCATAAGCAACATATTGTAAAACAAACAAATAAGTAAATAAATACTATGGACAAGTCCTTTATAGAAGAAGTGGAACGCACCGTTGCAGCACTAAAAGCAGGAAAGACCATCCTCTATCCCACCGACACCATTTGGGGTGTGGGCTGCGACGCTACCAACAGCCGCGCCTGCGACCGTGTTTATGAGGTGAAAAAACGCCCTGCCAACAAAAGTCTCATCATCTTGGTAGACTCTACTGAGAGACTGAAAGACTATGTGGTGAACGTGCCTCCCATCGCCTACGATCTTATTGCACACACCACCAACCCCTTAAGCATTGTATTCGCGCAAAGCAAAAATCTTGCGAAGAACATATCCTCTGATAAGTCTGTGTGCATCCGTGTGGTGGATAACGATTTCTGCAAGGAAGTCATTCGTCGCTTGGGCAAACCCATCACCTCCACTTCGGCCAACCTCTCAGGCCAGCCCTCCGCTATGACCTTCAGCGATATCAGCGAGGAACTGAAGAACTCGGTTGATTACGTGGTGCAGCTCTACCATGACAGCTTTGCCAAACCCAAGTGTTCGACAATCATCAAGCTCAATGAAGACAATACTTTTGATATATTGAGGCAATAAGTATGGCCAAAGAACTGTCCGAGATGTCGTTAAAGGAACTATGGGAATTGTTCCCTATTTTCCTCGTTGAGCATAATGACAACTGGGAGTTGCTCTATAAGGAAATGAAGGCCAAATTGCAGTCCATTTTGTCTGATTACCCTGTAAAAATCAACCATATCGGCAGTAGTGCGATTCCAGGAATATGGGCAAAGAATATCGTAGACATCCTTATTGAAACGCCAAAAGTATTTGACATTGAATCAGTTGCAAAAATCATCGAGAAAAACGGTTTCATCCGAATGTCAACCGAAGAACGCAGAATATCATTCAACTATGGCTATACCAAAAACGGCTTTGCGGACAAGGTCTATCATATCCATCTCAGATATGCCGGCGACAACGATGAATTATATTTCAGGGATTATCTTTTGGAACATCCGAATGCTGCCAAAGACTATGAATCTCTGAAACTTAGGCTTTGGAAACAGTTTGAACACGATCGGGATGCCTATACCAATGCAAAGACTGCTTTCATCAGAAAATGGACTGATGTGGCAAAAGTAGAATATTTTGGACGATACTAAAGCCGTGATTCCCTCTTTTTCACTATCTTTGCGCCCCTAAAAACAACATTTTAACCCATGAAATCACTGAAAATGCTTTTTTGGGCCGTCATATGCTCGATTGCAATGCCAGCGACAGCCCAAAACCAACCGCAAAAGTCACAATCAAAGGCTCAAATGAACGTCCAGAAGTTCGCCTCCACGCTATATCTTATTGAGAACTTCTACGTGGATACTGCCAACAGCGACAAGGTGGTGGAAGACGCCATCGTCGCCGCGCTGAAGGAACTCGACCCGCACTCGGCCTACATCTCCAAGAAGGATGTGGAGAAAGCCAACGAGCCACTCGTTGGGAGCTTCGAAGGCATTGGCGTAACCTACCAACTCATTCGTGACACCATCACCGTCATCAGCCCTGTGGCAGGTGGTCCATCGGAGAAGGTGGGCATCATGACTGGCGATCAATTCATCAAAATCGATGGTGAAGATGCCTTTGGCAAAAAAATCGACAACGAATATGTGCAGAAACGCTTGCGCGGCAAGAAAGGTACCAAGGTCACCGTAAGCGTGAAACGCGGAAACGACAAAGAACTCCTTGATTTTGAAATCATCCGCGATAAGATTCCGCTGAACAGCATCAACGCTGCCTATATGCTCGACAAGCATGTCGGCTACATCAAACTCGACCGTTTTGCCCAAGAATCGACACAAGAGTTCAAGGAAGCCTTTGCCAAACTTCAAGCCCAAGGTATGGAGTCGCTCATCTTCGACCTGCGTGGCAACACAGGAGGATACCTCAACACCGCCATAGAGCTTGTTGACCAATTTCTTACCGAAAATCAACTCATCGTCTTCACAGAAGGCATTCACTCACCTTATCAGGAATGGAGGTGCACAAAAGACGGCCTTTACACCACCGGCAAACTTGTAGTCCTCATCGATGAAGGCTCGGCCTCGGCCAGCGAGATTCTTTCCGGTGCCATCCAAGACCACGACCGAGGTATTGTCATTGGTCGCCGCTCATTTGGTAAAGGCTTGGTCCAAAGACCTTTCAACTTGCCCGATGGCTCACAAATCCGTCTTACCACCTCACGCTACCACACGCCATCAGGACGTTGCATCCAACGGCCTTACGAAAAAGGAGCCGAGGACTATGCCAAAGAGATGACCAAACGTCTAGAACATGGCGAATACTATCATGCCGACAGCATACATTTCCCCGATTCGCTGAAATACAAGACTGATGGTGGCCGCACTGTCTATGGTGGCGGCGGCATTATGCCCGACATCTTCATCCCTGTCGACACAGCATACAACAGCAAGCTCTACACCAACCTCGTCCGCAAAGGTGCCTTGAACCGTTTCACCACCGACTATGGCCTCAAGCATCGCGACGAGATCAAGTCTCACTATAGAGACTTCGATAGCTTCAACAAAGACTTCATTGTGGGTCAAGACTTAGTCAACGGCCTGAAAGCCGCTGCAGAGGAAGCTAAAGTAGAATGGAACGACGAACAATTCAAACGCTCCGAGAAGTTCTTACTTCTGCAAATCAAAGCTTTAATTGCCCGAAATGTTTGGGAAACCCAACAATATTACCAAGTGATGTCCTCTGCCGATTCTGGAGTCCAAAAAGCCTTGGAAGTACTCGGCAGCGAAAAGACATATAAAAACCTGTTGAAAAGGAAATAGTTTTTGCTGAAAAACCATAATGAATCCAGAAAAATCCTTATTTTTGCAATTTGACATTTGCATTTTCACAATCATCAATTAATCAATTCAATACCAACTAATTAAATTCAAAAAATGAAGAAATTTCGTTTACTTAGCTCAGCATTCCTTATGGTAGGTTTGCTGTTGGGCACACAAGTGTTGGCTCAGCACATCGAACTCGGTGCTGCCAAGTCGACACAGAGCTGTGCCAACGTAACTGACGAAGGCTTCACAGCCTCTTTTTCCTTCAGCAGCATCGATGCCACTGAAGTTTCCACAGAAAAAGGTGTGTTTTCCTACATTACTATGGACGGCACCTATCCCTCTGGCAATGTAGGCGAGCCCAACCTGCCAGCCGTCAACAAATTGTTAGCCATCCCTTATGGCGTCAGCAACATCTCCGTCAAGGTGAAAAACTACAACATTAAGGTTTATTCCCTCGCTGACTTTGGCATCAAGACGCTTTATCCCCAGCAACAGCCGCTCCGCAAGGATCAGAAGCCTGAGGATGTGCCTTTTGCTTACAACGAAAAGGCGTACAATGCCAAAGGTTTTGCCAATCGTCCCATCGCCCAGGTTCAGATTCAAGGCACCTTGCGTGGCATCCAAATCGGTGCCCTTACGGTCAACCCTGTGCAATATGATGCCGCCACCAATAGCATCCGTGTCTTCAACGACATTGAGGTTGAGGTTTGTTACGACCAATACGACAAGTCAGCTTCCTACGATGAGTTTGCCAGAACCTTCTCGCCCTATTTCGCCAACATCTACAGACAGATGTTCAACTGGCGCGACGATGTGTATGACGAGCACCCCGATCTCTGGCAGACCCCTGTTCATATGTTAATCATTGCCGACCGTATGTTTGAAGAGTGCATACAGGAATGGCTTGCTTGGAAGACTATGAAAGGCTTCTATCTGGATGTGAACTATACGGACGAAATCGGCACCACTGCCGCGGCCATCCGTGCTTTCATCCAAGAAGAGTATGAGAAAGAATCTCCTACCTTCCTTATGATTATGGGCGACAAGAACCAAGTTCCTGCCAGCGCCACAGGTAGTGAGACCCACTGCGTCACCGACCTTCAGTATTCGAGCGTCGATGGAGACGAGTTCCCCGATATGTATCATAGCCGTTTCCCTGCTGAAACTGTCGCACAGATGCAGGCGATGCTCAACAAGGCTCTCGAATATGAGCAATACACCATGCCTGACCCGAGCTACCTGAACAACGTGCTCCTCATCGCTGGTGAAGACAGCGGCTGGGGTGTCACTGTGGGTCGCCCCACCATTTGGTACGCCACCAACTATTACTACAATGAAGAACACGGCTACGACCAAGTCCATGAATACAGCCATGGCCAATATTCAGGATGCTACACTTGGCTGAACGAAGGCGTCGGCTTTGCCAACTACACTGCCCACGGTTCCAACACCAGCTGGGCTGGCCCAAGCTTCACTGTCAGTGATGTCAACAACCTGACCAACGAGCACAAGTACTTCCTCGCAATGGGTAACTGCTGCGAGGCAGCCGACTGGGGTATTAGCGGCACTTGCTTCGGCGAGGCTATGGTGCGCGCCGAGAACAAGGCCGCTTATGCCTATATCGGTTCCTGCCCATCGACTTACTGGCTCAACGACTATTACTTTGGTGTGGGTGCCACAAGTCGTGCCGACGGCACTATGCCTTCTTACGAAGAAACCACTATGGGCTTCTACGACGCTATGTGGACCGACAATGCCTACAACACAGTCACCTCTATGATGTTCATTGGTAACTTGGCTGGCAATGCCGCTCAAGCCCTTGGCTATGATATCCACATCAGCACCCTTTATTGCTGGCAGGCCTACCATACTTTGGGTGACGGTTCTATCCTGCCCTTCCGCATCCAGCCTACCGAAAACACCATCAGCCATATGCCCACCCTGCCTATTGGAATGGACTACTTTACCGTTAGTGCCGAGCCTGGTTCCTATGTGGGTATCAGCAAAGACGGTTTCCTTTACGGTGCGGGTATGATTGATGAAACCGGCACTACAGATATTCCGATTAGCCCCGTCACTAGTGGTGGTGATGTCACCATCTGTGTGACCCATCCCCAATACATTCCATACACAAGTGTCATTCCTGCTGCTGCATTGGATGGCGCTTATGTTGCTGTCGACAGCTTCACTCCTGCTAATGTTCATGTTGGCGATGAATCTTCAATGAGTGTCACCTTCAAGAACGTGGGATCACAAGCCACTAATGGCACAACCAACATTACCTTAACTTGCGAAGACAACAGTTTGACTATCATCAATGGCACAAGCTCCTTCGGTAGCTTGGATCCTAACGCCACCATTCAAGTGGATGGCTTTACCTACAGCATCGCCGAAGGTGTCGCCGATGGCACCAGATTCACCATCCATATCTACGCTGTCTGCGGTAGCGAGACTTGGGAAGGCAAGGCTGTCATCACTGCTGGTGAAGCCGTGCTGCAATTCGACGGTATGGCCAGCGCTGGAGGATTTGTGCCTGGCGAAACACTCTCTGTCGTTGCATCGTTTAAGAACACTGGTCACTACATGGCTACCAACGCCATCGCTAGCATTGCTTCGACGAGCGAATATGTTACCATCGAAAACAGCACTTTCGAAGCTGGCACCATCGACCCAACGGGTGTTGCCACTTGCGTGTTCTACATCATTGTTGACGCCAACTGCCCCATGACCGAGCAACTGCCTCTGACCTTCACTTTGAATGCTGACGGTGGCCTTGTCACAGAAGGTGCTGGAGTCCTCAAGAATGCCTGCAATGTCGTTTTCGACCTCGCTGACTCCTACGGTGATGGTTGGAACGGTGCCAGTTTGAATGTCAGCTTCAGCGATGGCACACCTACCCAAAATATGACCATCAGCAGCGGCAGCTCAGCTTCTTACACTGTGGAAATCGGTAATGGCGTCCATGTCACCCTCAACTGGACTGAGGGACAATGGGACGGTGAGTGCTCATTCTCTGTAAAATATGAAGACGGAGGCGAAATCTACAATTGTTCTTCAGTCAGTAGCGGTCTGCTTTATGAATTCGATTGCAACTGTAGTGGTAGTGCCACCATTGGCACTTACAGCCCTGTCGAGAACCTGCAAGCTGAGGCTTCCAACACGAGTGTCACCCTGACTTGGAATGCTCCTGAAGGTGCCGTCAACTACATCATTAGCCGCAATGGTATTGAAATTGCCCAGACAACTGAAACCACCTTCACCGATGTTCTCACAAACAAAGACGGTTTCTACACCTACTGCGTGGTGGCCGAATATACCGACGGACTCTCCGTTCCGGAATGCGTCATCGTTGAGTTCTTAGATGCCATCGATGAGGTTGAGACCGAATTTGCCATCTACCCCAACCCTGTCAACAACACATTGTTTATTAATGGCGGTAACTCCACATACAGCTATGAAATGTACAACGGTATGGGACAAAAGGTCGCCAGCGGCGATGCCACAGGCAATACCCAAATCAACGTCAGCAGTATGATGAAGGGCGTGTACTTCCTCCGCCTTACCACTGGCACTCAAGTGCGCATGGAAAAGGTTGTTGTGGAATAAAGTTCTTCCTTTAAACGAAAAAAGGCAGCCGTTTGGCTGCCTTTTTTGTATACTTGTTTACAAACCTCGCTGTTTCTTGATGGCCTCGTAAGCTGCGTTAATTTCTTGAAATTTCTTCTCGGCCGCTTGTCGCACATCATCACCGAGACTGCTCACCAAATCGGGATGATTTTTCTTTGCCATCTCACGATAAGCTTTTTTCACTTCCTCGTCGGAGGCTGAAGATTCGATGCCGAGTATCTTGTATGCACTATCAGTTTCCCTAATGAACATAGCCTTCACTGACTGGAAATCGCTGTTGGTTATGCCCATATAGTCGGATATAGTATTTATGACACCCAATTCCTCAGTCGAAATCCTGCCATCGGAATTGGCTATACCGAACAAATAATGAAGCAATTGCAGGCGCGAAGAATAGTCCATATAGTGCCCTACTTGCTGACTCACTTCGTATAGATTGTAATCCTTTTCCAAAATTTCACGCAACATCTTGATATAACTTTCCGCTCGCTCTTGACCGAAATTCTGCAAAAAGAAACGCTTCACATAGTCCAACTCTGAGCGTTTCACATTACCATCGGCTTTCATCACAGCAGCAGAAAGCACCAATAATGTCACATTGAAGTCGCGCTTTTCTTCGGTGTTGCCAAAGGTTTCATTCACTTCTGAACGAATAACCTTAGGACGATTGCCAGAAAACAGTCCGCCAATTGCATATCCTATAATGGCACCGATTGGACCACCGAAGGACCATCCTAAACCTGTCAATATCAATCTCAAGAAAAATCCCATAGCTTAAAACTTTAAAACAGGCAGCAAAAGTACACAAAAAACCTCACTCTACCCAAGATGCGAAAAAGTGCAGTGAAAAATAATTCCGTCAAAACCATAGAACAACAGAAAAAGATTCGTATTTTTGCAGTTTCTATTGATAACCAACATTTTTAATCTATCACTCATGAAAAAAGTACTTTTTTCCCTTGTGTTTGTGGCTTTGTCAGCGATGACATTTGCACAGCAATGGACTGGCATCAGTCAAACTACACCTGTCGGTCCCGAGGTTAAGCTAGTTTCCAGCAGTGAGCAGCAAGTCGTCATCGACTTCTCCTTGGGTGGATTCTATCTAACCAGAGTGAGCACCCCAAACGGTATCCAGCAAGTCGTTTCCGTCCCGAAAATGGCCTCTATGCTTGATACAGGTGCTCCCGACCTTCCCCAATTCCCTGTCCCAGCCATCATCGGTGACGTAGCCGAGATGCAGGTCAGTGTGATCAGCAGTGCTTTCACCGATTACGAAAATGTTGAAATTGCCCCTTCAAAAGGCAATTTCAGTCGTCAAATCAATCCCGAAAGCGTAGCTTACACTTATGGCCAAATGTATAGCCAAGACGCTTTCTATCCCGCTGCACAGGCTTATCTGGAAACGCCTTACATCATTCGCGACTTCCGTGGCCAAAACATTATGGTGCGCCCCTTTGCCTACAATCCTGTGACGAAGACATTGCGTGTCTATCATGATTTGACCATCGAAATGCGCAAAGTAAGCGACAATGGAGTCAACCAAAAGACAGCCCGCAAAGCCAATGCCAAGGTTTCTTCGGAAATGAAGGCCTCCTACGACCATCGTTTCATCAACTTCAAAGAAACCACAGCAAAGTATACTTTCATTGAAGACCGTGGCGAGATGCTAGTTATCTGCCCCGATCAGTATTTAGGTGCTATGCAGTCATTTGTAGACTGGAAAAACCAATCGGGTCGTCCTACCACAATGGTCAGCGTGACCGAAGCCGGTGGCAACAATGACACCCAAATCAAAAACTACATCAACAGCATCTATACCGACCCTGAACGTAATCTTGAGTTCGTTCTTCTCGTTGGTGACTATTCGGATCTTACCCCTCACTCAATGAGTGGCGGACGTTCCGACAACTGGTTTGGCCAATTGGAAGGCAACGACAACTACCTTGAAGTTCTCACAGGCCGTTTCTCGGTACAGAATATGAAGGATGTAGAAACTCATGTTGAAAAGGTGTTGTACTACGAGCGCGATATGCCAGAAGGCCTTACTTGGCTTAATCAAGGTATTGGCATTGGTGCCAACGAAGGTGCAGGCAATGGCCATAACGGTGGTGAAGCCGACTATGTGCACATCAACTACATCCGCGACACCTTGATGCACTACACATACGAGAATGTCACACAACAGTACAGCGGCGTAGGCGGTGGCACCAGTGCCAGTGCCATTAGTGCCGACTTCAACGAAGGCAAGAGCATCTGCAACTACTGCAACCATGGTTCACAGACCAGCTGGGCTGTGGCCAACTACAGCAACAGCCATGTGAACGCTTTGGTGAACGACGACAAATGGCCCTTCATTTGGTCGGTGGCTTGCAACAATGGCGAGTTCAATGGCACTTGCTTCGGTGAGGCTTGGCTAAGAGCAACCAACGAAACCACAGGTCGTCCCACTGGTGCTATCGGTGGAATGTTCAGCTGGATTTCTCAGCCTTGGGTGCCTCCAATGACAGGTCAAGACGAGATGGTCGACATCCTTACGGAATGGAAAAACAACGATCAGTTCTGCCACACCTTCGGTGGTGCTTCGCTCAACGGCAATATGTACATCCTTGATATGCACCCCAGCGACCAAGGCGCCACGCACAACACCTGGATTCTCTTTGGCGATCCGAGCTTGATGGTTCGCACCGATAATCCTGTTAGCATGAACCTCAGCTGCACACCAGCTGTACTGATGTTGGGTATGAGCGAATTGGAAATCACTGCTGAGAACACTGCCTATGGCATCGCCACCCTGATGATGGACGGCGAAGTGATTGCCACAGGTTACATCAACAACGGCACTTGCACCCTCAGTTTCCCCCCAATGAGCAACGTTGGCACGGCCACCCTTACTGTTATGGGTTATAACAAAGTAACTGAAGTTATGCCTATCGAAGTCCTTCCAGCTGAAGGTCCCTATGTCACCGTGGCAAATTATATGCCCAACTTCGCTCCTGTCAATGTGGAGACAAGCCTGACTATAAGCTTCAAGAACGTGGGTGTTGATCCGACCAATGGCAACACTACAGTTACCTTGTCTTGTGATGACGAACGTCTGAATATCCTCACTGGGACAGCTCAATTTGGCGTGTTGGCAGCTGAAGAAACCATCGTTCTGCAAGACGCTTTCAGCTTCATTGTTGCAGAAGGTGTTGAAGACGGCACCAGATTCCAAATCGATGTGCAAATGACCGACGGAAGGCAAACATGGATCGGCAAGACCTTCGTCACTGCTGGACAAGCCATTCTTGAATATTCAAGCACGGATTGGGGCGGTAGCTTTGTTCCCGGAGAAACAGTGACTTTCGTTGCCAAATTCAAGAACATAGGGCACTATATGGCCACCAACGCCATTGCATCTATTACTTGCGAAAGCGAATACGTCACCTTACTCAATCCCACCATTGAGATGGGTACCATCGATCCTGAAGGTATCTGCACTTGCGTGTTCAACATCCAAATTGATCCTACCTGTCCTGAAACCGAACAGATTCCCGTGAACTTCATGATCCAAGCCGATGGTAACTTGACTGCCGAAGGTTCAATCACTATGAAGAACTCTTGCAATGTTGTCTTTACTTTGTCCGATACCTATGGTGACGGTTGGAACGGAGCCAGCTTGAATGTCAGTTTCGATGATGGCACACCTTCGCAGAACCTCACTATGACAAACAGCGCATCTGCCACATATACCATCGAAATTGGCAATGGCGTCCATGTAACTCTCAACTGGACCGAGGGACAGTGGGACGGCGAGTGTTCTTTTGTCGTGAAGTATGAAGATGGAGATGTGATATACAATTGCACCTCTGTCCATAGCGGCCTGCTCTATGAATTCGACTGCAACTGTGCCGGTGGACAAACTATCGGCAACTTCAACCCTGTTGAAAACCTAGTTGCTGAAATAGGTGTTGGCACCAACACTTTGACATGGGACGAGCCTGAGGGCGCCTTCAACTACATCATCTGCCGCAACGGTATTGAAATCGCTCAAACCTCAGAACCCACTTATGTTGACGAAGTCTTCAGCGAGTCCTTCTACACCTATTGTGTCGTTGCAGAGTATACAGGTGGCTTCAGCACTCCTGAATGTATCGTGGTCAAATCCGAACTCGGTGTGGAAGAAGGTGAAACTGAGTTTACCATCTATCCCAACCCGGTCAACAACATCCTTTACATCAACGGTGGCAACACCGAGTATAGATACGAGATGTACAATGGAATGGGTCAGATGGTGGTCAAAGGCACTGCCCAAGGCACTGAACAAATCAGCGTCGATGGTATGACCAAGGGAGTTTACTTCCTACGCCTCACTTCCGGCACCCAAGTTCATATGGAAAAGGTGGTGGTGAAATAACAACCACCCATCTTAAACGGAAAAGGCGACCTCTCGTTTGAAGGGGTCGCCTTTCCTTTTAACGCAATTCAAAACTATTGCTCAAACATACTCTCATAATAAACACTCTCGCCTTCAATAACAGATGTGGCGTTGAACCATCCTATGGCATTACAATTGGAGAAAAGATTGGAGAACACAGCTGGGTAGGCACCCATTGCCGGATTGACCCCAATGGCCAATTTTTGTCCCATAAGGAAATACATATAATCCTCTGAAATACTATAAAGCCGCACCTTAATCACATCTCCATTACGCAAATATGACTTATTCATTATGCCCACTGGAATCTCAACATTGTTATGAAGCATCTCCGGACCGTTGAAATAATAGCCTGCATAACCTCTCATTGAAAACAGGTTGAACAATTTCGAAGGACGATTCTTAAACAATTTGCCATTCAGATACAATTCCACATTATAAACAATGTCCTTATCGGAAAGTGCCTGAAAATAGGGACACAAACAAACTGCAGCTGAGTCGTTCACAAAAGGAATGCCTTGCTTGTTGCGTAAGGGCAGCAAACCTAAAGAATCTATGCCAGAGGCATTATTGGACATTTTGGTGTCGGCATACATATAGATAGGCTTCGAGAACAGTGTGTTGTTCTCAACATTGACCTCCAAATGGTAGCGTCGATTTTTTTTCCCAGCAACTGAATCCGTCAGATAATGGCCAGGATTGTCCTCCTGTTCATAATACCAGATGGTATCCCCACCTCCAACCACATAAACTTCAGCGCCAAAAATCATTTCAGCACCTTCTGTGTTATACATTTCAGAAGAATAGCTGAGAATCACCTCGTGACGTTTGAATTCATTCGTTAAGGAACCTTCCACAACGGGAACCTTCCGGCCCTCAGGCAAATCCAATGTGATTTTCTCGGTACACGACATTGCCAGCAAACCAAGTCCAACCAGCAAACCGAAATAGTGTTTTTTAGTTGCCATAATCAATTGTTATTTTCGAAAAACAGTTTCTGAAGAGACGGCTGATGCCGTAAAAAACCACCCTACTCCCTTACCTTCGGGTTGGATGTTGGTACTCACATTGGCTGGAGCACCCAACATCGGATTACTACCTGATGAAACCAAAAGGGTGTATACGAAAGTCAGATAATCCGCAGGAATGCTATACAATCTGGCGTGAATAGAGTCACCATCTTTCAAATTCGACCTACGGAAATAGGCGATAGGAATCTCCTTGTTGGCCGCCTGCATCTCAGGACCATTGATATAATAACCCGCATAGCCTCCCACAGGAATTACCATACGTTGCGTAAGCGTATCTGTCAATAATGAGTCGTTGATGGAAATCCATGGCATATAAATGATATTCGGGTCAGGAAGGCTCTGAAAATATGGATAAAGCCATTCGATAGTATCCATAAAAAACGTTGTCGGGACAGTATCATTTTCCCCATTGAAATGTTTTATTACAAGACTATCGATATAATCCACATTATTGGGCATCAAACTTTCGGCATACAAATGCTGAATCGTCCCATCCTCTTCAGGAATTTCAATGCAAAGACGATACAACGTATTTTTCTTTCCAGCAACTAGGTCGGTAAAATAATACCCTTGTCGTTCTGCGTCCTCATAATAATAGACCGTATCCAAACCATCTGTGACATAGACTGTAGCACCGCTCAGCAAACGGATCTCTTCCTCAGCGTAAAACTTGGTGGAATAGCTAAGTATCGCTTTGTGATGTTTCAACTCATCAGTAAACGAAGCCTCCACACCAATCATCGGTTCTCCCTCCACAACATCAATCTTAATGTCTTCCGTACACGCGGTCAGACCGACAAAAGCCACAACAGCCAACACACAATGCAGATTCTTCATAACTTTCAGAACTTGAAATTATAAGAAATGGAAGGTACGGCAGAAAACAAATACATATTCTTGGTTATGATGCTGCCATTCTCACCTTGGTCGAAGGTGATAGCCCATGTATTATGGCGTGCATAAGCATTATAGACCGACACATTAAGCTCGTGTTGCCATCTCCTATTTTCCAGTTTGCCCAACTTGCAAGTAAACGACAGGTCTAAGCGATGGTAGTCAGGATAACGGCTCTCGTTACGCATTCCATTATATACAGCATAGGTTACGCCATTGATGGAGTATTGACCATAAGGGAATGTAACAGGCTGACCCGTATTGTAAATCCAGTTGGCTGCCAACGTGATACGTGGACTAACATCATAGCTGCCTACAATGACAATATTGTGTGGACGATCGTAAGGAGAATTATACTCCATCCCATGACTAATTCCCTTGATGGTTCTGAACGTGCGTGAATAAGTGTATGATATCCAACCCGTAAACTTGCCAACATTCTTCCTAACAAGGAATTCCGCACCATAGGAACGACCTTTGCCCACACGCAATTCACCATCAATCAACAAATAGCCATAGGTGATGGCATTATCCTTAAAGTCAATGACATTCTGCATATTTTTATAATACAGCTCGACCGAAGTCTCAATGGCATCATTGTCGAAATTGCGAAAATAACCGAGGGCGAACTGGTCACATTTCTGTGGCTTCACATTGGGACTAGTCGGAAACCACACATCAAACGGAAGGCCACCCGTTGCCGACGATGCCACTTGGGCATATTGCACCGTGCGCGAATACGAAGCCTTGACCGACGAATGCTCGTCCAACTGGTACATAGCAGCCACACGAGGTTCGGGATTAATGACCGTATTGAACACCTCTCCGCTACCATAATGTATGGTATCCAAAACGATATGGATGACATCTTCAAACTCGAAAAAGTCTTCCTCACCGATATTCTGGAAACAAGACAGCCTCAAACCACCACGGAAAGTGAGTCGGGAAGTGGGCTTATAATCATGCGTGAAATACAATGCATGTTCCAAGCCCTTGCGTGCCACCGACTTCGACTGATCCACTTGGAGATATTGCGACAATGCACCTCCACGATCCTCAATTTCGCCTTGCAGATAGGATTGAATGCCTGTCGTCAAACCAAATTTCGTCACATGCTGGTCGTTCCAATGCATAGAAAAGTCATAGTTAAGACTGGCTGCATCCGTACCTGCCTTGATGGAGAAATCATATGGGCTGTAATTCATATCTATGCTATAACGATATCTGGAACCTATCAACGAAAGGCTGGAGGTCAACCGATTGGAGAAAATATGGCTCCAACGCAATGTGGCACTACTATTCCCATAGCCCAGACCAATCATTTGCTGCATCGAAAACAAGTCATGACCGTTATAGAAAGAGAAGTAAAGTCGGTCGTTCTTTCCAAGTGTCTGCGTTATCTTGGCATTCACATCATAGAAATTAATTTTGGACTTGTTCAGGTCCTCGCCAAGGAAAGGCAAAACAAGACCAGCATAAGTTCTTCGGCCTGCCAGCATCACAGAGGTCTTGTGGTCAAAAAGCGGCGTTTCCATCATCACATGGCTTGTCACAAGTCCTATACCTCCTTGTATTCCAAACTGTTTCGGCATCTCGTCTTTCACCGAAACATCAAGTACCGAAGAAAGACGTCCACCAAAATTAGAAGGAATATCACCTTTATAAAGGGTGGCATCCTTTACCACATCATTGTTGAACACTGAGAAGAAACCGAGGAAATGCGAGGCATTATAGATTGGAGCGCCATCCAATAGAATAAGATTATGGTCGGTAGCACCGCCACGCACACTGAAACCTGACGAACCTTCCGAAGCCGACTGGACACCTGGCAGCAATGTGATAGACTTAATGACGTCCACCTCGCCCATTAATGCAGGAATCTTCTTGATGGTAATCATATCAAGCGTTTGTACACTCATCGCCATAGCCGTCACGTTACGATCCTTACGTTCGCTAGTCACCTGCACTTCCGATAACTTCTCCGACTCAGGTTGCAATTTAATATTGAGCGTTATCGGCTTTTTCGCAACACTAACCTTTTTGTAAACCGTACTATAACCAACATAAGAAACGCGAAGTGTATGCTCGCCCAATGGCAAGTCCAGTTCATAGCGACCTTTCTCATCGGTTGTGGTACCCGATTGCAATTTCTCCTCATAGATGGAGACACCTATTAGGGTTTCGCCCGAACTTTCGTCGCGAACGGTACCCGAAATATGGCCTTTGTCTTGAGCAAAAGCACTGGCTATTAACCCTAAAAGGCAAACCAAAGATAAAACTAGTTGTCGATGCATTTTGTGTTCTGTAAAATTTGTGCAAAGATACAAAACATTGGGGATTTGGAAGTTGGATTTTCAGGCAACACTATATTTTTCTTGAAATTTATTCGTCTTCTTCCATAAAAACCGTATATTATGCACTAATTTCATGGCGGTAACGTTTTTTTGCTATCTTTGTATTGCCAAATTATAGAAAACACGAAGCGTTATGCTCGTCTTGTTGTTGGGAACGTGAGAAATTCTGAATTACAATGCAAAATGGTATAATAATCCGCGCTGTTTTAACGTGGACGGGTCTATTATATTCTACATTATAAGGTAATTTCCACAACCTCCAACTTAAGAATGGGCATATCAGTGCCACGCTTCTTTTGTATACAATTGTCCTTTGAGGTGCTGGAAAGGAGAATTAAAGGTTGCGCCCGATTGACGTATTTAGGGTTAAAGAAAATGAAAAGATTTATTTTTGTTCTAGCCACTATTCTCTGCTTTGCAACGGCTGCCGTGAATGCGCAAACTCCTGTGAATGCCCTTCATCTTTATTCTTCGGCTAGTGGTATTCCTGGGGTGTTTACCAATAATGGGCATTCGAATGTCTTATATAATTATTATGATTTTGAAACTAATGAAACCAAGTTTTGCATTTACGATCACGATTTTTCCACTGTAATTTTTGAATCAAATTCATTGCCAGATGCTGTAGATTTACAACAGTGTGTATACTTAGATTTCTCTAATTGTGAATGGTTTAATTATGGAGGAACAGATTTTTCATCCATAAAACACTTGTATTTAACTCAAAATCTGTTTAATTCTGACAATCATTTTGAATACTTATCGTGGGGTGAGGGAAATCTTTGGCACATCAAATCGACAGATGGTTCAACGATTCAGACAATTTATCCTGAAGAAGGATATCATTGGTCTAATTGGAGTGGTCATATTCCCGTTATCATTAATTTGGACAATATTTTCTATCTTGGATTGGTAGAATCAGATGAAGAAGGCACCCAAGAAGGAGAAAAGATGCAACTCTATCGTATCAACCACATCCAAGGTCTTACCAAGGTGGATGTTGAACTTCCCATCTCGGTGTTTCCCACTATGCCCACCTGTGACCAGCAAATCACGGTAGAATTGGGCGAGGGCAACAATGCCAAGGAAGTAACGGTGGTCAATAGTTTAGGGCAGGTCATCAAGCGTGTGCCAGTGGAAGAAGGCCAACGGCAAATCACCATTCCTGCCCAAGAACTGAACAGCGGCCTCAATGTGGTCAATACACGCACGCAGCAAGGTCAAGGCAGCTGCAAAATCATCGTGCGGTAATTGCCGAAAGAAAATCTATTTGTGCGCCAAAACGAACCGAACCTGCAGGAGTGGCTCTTGCGGGTTCGGTTTTTATAATACCTTATACTCCAGTCTCCCCATTTTCTCAACTTCTAACGAAGGTTGCCCGAATTCCTCTGTCACTTTGCCCAAAAGCAGATACACACCATCACCTTGGAAAGGATAGTTTTTAAAAACTTGCGGGAAAAGCACCGTGTCGAAGGCTTCTCCTGCGGCATCGACGAAGGTGGCGAGGGCCATCGGATCACCTTTGCAGGTGCGAAAGTTTTTCACTGTCACCAATTTGCCCAACATCCTATAACGTTGTCCAACGAAGTTCAGCATTTGGCAAGCCATCAATTCGCCACGGAAGTTGGTCTTAAGTAGGTCGAACCAAGTGAGGGATACCGGGAAGCCATAAAGTTCGATCTCGTCGTAGGCGTTTTGCAAGGCATTGGCCTTGAAATCTGGAAACTCAAAATGCTGGTTCTCAAGCTTGAAAAGCGTTTCGGGTTGATCCTTTTTGGCTTGGCTCTTGTTCAAATGCGCCTGCCACAATAGTTCGACCTTAGTCTTCTTCGTAAAACCAAACGCACCTCCGCGAATGAGCAAAACGAGCTGTTCCAACGAAAACGGCACTCTTAAAATGAAGTCGTCCAAGCTGGCGAATGGGCCATGGGCTTCGCGTTCAGCGATGAAACGCTCCACGAACCTTTGTTCCAACCCTTGTAAATGCACGAAACCCATAAAAATCGTTCTACCGTTCA
>JAEEGL017033489.1_pt1 | contig 23205 bp, 17 predicted proteins | sample 9134231 | NCBI WGS metagenome assembly JAEEGL01 (sample SAMN16246548, study PRJNA631951) | gut metagenome | biome: gut microbiome; feature: rumen; material: fiber-attached | host: Bos | place: Iran: Karaj | collected 2018-10
AAGACCATGCTGGGTCACTGCATACATGTGAACAGCGGCGAAATGGACATTATCCGGGACACCAAGACCATGGTCTGCAACAACGCGGAATCCAACATGGGCAACGCCGTGGGCTGCTCCCCCATCCGCCAGATGATGGCCAAGGACATCCTGGTGGGCATGGGCACCGACAGCTACACCTTCGATATGCTGGAAGCTCTGAAGGTGAGCCTCATCATCCAGCGGCACAACGCCTGCATGCCCAACGTGGCCTGGGGCGAGGTGACCAAGATGCTCTTTGAAAACAACGCGAAGATCGCATCGAAGTACTTCCCCGACAAGCTGGGTAAGCTCAAAGAGGGCTACGCCGCGGACATCATCGTCATGGACTACAAGCCCTTCTCCCCCTTCTCCGGCGCCAACATCGACGGCCACATGATCTTCGGCATGACGGGCCGCCAGTGCGAGTTCTCCATGTGCGCCGGCCGCATCCTCATGCAGGATCGGAAGCTGGTGGGCATTGACGAGGAGGCCATCAACGCCCACACCATGGAGGAGAGCATCAAGCTTTGGAAGGCTCTCGACAGCTATAACGGATAAACGATTCAGGAGGAAATGATCTATGAGCGAACGAATGAATCCCATCCCCTTTGATAAGCTTCTCAACCGAGTGTTGCAGGAATACGCCCAGGAGGGCACCGTGTTCGGCGTACATGCCAAATACGAGGCGGAGCGGCCGGGGCTGCCCCTTTTCGGCGGGCGGATCGAGACCCCCTTCGGCCCCGCTGCCGGTCCCAACACCCAGCTTTCCGAGAACATCATCGCCGGGTACTTCACCGGCGCCCGATTCTTCGAGCTGAAGACCGTGCAGAAGATGGACGGTGAGGACCTGGCAAAGTGTATCAACCGCCCCTGCATCAAGGCGGATGACGAGGGCTACAACTGCGAGTGGTCCACGGAACTGACCGTGCCCCAGGCTTTTACGGAGTACGTGAATGCCTATGTTATCATCAAGATCATTTCTAAGCTCTGGCACCTGGGCGATCCCAACGGGTTCATGTTCAACATGAGCGTAGGCTACGACCTCGCCGGCATCCAGACGCCGAAGATCGACACCTTCATCGAAGGTATGAAGGATGCCTCCCACACGGAAGCGTTCAAGAAAGCCCTGAAGGAAGCCAAGAAGCAGCTGCCGGAGATGGCTGACTACATCGACGCCATCGACCCCCACATCTGCACCAGCGTCACCATCTCCACCCTCCACGGTTGCCCGCCTCAGGAGATCGAGAGCATCGCTCGTTATCTCATCACCGAGAAGAAGCTCCACACCCTGGTGAAGTGCAACCCCACCATATTGGGCTACGATTTCGCCCGCAAGCGCCTCGACGAAGCCGGGTTCGACTACGTCGCCTTCGACGATCACCACTTCAGGGAGGACCTGCAGTACAAGGACGCGGTGCCCATGTTCCACCGGCTCCTGGCCCTGGCGGCGGAGAACGGCGTCTCCTTCGGCCTCAAGCTCAGCAACACCTGCCCCGTGGACGTGAAGGCGGGTGAGCTCCCCAGCGAGGAGATGTACATGAGCGGCAAATCCCTGTACCTGCTGACCATCGAGATGGCCGCCCGCATGGCGGAGGAGTTCGACGGGAAGCTCCGGCTGTCCTTCTCCGGCGGCGCGGACGCCTTCAACCTCAAGGCGTTGTTTAGGGCCGGCATCTGGCCGATCACCGTGGCCACCACCATTTTGAAGCCCGGCGGCTATGACCGGTTCCAGGAGCTGGCCAATGAGGTCTCCCGCTGCGCTTATAAGCCCTTCACAGGTGTGAATCCGGCGGCGGTCCGGGCCCTCAGCGACAGAGCGGCCCAGGATGTACACCATCGCAAGCCCATCAAACCCCTGCCCTCCCGCAAGAGCCAGGAGCAGGTGCCGCTTTTGAGCTGCTTCACGGCCCCCTGCCAGGATGGCTGCCCCATCCATCAGGACATCCCCGGATACCTGGCGCTGAATGAAAAGGGCAAGTACCCCGAGTCCCTGAAGCTCATCACCGAGAAGAATGCCCTACCCTTCATCACGGGCACCATCTGCGCCCATCCCTGCATGGGCCGCTGCACCCGGAACTTCTACGACGAGAGCGTCAACATCCGCAAAGCCAAGCTCACCGCCGCCCGCAAGGGCTTCGGCGCCCTCATAGCCCGAGGCGTGAAGAAGGAGCATATGACGAAGGCCAAGGTAGCTGTCATCGGCGGCGGCCCCGCGGGCATGGCGGCGGCCTTCTATCTGACCCGCGCCGGTGCCAAGGTCACGGTGTTTGAGAAGGAGGAGGAGCTGGGTGGCACGGTCCGCCATGTGATCCCCGCCTTCCGCATCCCCGCCGCGGCCATCGACCGGGACGTGAAGCTGGTCTCCTCCCTGGGCGCCACCTTCGTGCTGGGTGCACCCGCCCCGTCCTTGGCGGAGCTGGAGAAGAAGTTTGACTATATCCTGCTGGCTGTGGGCGCCGAGAAGGCCTCCCGGCTGAACATCGGCGGGAAGGAATACAACGCCATCGAGTTCCTAAAGAAGCTGAAAGCCAACGAACCCGTGGATTTGGGTGAGCACGTGATCGTCATTGGCGCAGGCAACACGGCCATGGACTGCGCCCGGGCGGCCCTGCGGGTCCCCGGGGTGAAGGACGTATCCATCGTCTACCGCCGCACCAAGAAGTATATGCCCGCCGATGAGGAGGAGATGCTGTTAGCCCTGAAGGAGGGCGTAGCGTTCCAGGAGCTGCTGGCCCCTATGAAAGCGAACGGGGAAAGCCTGCTGTGTCATAAGATGGTCCTGGGCGAGCCCGACGCCTCCGGCCGCCGCAGCCCCGTGGACACGGGCGAAGAGGTCTCCCTCCCCTGCTCCTCCCTTATCGCTTCCCTGGGTGAGAAGGTGGACACCGATGTTCTCCTTGCCTACGGCGCGGCCCTCAACGAGAAGGGGCGGCCCGTCCTCCGGAACGGGAAGGTCTTCGTGCTGGGCGACGCCCGGCGCGGCCCGGCCACCGTGGTGGAAGCCATGGCGGACGCGCTGGCGGCCACGGAAGCTATCGTGGGCGAAACGCGGCAGTACGCCCTGCCCAAGGGCGCCGAGGTGGGCGAAGGGAAGCTGATCGAACGCAAGAGCCTGGTGAAGCTCGCCGGCGATCCCGAGGACGTGTGCATGCATTGCAACGAGCTGTGTGAAAACTGCGTGTCCGTCTGTCCCAACCGGGCTAACGCCGCCATCCGGGTGCCCGGCAGGAAGGAGCCTCAGATCCTGCATCTCGACTACCTGTGCAACGAGTGCGGCAACTGCGCCTCCTTCTGCCCCTACGCCTCCCGGCCCTACAAGGACAAGTTCACCCTGTTCGAGAACGAGAAGGACTTTGCGGACAGCACCAACGCCGGTTTCTGCGTGACCAACCTGAAGAAGAAGCAGGTGAAGGTCCGGCTGAACGGCGCGGAGAAAAAGTATGACCTAACCAAGGAGAACGACCTGGATAAGGACATCGAGGTGCTGATCCTGACGGTCTTGAAGGGCTACCCCTATCTGCTGGTCTAAAGAGGAGAATCATGGCTACATTCTATGTGAACGGACGATCGGTCACGGCAGAGAAGAATCAGAGCCTGCTTAGGTTCCTTCGGGACGAGCTCCAGCTGACCTCTGTAAAGGACGGCTGTTCAGAGGGGGGCTGCGGAGCCTGCACCGTGATCATCGACGGGGAGACCTGCCGTGCCTGTGTGCCGAAGACGGACAATCTGGAAGGCGGGCACATCCTCACCGTGGAGGGTTTGTCCGACTGGGAGAAGAAGCTCTATACCTACGCCTACGGAGAGGCGGGCGCCGTCCAATGCGGCTTCTGCATCCCTGGCATGGTGCTGTGCACCAAAGCGCTGCTGGACAAGGTGGACGATCCCACGGAGGAGCAGATCCGCTACGCCATCCGCAACAACTACTGCCGCTGCACGGGCTACGTGAAGATCATCAAGGCCATTGAGCTGGCGGCGAAACTGAAAAAGGCGGGCGTCATTCCGGAGCCCTCCGAGACGGATTGGAAGCTGGGCAGCAGCGTCCACCGGTTGGACGTGGAGGAAAAGGTGCTGGGCTATGGCAAGTACCCGGACGACTGGTATATGCCCCACATGACCTACGGCTCCGCCGTCCGCAGCCAGTACCCCCGAGCACGGGTGCTGGGGATCGATACGAGCAAGGCCAAAGCCCTGCCCGGCGTGGTGGCGGTCATCACCGCCGAGGACATCCCCGGGGAGAACAAAGTGGGCCATATCAAGCACGACCAGTACTCCCTCATCCCCGTGGGCGGCCTCACCCACTGGCTGGGAGACCCCATCGCCCTGGTGGTGGCCGAGGATCAGGAGATCTTGGAGAAGGCCAAGAAGCTCGTCAAGGTGACCTATGAGCCCCTGCCCGCCGTTCACGGACCCGAAGAGGCGCGGCAGCCCGACGCCCCCCGAGTCTTCGACGAGGAGGCGGACAACGTCCAGGCCTATAAGCACGTGTCCCGGGGCGACGCCACCGGCGCCATCGACAAGTCGAAATACGTGATCTCCAAGCACTTCGAGACCCCCTGGACGGAGCACGCCTTCCTGGAGCCCGAGTGCGCCGTGGCCTACTGGGATGAGGACGGCTACGTGCGAGTGCTGTCCACGGACCAATCCTCCCACACCACCCTCCACGAGTGCAAGCTCCTGCTGGGCAGCGAGAAGGTCCGGGTCCAGAACCAACTGGTGGGCGGCGGCTTCGGCGGCAAGGAGGATATGACGGTCCAGCATCACGCGGCCCTCATCACCTACCTGACCGGCCGGGCCGTGAAGGTGAAGCTGAGCCGGGCGGAGAGCCTACTCATCCATCCCAAGCGCCACCCCTTTTGGATGGACTTCACCATCGGCTGCGATGAGAACGGCATCATTCAGGGCGTCAAGGCCTCCGTATACTCCGACACCGGCGCCTTCGCCTCCTTAGGCGGCCCCGTGCTGGAGCGGGCCTGCACCCACGCCTCCGGCCCCTACAATTATCAGAACTTCGAGATCGAGGGCACGGCCTACTACACCAACAATCCCCCCGCCGGGGCTTTCCGGGGCTTCGGCGTAACCCAGACCTGCTTCGCCATCGAGAGCCTGTTGAACGAGATGGCGGAGAAGATCGGCATCTCCCCCTGGGAGATCCGCTACCGCAATGCCATCCGCCCCGGGCAGGAGCTGCCCAACGGCCAGATCGTAGGAGCGGAAACGGGCCTTGTGGAGACGCTGGAAGCCATACGCCCCTACTACGACGCCGCCGTGGCCGCGGGCAAGCCCGTGGGCCTCGCCTGTGCCATGAAGAACTCCGGGGTGGGCGTGGGGCTCCCCGACTGGGGCCGCTGCAAGCTGATCGTGGAGGAGGACGCCAAGGTCCACATCTACGCCGGCGCCTCCTGCATCGGTCAGGGCTTGGGAACCGTGCTGGTGCAGATGGTGGTGACCAATACGCCCCTCGGTCGGGACGACATCGTCTACGAGCGGTCCAACACCTGGATCGCCCCCGATTCCGGCGACTCCTCCGGCTCCCGCCAGACCCTTGTCACTGGCGAAGCCTGCCGAAGGGCCTGCGAAAAGCTGACGGAGGCGCTGAATACCAGGACGCTGAAGGAGTTGAACGGCGAAGTGTTCTATGGGGAGTATCTCGCCAAGACCGACAAGCTGGGGGCGGACGTACCCCATCCCGTGTCCCACGTGGCCTACGGATACGCCACTCAAATGTGCGTCCTTGATAAAGCCACCGGAAAGATCGAATCCATGGTGGCGGTCCACGACGTGGGCAAAGCCGTGAACCCCCTCTCCTGCGAGGGGCAGATCGAGGGCGGCGTGGTCATGAGCATGGGCTACGCCCTCAGGGAGCAGTACCCCATCGACGAAAACTGCAAGCCCATCGACAAGTTCGGCAAGCTGGGCTTGTTCCGGGCCCACGAGATCCCCGAGATCAAGGCCATCGTGGTGGATAAACCGGGCCTGGACGTAGCCTGCGGGGCCATCGGCATCGGCGAGATCACCTCCATCCCCACGGCCCCGGCCATTGCGGAAGCCTACTATCAGCTGGACGGGAAACGGCGGACCAGCCTCCCTCTGGCCGACACGCCTTACGAAAGGAGGGGTTGACATGGAGAAACGGTTCCCTCACCAGGTGGCCCTGGTCGCCTGCAACGGCGGTTGCCGTAATATTAGCTGCAGCTATGGCTGCATCGGCTGCGGCATGTGCGTGAGCATCTGTCCCTTTGACGCCATCTCGTTCAATCCGAATGGCGCGGCGGAGGTGGACGAAACCAAATGCCAGGGCTGCAGCGCCTGCGTCATCGAGTGTCCCCGGGGGATCATCCATCTCCACGAGGCGAGCAGCCCTATGGTGGTGAAGTGCTCCAACAAGGACCCGGGCAAGTTGGCTCGCGCTGCCTGCACTGTGTCCTGCATCGGTTGCGGCATCTGCGAAAAGGCCTGTCCCTCCGGTGCAGCCAAGGTCGTAGACAACTTATCTGCCATCGACGAAGGGCTGTGCCTTTCCTGCGGCATGTGCGCGGTGAAGTGCCCCCGGCACGCTATCTATGACCTGAGGGGGGTCCTGACGCCGCGAAGCTGAAAAACATATATTGTTTAAGGTTCGTTTAAGGTTTCAGCAGTACACTGATTGCAAACAGAGCGATCAGCTGAAAAAGCTTCCTATCCTAATACCCTCTCTCCCAACGCGAAAGGAACGGCAATTCCGTTCCTTTCGCAATTTTATAGGATTAGATTTCTTTATTTCTCCAGCAGCCGGGCTTCCAGGTAGTAACGCTTCTCAGCGGCCTCGCCCATGGAGAAGGTCTTGCGGGGCAGAGCGCCGTCATAGACCACGGTGGAGAACAACTCGCCCTTCTGCATGGTGGGCAGCAGGAAGCCCACAGCGTTGGGCTTTTTCGCCAGGTCCTTCACCACGTCGTCGCCGTGGATGTAGTCCACCTCGCCGCCCAGGTCCTTGAGCACGGCGTCGATGGCATTCTGCAGGGTGCCCACAGCCAGCTGCGCCGCCGGATCGCTGATCACCAGGGTGCCCTCCGTGTCGCCGTAGAAGAAGGGGATGATGTGCTTTTCGCCGCCCTCGGCCTTCTGCGCCACCGGCAGGACCTCCACGGGCCCGTTCTGCTCCGCCAGCTTCTTCTGCAGGGCGTCGATGAAGGTCTTCCCCTCCACGCCGAAGACCACCCGATGGATGGGCTCGAAGATGATGCCTTCGTCGTGGACGTTGTTGAGCTCGATGAGGGCGTAGCGGGCGGGATGATCGGCCTTCTCCGCCTCGGGCAGGGTGGCCTTGATCTTCTCCCAGTTGGCCTTGGCCGTGGCCAGGCTGTGGTTGCCGTCGCCCATGGCGAAGAGGAGCACGGGATGATTGCTGTACTTCTTCTCAAAAGCTTCCTTGTCAGCGAGCTTGGTGAGGGCCGCGAGGACGTTCTTAACGTCCCCCTCCTCCGCCACCAGCCGGCCGGAGATGTGGCCGCCGCCCAGCATCAGGTCCGTATCGTAGAGGCAGGGCAGCTCTTCGGCCTTCTTCACCAGGGGCTCGATGACGGTTCTCTCGGGATCGTCGATGAGGACCAGGATGTGGGGCAACTCCACCGCGGCGCCCTCCCGGATCTTCAGGCGGGGCGGGATGCGAGAGACGATGGTCCCCTCTGTGGCGCGGATCAGAGTGCCGGAGCCCTTGGCGTAGTCGTACTCCTCCAAATCGAGAGCCATGACCAAACCGTGACGGGTGTTGCCGTTGGCGGTGCGCTCGATGAGCACGAAGCCCTGAGGCTGCTTCTGGAGGATGCCCTTCTTCAGGTATGCCTTCATGTTGGCCTTGATGGCGGCAATGCGCTCCGGCTCGTCGGGGCTACCCAGATACGCCTCCGGCAGAATGAGGTCCAGCGTGGAGGGCGCGTCGCCGATGATCTTCCGTGCCTCCTCCCAATACTCCTTCTGGGAGGTGAACTGGTCGCAGGCCACCACGGCCCACTTCATCATATCCGTTCCCTTGGGCGGAAGCATGACCTCCGGGACCAGGATGCCGATCGAGTTGCTGTACTTCTTTTCCATGTTTGCTGACCTCGCTTCATTCATAAAATAATACAGGCTTAGGCCTTACGGATATTGTACAATCCCCAAAACTGTTTTGCAACCTTTTCTTATCTCTACCTGAAATATATAAAAAGGACGCGTATAAAGCGCGTCCTTTGGTGTAGGGATGTCTCAATTCTGGGGGGTATATTTGGCCACCAACTCGTCGATATAGCTCTTGTCCAGGTTGAAATATTTGCGAAGGCCCTCTAAGGCGTTGGCGGGACGGTTCTCCATCCATTTTTGCAGGGCGTTCACGTTCTTCCGCCAGGTGTCGTAGGAGGAGGGCTTTCCCCATCGCTTGATATGCCGCGGCATCTCAGAATCCATCTCGTCCCGCAGCTCTTGGAGAATGCGCACAGCCCGCTCCGGTGCGAAGGTGGTCACCGTCAACTCCACATACCGCTCGATGAACCGGGTGCGCCATTCCTGGTTCTTCACCAGGGCCACGGGGATATGGGTGTAGACCCGGGAGGTAGCTGTGGGCGTGCCGTCCTTGTTGAAGAAATGGCTGATGATGCTGCGCTTTGAAGAGCCGCCGTTGAAACCCATGGCGTAGTCGAAGTCATAGAAGATGGCCCGCCAGCGGATGGCGTTGTCCGTGGTGTGCCAATACTTCTGATTGGCCATGTCGCTGTTACAGAGGTAAGTGGAGCAGACCAGATAGTCGATGAAGTAATCCGGGTCCACCCACTGCACGAACTCCTCATAGGCCGAGCCCTTGGACAAGTTCTTGGTCTTGGCGTAGTCGATTACGCGCTTCCAGTCGGTCTTGCTGCCCTTGACCAGGACCGTGTTGAAGCGAATGATCTCCACGTCGTTCTTGTTGATGCCAAAGTGGGTGGCAAGATAATCGTCGTTCTGGTCCTCGTTGAGATCATAGAGGCCGTAGTACTTGCCGTTGATGTACACCGCCGTGGGCCGGGTGGCCGCCACGTCGATGTTCAGTCCGAAGCAGAGGCGGCTTGCGTAGGAATCGCGCATGCGGGCCTGGGCGTTGTCCTGGCCGGAGTTGCGGATGCACAGGGAGGAAAACTCCTGCCAGCCATACTCCTTGAAGAAGGGATAGGTGACGCTGCTCACGCCGTACTTGCCCCTAAGATGGATGGACAAAGCGGCCTGGGCGTACCCCAGGGTGCCGGCGCCCTTGGTCTTGAAATCCGCCGGGAACTCCGTGGAGAGCTTGCCACCCTCGTAGTAACTGAAATAGCCCTTGCGCTGCTTCTTGCTGCTGGAATCCTTGGAACGGCCCGTCCAGAGAGCCTCCCTGTCCTTGGGATCGAAGGAGAGGCAGATCACGGGCAGATCGTGCGGCTTCTCGAAGAGGAAGGTATAGGTGATGATCTCGCTGTTGAGCAGGCCGTCCTTTTGCGCAAAGGCACGGATGACCGTGTTCTTGGTGATGGAGATGGGCCCCGAATAGACGGAGGACGAGGCCGTGGGCTCGCTGCCGTTAGAGGTGTAGCGGATGATGGCCCCCTCATCGGAGGTCAGGGTCAGCTGGAAGGCTTCCGTCTGATACAGCCCTGTTTCAGAGAACACCGGTGCCTTGGCATAGCCCAGGGCATACTGGCTGCTGTTGCGCTCTCCCTTGGTGGGCTTGCTGAAGAAGACTCGGGCGATGTTGCCGTTGCCCTCCACCCGGCCGGAGCTGACGTTGGGCTCCAGGACGCCGGTGGCATACTCGTCCCGCAAGCCGCCCTTTTCGTCCATCAAATACAAGGTCTCCCCGCCCATGGACAGGCCGAAGGAGCCCACGCCGTTCTTTTGGCGCTCCGCATGGGAGGTGGTCTCGAACACGGCATATCCGCCGGGAGCCAGGGTGCCGGAAAGGTCGATGACCTTCTCCCCCTCCCTGTCCTTGCGCATCTGCCAGCCATCCAGGGACACCTTTTCGCCAGTGGCGTTATATAGCTCGATCCAGTCGTTGTTGCCCGCTCCCGCATAGGCGCAAACCTCGCTGATGAACACGCCGGTATAGTCGTAGCAGCCTCCATCGGAGGCAGTATAGGATGCGGGGCCATTCTGTCGACCGGGGGTCGGGCTCAGATAATATTCTCCGTTCGCCCCGACGGACACGTCGGAACGCAGGTTTTCCGGGAGATGGAATACAGAATAGGCCAAGGCGTCGGCGTCGTACAGGACCACCTGCTCACGGCGATTGATAGAAAAGTCCGCCTGCAGGAGCCCGTCAACCCGCGGCTGGCCGTCGCCGCCCAGCAGGATCAACAGATATCCGTCGGCAGGCACCTCCACGTCCGGGATGGGCCACTTTTCCAGTTTGTCCGTGCTGTCGGACAAATACCAATTCTTCAGAGAAACGGTGTTTTCGGTATCGTTGTGGAGCTCCACAAAGTCGCAATAGCGCCCGTCGGGAGTCACCGCCGCATACCGGCCGTCGATCAATAGCTCGGAAACGCTCACACCCAGGGCGTCCACCTGTACCGGATCCAAGCTTGCAAAGACCTTGCCGTTGGCCCGCCCGGGGGTCGGCTCGGTGCAATAACCCCAGGTACCATCCGCCACCGCCCAGCTGATGTCGTCGTCCAGAGGCGGTACGGAGATCTTACAGATCTGACGCCGATCGCCGCCGAAAATATACAGCGTCTCCCCACGGCGAGCGATGCCCATGGCCACAGAGGGATGCTCCTGCTTCTCACAGCAACAGATGGCGATGTACTGCCCTGGCGCCAACACGGTCTCAGGCAGCGGATGCTTGTCGGGCTTCTCCGGATCGTTGGTGATGTACAGCTTGCCAAGATTGACGCTCGCGGACCCGGCGTTGTACAGCTCGAACCAATCTGCCCACTCACAGCCTGCGTAGGCCCCCTGCATATCGCCTGCGGAACGTACTTCCGTGAATTGCAGCTGCACCCCTTCAGAGGACAGCTCCTGCCTGGTATTGGGGTCCTGCTGCTCCTCCGACAGGGCGGACGTGGGCGAAGGCACCCACTCGTGAACCTCGGGCTGGACCGACTGCGAGAGCGGCGTCATGCACCCTCCTGCCAGCATCAGCAGCAGGAGCAGCCAGGCTATACCGTTTTTCAGAGTCCTTTGCAAGGTGTCGATCTTCTCCTTCGTTCTATCGTTGGAAGTATACTATACCGCTTCCGCTTCGTCAAATGGTCACTGCGCTATGATCCTATCCAGCGCCTCGAACAGCTCCCGCCGGGATGTATAAGGATGGAGGATAAAGCTTCGATCCCCCGCCAGCATGGCGGAAAGCCTGCCCCGGGTGAGGTCATAGAAGATATGGACGGGCTTTGCCATGTCCCGCGCCCGAGCAAGCTCGTATCCTACGCCATGGGACGGGGTGGTGCACTCGGCCACCACCAAATCGCTGTCGCAGAGCCAGGCCATGTCCCGATCGAAGATCTCCTCCTCGGTCATGGTCCTCTCCCCCGCCTCCTGAAGGGATTCGAGGCCCACATGCTCCGTCAGCACCCGGCAGCCCCGCGCCTCCAAAAAGGCGATCATCTCCCCATATAGAGCCGCGTCCTGCCGCCCGCCGCGGATGGACCCGGCAAAGTAAACCTTCCTCATCCTATGCCTCCTATATCCCCTTAAGAAGTCGGATCCTGTCCCGATAATCGGGCAGGACGCTCTCAATGAACCCATAAAACGCACGGCTGTGATCCTTGTACCGGATGTGCGCCAGCTCGTGGACCACCACATAGTCGATGGCCGCCTCGGGATAGGCCATGAGCCGCCAGGAGAAGGACAGCCGGTTCTTCCCGGAGCAGCTGCCAAAGCGGGTCTTGGCCGATGTGATGGTGAGCCCCGTGGGCTGCACCCCCATGCACCTGGCGTACTGTTCGATCTTGGGGGGCAGGATGGCTTTGGCCCGCCTCACGTAGAGGGACTTGTCCTCCTCCCGTATGTCGGGCAGCTTCTCCTGCCGCTTGGCCTGCCGGGCTTTCGCGCGTTCGATCCAGTCCTGTCGCTCCCGCACAAAGGCTTCGATGCGCCATTTAGGCATGAGGCGAGGGGCCCGCACCAGGACGCTGCCGGTCGAGTCCACCTCCACGCTCATGGTCCGCCGGGAGGAACGGATGAGTTCATAGGCGATCGTTTCCATAATTATTGACAGTATAGCACAGATCCTTTCGGACCGCAATCTGGACAAACAGCTTTTGGTCGGTTACAATACCGATAACGAAACGGAGGCGCGATATGGAAGCGAAAAGGAAAGCTGTTTTGTTCGATCTGGACGGGACCCTATGGGATTCTGCCCAAGAGGTCCTGCTCTGCTGGAATCGGTTGCTGTCTCCGCTCGGCCGCCATGTCACCAAGGAGGAGATGGACCGGCTCATGGGGCTCACGCCTCGGGAGATCGCCGATGCTCAGTTTCCCGAGCTGCCGCCCGCGGAACGTTATGCCCTCACCGAACGCTGTCTCCTTGCAGAGTCGCCCTACCTCTATGAACGAGGCGCGCGGCTCTATCCCCGGGTCCGGGAGACCCTGCTGCAGCTGAAAAAACGGTATTTCATCGGCCTGGTTAGCAACTGCACGGAGGATTACGCGTTAGCCTTTTTCCATGCCCACGGGCTTGGAGGGATCTTCGACGACCACGAGACGGCGGGCCGGACCGGTCTCGGCAAGGGGGAAAACATAGCTCTGCTCCTGCATCGAAATCAAATAGAAAAGGCGGTATACGTAGGTGATACCGCCAAGGATCAGGCCGCTGCTCAGGCGGCACATGTTCCGTTTCTGTACGCCAGCTGGGGGTTTGGGGACTTGATCGGGGTTCAGCCCTGCGCGGAAAGGTTCTCCGAGCTGATCTCAGCCGTTTCCTCCGTATTGGAAAGCTGAGTGTCCGCTGCCTTTTTCCCGGTCTCCTTTTGGAAGTGGACCACCCCGTCCAGCTTGTATTTTGCGTACTGCTCCACAAAGGAGGACAGCGAGCACACGATGGGCTCCCCCTCCTTATACTTCACTTCGTCGATGGTCCTGGCGGAGCTGTCGGAATAGTAGATCTTCCCGTTCCGAATGCCATGGATGAACAGCACGTGCCCGTACTTCCGACCCGATCTGCTGACGCCCTTCTGAAAGCCTACCAGGATGTTGGTGGCGGAGGGGTCCTTGCCGATGATCGTCGTCAGCGCCTCCCGAAGAGAAAACTTTTTCGCGCTGTAGGTGGTCACACGGTAGCCGCCTGTGGTGCACTCCAGCTTCCGATAGATGTCATAAGTGTTCTTGCCGTTGGCGCTGAGGTAGGATTTGTTGATCCCCAGGACTACCAGCTGATTGGCCACATAGGCGCCGCAGTAGCCCTTGAAGGACCGGCGGCGGGAACGCTTCCGGGCGGCCTTGTAGGTGTCCTGTATCTGTTTATACAGGCTCTCATCATAGGTGCCTTTTGCGGGCGCGGAGGATCTCCCCTTCTCCTGGTCCACGACAGCCGTGTCCATGTCGGCCGTCTCCGAAGCGGTGTCGTCGCTGATTCCCCCCTCCGCCCATGTCCCGACGGGCAGCAAAACGAGCAGAAAAAGAAGGAGCGCCACGGCTCTCTGCATCCGCTTCATGGGGTGTTCCTCCTCTTGCATTTTTCTGCATCCTACCATACAGATTTACTTTTTTCAGTGTTTTCGATGTTTGTTTATAATCTATTTCAAAAAAATCCGATTGTTCATCCTTTAGCAATAAAATGTCCGGTTTTTCGACATTTTTGGTCTTTGCGTCTTTCAGGGCCACCCTTGTCAGCGAGCGCGAAGTATGGTATCATGTGTTATATTCCCAGGACAAATCTGAATACAAATTATAAAGGAGAGAAACAAACATGGCAGTTGATCTGAAAGGCCGTTCCTTCCTGACCATCATGGACTTCACCCCCGAGGAGATCCGGTATATGCTGGATTTAGCCAAGGAGCTCAAGGCCAAGAAGAAAGCCGGCATCAAAGGCGACACCCTCACCGGCAAGAACATCGTCCTGCTCTTTGAGAAGACCTCCACCCGCACCCGCTGCGCCTTCGAGGTGGCAGCCATGGACGAGGGGGCCGGCGTCACGTTCCTGGATTCCAAGTCCTCCCAGATGGGCAAGAAGGAATCCCTGGCCGACACCGCCAAGGTCCTGGGCCGGATGTTTGACGGCATCGAGTACCGCGGTTTCGATCAGAAGGTGGTGGAGGATCTGATGAAGTACTCCGGCGTGCCCGTGTACAACGGTCTCACCGACGTGGATCATCCCACCCAGGCGTTGGCGGACATCCTCACCCTGGAGGAGAACACGGACAAGCCCCTGAACCAGTGCAAGCTGGTGTTCTGCGGCGACACCCGGAACAACGTAGCCTACTGCCTTATGTACATCTGCTCCAAGCTGGGCATCCACTACTGTGGCTATGGTCCCAAGGAGCTCGCTCCCGCCCCCGAGGTCATGGCTCGCTGCCAGGAAGCCGCCAAGGAGAGCGGCGCTATCATCGAAGTGAGTGACGATCCCGCCATCGTGGAAGGCGCCGATGCCCTGTATACCGACATCTGGGCCTCCATGGGTGAGGAAGCGCTGATCCCCCAGCGGGTAAAGCTGCTGACCCCCTTCAAGGTCACTAAGGAGCTCATGGAGCGGACCGGGAACAAGAAGTGCATCTTCCTCCACTGTCTCCCCTCTTTCCATGACTTCAACACCACCATGGCCAGCGAGCAGATGAAGCTGGGCTATGACATCCGGGAAGTCACGGACGACGTGTTCCTGTCCGAGAACAGCAAGGTCTTCGACGAAGCTGAGAACCGGCTCCACACCATCAAAGCCGTGCTGGTGGCCACCCTGGGCAACATTTAAGTGACATTCTTGCCGAAAAAGTAATTTTTTAAGGAGGAATTATGCCAAACGCCTATTTCATCATCACTCGTCCAGAGAATGACGCCTTTCGTGGTTATCTGCCCGGATCGAAGGAACGTGCAGAACTGAAGGCTGAACTTGCCCGCCAGTCCGCCGAGGTCGTCAAAATCCCGCTGATCATCGGCGGTAAGGAGATCTTCACAGAAAAGACCTTCAAGGTCACCATGCCCCATGACCACGGACACGTGATCGCTGAATGCTCTCTGGCTGGGGAAAAGGAGCTGACCATGGCAGTCGATGCAGCGTTGGCAGCCAAACAGGCTTGGGAGGACATGCCCTGGGAGCATCGTTCTGCTATCTTCCTGAAGGCAGCCGATCTCATCACCGGTCCCTATCGTAAGGTCCTGAACGCATCCACCATGCTGGGCCAATCCAAAACCGTCTTCCAGGCCGAGATCGATATTGCCGAGCTTGCTGACTTCCTACGTTTTGGCGTCTGGTCCGCCCAAGAGATCTTCAAGGATCAGCCCGCCTCTGTTCCCGGTATTTGGGACCGCCAGGATTATCGCGCCTTGGATGGCTTCATCTGTGCCATCACGCCCTTCAACTTCACTTCCATCGGTGGGAACCTTCCCACGGCGCCGGCCATCGTGGGTAACGTAGCGGTTTGGAAGCCTTCCCGTACGGCGGTGCTTTCGAATTATTATTACATGAAGCTGCTCATGGACTGCGGCCTCCCCGCCGGCGTCATCAACTTCGTACCCTCTAACGGAAGCGACATGGCCAAATACGTCCTGACCCGAAAGGAGCTGGCAGGCTTCCACTTCACCGGTTCCACCGAAGTCTTCCAGGGCGTCTGGAAGCAGATCGGCGAGAACATAGCCTCCTATCGCAACTACCCGCGCATCGTGGGTGAGACAGGCGGAAAGGACTTCATCTTTGCTCATGAAAGCGCTAAGATCCGTCCTCTGGCGGCCGCTCTCGTTCGGGGTTCCTTTGAATATCAGGGGCAGAAATGCTCCGCCTGCTCCCGGGCCTTCATTCCGGCCAGCATTTGGCCACAGGTCCTTTCTGCGATGAAGGAGATGATGCAGGAGGTCAAGATGGGTGATGTGCAGGATTTCGATACCTTCCTGGCCGCCGTCATTGACAAAGCCTCCTTTGAGCGCTGCAAGGGGTATCTGGACCGTGCCAAACAGAGCCCCGATTGCGAGATCGTGATCGGCGGCAACTGCGATGATTCCAAAGGCTGGTTTGTGGAGCCCACCGTCATCGTCTGCAAGAAGCCTGACTATGAATCCATGGTCAAGGAGATCTTTGGGCCCATCCTCTCTGTATATGTCTATCCCGACGAGGCCCTGGAGGAGACGCTGAAGATCTGCGACGAGGCGTCCCCCTATGCCCTGACCGGCGCTATCTTCGCCCAGGACCGTGAAGCCATCGTCAGGATGGAGAAGGCTCTCCTGCATTCAGAAGGCAACTTCTATATCAACGACAAATGCACCGGCGCAGTGGTCGGGCAGCAGCCCTTCGGTGGCTCGCGTCAGTCTGGCACCAACGATAAGGCGGGCACCGCCCTCAACATGATCCGCTGGATGAGCCCCCACTCCGTAAAAGAGACCTTCAACCCCTCCGAGGCGATCGTCTATCCTTACATGTCCGAAAAATAATACATATCAGGAGGAAGCCATGCATACTTCAAAAGAGATCATTGAACAGACCAACAAGTACGGCGCCCACAATTACGCCCCCAAGCCCGTCGTCATCGTGAAAGCCGAAGGTGCAGTTGTCACTGACCCTGAAGGGCGGCAATACTTTGACATGCTATCCGCCTATTCGGCGCACAACTTCGGTCACCGTCATCCTGAGATCGTTGCGGCCGCCAAGGAACAGCTGGATAAGTGCACCTTGACCAGCCGCGCCTTCCACTGTGAGAATCTCGGCGCGTTTTATGAAAGTCTGACGAAGCTCACAGGCAAAGATATGGTTTTGCCCATGAACACCGGTGCAGAAGCTGTTGAGACCGCATTGAAGACCGCTCGTCTCTGGGGCACAAAGGTCAAGGGCGTTGAAAACGGCAAGCAGGAGATCATCACCTGCGCCAACAATTTCCATGGCCGCACCATTGCCATCATCAGCTTTTCCACCGACCCGCTGGCCAAAAACAACTATGGACCTTACTGTCCCGGATTCAAGACCATTCCCTATGGCGATGCCCAGGCGCTGCGGGATGCCATCACGCCCAACACCGTTGCTTTCCTGGCTGAGCCCATCCAGGGAGAAGCTGGCATCATTGTGCCTCCGGAGGGATGGCTCACGGAAGTCCGCCAGATCTGCACGGACAATAACATCCTCTTCCTGGCCGATGAAGTCCAAACCGGCTTTGCCCGCACCGGCGATATGTTCGCCTGCTGGCATGAGAACGTGATCCCGGATATTTACATCATGGGCAAGGCTCTGGGCGGCGGCGTCATGCCCCTCTCCGCCATCGCGGCGAACGAGGATATTTTGGGCCTGTATACGCCTGGCTCCCACGGTTCTACCTTCGGTGGCAATCCTTTGGCTTGTGCCTGCGGCATCAAGGCGCTGGAGATTCTGCAGCGGGATGATTATCCGAGACTGGCCCGCGAGAAGGGCAAGTACTTTATGGATGGTCTGAAGAAGATTCATAACCCGGAGATCAAGGAAGTACGAGGCCGCGGTCTTCTGATCGGCGTCGAGTTCTATGGGGATGCTTTCGATTATGTCAAGGCATGCATTCACGAGGGCGTTCTTTGCAAGGAGACCCATGACCATACGATCCGCTTTGCGCCTCCTATCCCTGTCACCTATGAAGAGCTGGATGAAGCTCTGGCCCGTATCTCGAGAGCTCTCACGAAATAATCCGGTTTCGTATCGGTAAATACACAAGAACTATCTTATGCGAAAAGCCCTGCGGGGCTTTTTGCTTTATCAAACGATCTCTTTCTCGTTGCTTAAATGGTGCTTTTTTCCAAATTAATTGTGAATTATTAGCAAAATCCTTTGTTTTTGGGTAATTGTTAATATTCTGTTCATACTTTTGTTGAAAAATGTATACGTGAATGTATACAATATGTAATTGTACCGATTCCGTATCAATACATAAAGGGAGGGAAACAAAGATGAACGAAGAGATGGAAAAATCTTCCTTGATGGACAAATACATTAAGCTTCACCTTGGTGGAGCCACCTATCGGGTACGGCTCATGACGCTGCTGCTGTTCGCGGCGGCCGCCATCATCCTGATCGCCGCCATCCTGATTTTGGCCTTCTCCGGCTCCTGCGCCAAGAGCAAGGCTGCGGCCGTCAGCGAACCCACCCCCACCGCCACGGTCATCGCCACGGCTACGCCGGAACCCACTGATGAGCCTGTGGCCACTCCCGAAGTCACTGCCACCGACGAGCCGGAGAGCACCGAGCCCGCTGAGACGCCGGAGGCCACGACGGCCAGCGACTTCAAAACTCTGAAGGCGGGCGCCACCAACGATGGAGAGACCGTCAAGAAGGTGCAGCAGCGGCTGGTGGACCTGCACTACCTTCCCTACCCCGAGAAGGATGCGGAAGGCAAGGGTGTGGTGACCACTGTCTACGGCTCCATGTGCGCCAAGGCCGTCACCAAGTTCCAGGAGCGCAACGGCATCAAGCAGACCGGTCAGTGCGACAAGGCCACCTATGACAAGCTCATGTCCGACAAGGCCACCGCATACACCATGAAGGAGAAGGACCAGCTGGACATCGTCAAGTCCATCCAGGAGGCTCTGATCAAGAAGGGCTATCTGAAGGGCAAGGTCACCGGCTACTGCGGTACAGACACCGTGGCCGCCATCAAGGCGTTCCAGAAGGCCAACAACCTGACCGTGGACGGCCATGCCGGCACCAAGACGCTGCAGCTGCTGCTGGGGTACTAATATACCATAATGAAAAAACCGCCGGACCTCCGGCGGTTTTTTGTATGCTTGGCTAGGTTATTCAAACAGCTCCGCGGCCCGTACCATATGGACGGCGGACTCTATGTGCTGGGGACAGACGCTTAGGCACTGCCCGCAATTGACACAGGCGGAGGCCAGACCCTTTCCCCGGGTCCGATAGCCATAGCTTCGTTTCGCTGCTTCCAGAGAGCCGAACCGAGCGTACTCGTTCAGCAGGTCCAGGAGGTCTGGGATGTTGATCCCGGCGGGACAGCCCTCCACACAGTATTTACAGCCGGTGCAGGGAATGGTCCCGGCGGCATGGAGCATCTCGGCCGCCTGCATGAGGATGGCCCTCTCCTGCTCGGTCAGGGGCTTCATGCTGTTGAACAGCGCAGTATTCTGCTGCAGCTGCTCCAGGGTGGACATGCCGGAAAGGACTACGGCCACGCCCGGCAGGTCGGCAGCATACCGCAAGGCCCAGGAGGCCAAAGACGCCTGCGGGTCGGCTTCCCGCAGCAGCGGCGCGCAGACCGCCTTTTCGGACGCCAGGCTCCCGCCGCGGACGGGCTCCATGACGATCACCGGCTTGCTGTGCTTTTGGGCGACCTCATAGCACCGCCGGGACTGGACCTCCGCGTCCTCCCAGTCGGCGTAGTTGATCTGCAGCTGAACGAACTCCGCTTCAGGGAGCTCGTGCAGGATGCTGTCCAGGACCTCTGGCGTATCGTGGAAGGAAAAGCCCAGGCGACGGATGCGGCCCTTTGCCTTCTCCTCCAGCAGATACTCCCATACCTTGCATTCCTTCACCGTCTTCATGCGCTCGGCGCTCATGGCATGCAGAAGGTACAGATCAAAATATCCGACGCCCGTCCGCTCCAGCTGCTCCTCAAAGCTGGCCGGGGCGTCACCGGGCTCCTTGACGCGAAAGACAGGCATCTTGTCCGCCAGCAGAAAGCTTTCCCGGGGATGGCGCTCCACCAGCGCTCGCTTGACCATGCGCTCGGAGTAGCCATAATGGTATGGATAGGCTGTATCGAAGTAGGTGAACCCCTGCGCCAGAAAATGATCGACCATCTGGCAAACCTGCTCAAAGTCGATGGTTTCGTCGGTTCCGTTCAGGACAGGCAGCCGCATAAGGCCAAAGCCCAGTTTTTTTGTGGTATAAGGAAGAAATGCCATGATGCACCTCCGTTTTTGTTTTGAGTGTACAAAAAATGAGCTGTCCTGTCAAGAAGCGAGCGTTTTCCTCTTGAAAACTAAAAAAACTGTGATATAGTATGCTATCATGATTTTTTGAGGTCTCTATGCTCTACATCCTGATCCCTCTCCTCCTGTTGCTCCTCCTGACCATGGGCGCCAGCTTGTATGCCTTCCTGCGCGGCAGCACCCGGCGGGATCGCACGGAGCTGTTCAAAGCCAGCACCGTGGTCCCCTCCGGCCGATACAAGTATCGGGACAAAATGCAGTTGGGCGTGGACTGGTACGAAAGCCAGCCCAAGACGGAACTGCATCTCACCAGCCGGGACGGGCTTGCCCTGACGGCGGAGCTCATTGAGGCGGAACATCCCATCGGCCTTGTGGTGGCGGTCCACGGGTTCCGGTCCTGGCCTGCCCGGGAGTTCGCCCTGATCGCCAAGCATCTCTATGAGCAGGGGTATACGGTCCTCTATCCCTACATGCGCGCCCATCGCAAAAGCGCCGGCAAGTACATTGCTTTCGGTGTGAAGGAGCGGTACGACATTGCGGCCTGGGCCCATCTCCTGGCCAAGATGCATCCGGACCTGCCCCTCTTCCTCTATGGGCAGAGCATGGGCGGCGCCACGGTGATCATGGCCACCGGATTGGATCTGCCGGCGAACACCCGAGGCGTCATCGCCGACTCCGCCTTCTTCTCCCCCAAGGACGTGATCGGAACGGCCCTGGTCAACTCCTACAAGGTCCCCGTCTTCCCCATGCTCCCCGCCATGGATCTGTGGGCCCGGATCATCGCCGGATATTCCGTGATCTCCCCCACCTGCAAGGAGGCGCTGGACAAGACCGAGCTGCCCTTCCTGTTCATCCACGGGACGGACGACGAGCTGGTCCCCTACAAAATGGGGCTGCAGAATTATGAGGCGTGCCACTCTGAGAAGGAGATGCTCACCGTGGAGGGAGCGGCCCACTGCGCCAGTTACTATGTTGACCCGACTCGATACATCACATATATAGACAATTTTCTCAAAAAATATGGGAAAGTGCCCTTGCAATGAGCGCCCGCATACTGTAAAATTGTCAAGATTGATTTATACCACCAAAGGAGAACAATAATGGACAAACTGATTGGTGCCTGCCTGGTCGCTCAGTCCGGCGGTCCCACCGCTGTCATCAACGCCACGGCGTACGGTGTGATCCGTACCGCTTTGGACGATGATTCCATCACCCACGTCTACGGTGCCGCCCACGGCATCAAGGGCGTTCTGGACGACATCCTGTACGATCTGGATCTGGAAGATGAGCATGAGCTGCGCCTCCTGCTCAATACCCCCTCTGCTTCCCTGGGTTCCTGCCGCTACAAGCTGAAGAACTACACCGACGACGATACGGATTATCGCCGCATCCTGGAGGTGTTCAAAAAGCACGACATCCGCTACTTCTTCTATATCGGCGGCAACGACTCCATGGACACCTGCAACAAGATCAGCAAGTTCCTGCAGAAGGAACAGTACACCTGCCGGGTCATCGGCGTGCCCAAGACCGTGGACAACGACCTCTACGGCACGGACCACTGCCCGGGCTTTGCCTCCGCAGCGAAGTACGTGATCACCAGCTGCATGGAGATGCGCCGTGACTGCAACGTGTACGACTACTACTCGGTCCTCATTGTGGAGGTCATGGGTCGTCATGCCGGCTGGCTGGCCGGTGCCGCCGGCGTCGCCACCGCCACAGGCGACGGTCCCGATCTCGTGTATCTGCCGGAGACCGATTTTGACATGGACACGTTCCTGGCCGACGTGAAGCGGGTCATGGACGAGCGGGGCGACTGCATGGTGGTCGTTTCCGAAGGTATCCACGACAAAAACGGCGTCTTCATCGCGGAATACGGCGCGCCCAACGCCTCCGTGGACAGCTTCGGTCACAAGCAGCTGGGCGGCGTCGCCGCTACGCTGGTGAGCTACGTGAAGGAGAAGTGGGGCGTGAAGAAGATCCGCGGCGTCGAGCTGTCCCTTCTGCAGCGCTGCTCCTCTCACTTTGCGTCCGCCACGGACATCAACGAGTCCTTCGCCGCCGGTCGCGCGGCGGTCAAGGCCGCTGTCAACGGCATGACCGACAAGATGATGGCCTTCCACCGGCTCACGGACGTGTATGGGGATTACGCCTGCGAGGTGGTCCCCCAGGACCTGTCCCTGGCCGCCAACACCGAAAAGAAGGTGCCCCGGGAGTGGATCAACGAGGCCGGCAACGGCGTCACCCAGGAGTTCGTGGAGTATGTGCTGCCCCTCATTCAGGGCACGCCCAACCTGCCCCTGGAAAACGGTCTTCCCCGCTTCGCCAAGTTGAAGAGGATCGTGGCCAAATAATCTCGATCGAATGTGAAAGAGCCTCCCTGCGAGGCTCTTTTATGTTTTTGCGAACAGATGGAACGACCGCCGTACGGTGCCGATAACCAGGCACAATGTCCCCAGCATCCGCCAATAGAGGGCCCGGCGCAGGATCATCGACAATAGCAACAGCAGAAGGCCAGTGACAAGATACCGATTGCCCGGCAGATGCAGGAGTTTTTGCCAGGGCAGCGCGTTTCGCTTGGGCGCGTCGCAAACCAGCCGCTCCACCACCTGCTCTCGGCTTGGCTCTTCCCCCTGACCCCATGGATGGAACGTCAGCGAACAGCCCAGGGCTTGTGCCGCCGCTATAAGAGGATCTTTCACATCCCCAACACAATGAAATGCGGTGCCTTCTCCCAGGCGCAAACAGAGGCCCGTCAACGTGTCCAGGTCCGGCACGGGATAAAGGAGCACGCCGCCTGATCCCCGTATGCGCCCCGCTTCCTGTCGGAGCCAATCCTCTCGCCGCAGCTGGTCTACCGTTCTTTGCCACAGCCTATGTCGGAACCTGGCCCACCGCCGCCTGTCCCAGAGGACGAGCAGCAGCAGGAAGGCTCCACCCAGAAGCAATGAAAGGATGAGGTTGCGCAGTAGGATATACAGGCACACGCCGCCCAGAGCCGAAAAGAAGACCCTGTCCAGCCAGCGGGCGACGATCCCCCGCCCCTGAAAGCATTTTCGTTTATACGCACGCGCCGTGGTTCGATCCATTTTCAAATTCAGTATTGCCTTCCGTCCGGCAGGTATACTATACTACAATACATGAAGATAGGCATTTTAGGGGGAAGCTTCCACCCCATCCACA